>SPJK01045681.1_pt1 | contig 11848 bp, 13 predicted proteins | sample 3741771 | NCBI WGS metagenome assembly SPJK01 (sample SAMN10925997, study PRJNA522277) | cold seep metagenome | isolation source: Elba SIP-enriched marine methane seep metagenome, extraction at timepoint T2 | place: Italy: coast of Elba, Mediterranean Sea | reverse complement strand
GGTGTTGAATGAGAGGTTGGGAATGAGCGAGATAGAGCGCAGCGCCGGCACTATTCGCAAGCTACCGGATCGGCTGGTCAACCAGATCGCCGCCGGTGAGGTCATCGAACGTCCGGCTTCTGCCGTCAAAGAGCTGGTGGAAAACAGCCTTGATGCCGGCGCGGACCGCATCTCTGTTGCCATTCGTGACGGGGGGCGCGCCTTAATCGCGGTCACCGACAATGGCGGTGGAATGACGCCTGAGGAAATGCAGCTGGCCGTGGAGCGGCACGCGACCTCCAAATTGCCTGATGATGATCTGACCTTCATCTCTACCCTTGGCTTTCGGGGGGAGGCATTGCCCTCTATCGGTTCGGTAAGCCGGCTTAGCATCGAAAGCCGGCCCCCCGGCGCAGACACGACGCAACGTTTGGAAGTTGAAGGCGGGAAGCTCAACGCACCCCGCCCGGTCGCGGGAAGTGAAGGCACCCGGATTGAGGTTCGTGACCTCTTCTATGCGACACCGGCGCGGCTTAAATTCCTGCGCTCCCCCCGCGCCGAAAGCAGTGCCGTAGCAGAAGTCTTGAACCGCCTTGCGATGGCCCACCCGGGTGTCAGCTTTTCCCTGGAAGATGAGGGCCGGCAAAAGTTCTCCTACAGCGCCGCACAGGGCGAGTTGCTCGGTCGTCGGCTGGATCGGCTCGGGCAGATCATGGGGCGGGAATTCCGCGATAACGCCTTGGCCGTCAATGCGGAGCGGGAGGATTTCCGCCTGACAGGCTATGCCGGGGTACCGACCTTAAACCGCGGCAATGCGGCCATGCAGTTTCTGTTCGTCAATGGACGTCCGGTCCGTGACAAGCAGCTGGTCGGGGCGGTCCGCGCGGCCTATCAGGACTTCCTGGCCCGGGACCGCCATCCGATGCTGGCACTGTTCCTGGAATGCGAGCCACGCGCGGTTGATGTGAATGTCCATCCCGCCAAGGCAGAGGTTCGCTTCAGAGAACCCGGCACCATGCGGGGCCTGATCGTAGGCGCGCTGAAACATGCCCTTGCGGAAGCCGGACACAAGGCCTCCACCACGGTGTCCGCCGCCGCCTTGGGCGCCATGCGCCCGGATGGGCAATATGGGACAGGCCTGCCCTCAGGCGCAGCCCGTCAGGCACCGCTTTATGCCTATCGACCGGATATGCCTCAGCGGCCATCAACCGGTCTTTCCGCCGCCGCCTATGCGTTTCAGGGGCCGGATGGGGTCGCGGCACCCGCCTATCCGGATTCATCGGGTGCCGGTTTCGCCCCGGCTGCACGCGCGGAACAGCCCCCTGGTGCCGATGAAGAAACGCTCGGGTTCCCACTCGGCGCAGCGCGCGCGCAGTTGCACGCCACCTATGTCGTGGCCCAGACGGAAGACGGTATTGTGATCGTCGATCAGCATGCAGCCCATGAACGTTTGGTGCTTGAGAGGATGAAGCGGCAGATGGCGGAAGGCAGTGTCGCGCGCCAAGGCCTGCTGCTTCCTGAGATTGTGGAATTGGGTGAAGACAGCGCCCGACGCTTGCTGGCGCGGTCTGAGGAATTGGAAGAGCTTGGCCTCGTTGTTGAGGCCTTTGGTCCTGATGCGATCGCGGTTCGCGAAGCACCGGCACTATTGGGCGAAACCGATGTGCAAGGGTTGATCCGCGATCTGGCAGATGAGCTGGATGAGTTAGGCGACACCCTGTCCCTCAAGGAACGGATTGAGGAAGTCTGCGGCACCATGGCCTGTCATGGCTCGGTCCGCGCAGGCCGCCGCTTGACGGAGCCGGAGATGAATGCACTCTTGCGCGAGATGGAGGCAACGCCGCATTCCGGCCAGTGCAACCATGGTCGTCCGACCTATGTTGAACTGAAACTCGCCGACATCGAAAAACTGTTTGGACGGCGCTGAGGCGATCCGTCGTTTGGCATTGTCTTAGAAGGCAGGCAGGAATAAACCCGCCGCAGCTTTCACTTTCGGGATGGGTTTTTCTTCGATGAACTTGGCGAAACGTCTCCTGCCCCTCGCAGGCGCGACATTTCTGTCGATAATTGGGCTCGGGATTTTGATTCCGATCATCACCTTTTATTATATCGAATTGGGCGGCGAGAAGGCCGATGCCCCCCTGATTTTCTCTACCTTCTCCGCTGCTGCCCTGATCGCCGCCCCTTTCTGGGGCCGCATCAGTGATCGGTTCGGGCGCCGCCCGGTCTTGATTGCATCCGCTGCGGGGACCGTTGCGTCCTATATCTGGCTCGCCTATGCGACAGAGTTGTGGGAGCTGTATGCAAGCCGGGTTCTAGCCGGTCTCGCAGCCGGTTGGGCTGCTGCAGCGCAAGCCTATGTCGCCGACATCACGACTGAGAACGACCGTGCAAAGGGCATGGGCATGATCGGCGCATCGGTCGGTTTGGGCTTCACCATCGGCCCGGCCATCGGCGAGATGTCGGTTGGCGGCGATACACCTGATTACACAACCACTTTGCTTATCTCCGCAGGCTGCGCTGTTGCCGGGCTGATCTTAACCTTGATCACCATTCGAGAGCCGGAACGCCTGATATCAAATGCGAGCGGCCCGAGCTTCAATCTGGGTTTGCTGAAGGAAAACAAAGTCGCTCGCCTGCTGGCCCTCTATTTCGCCGTCTATGTGGTCTTCACCGGCATTGAGGGTGTATTGGCCATCTGGCTACTGGATCGGTTCAGCCTGGGCGCGAGAGATTTCGGCTATTACCTTGCCTTTGCCGGCGTGGTGAATGTCATAATCCAGGGCGGCATTGTCGGGCGGCTTGTGAAACGCCTGGGAGAGGCCGTCGTTGTCCCCATTGCCGTTTCTGCCGTAGCGCTTTCTTTGGTCGCGATCCTGGTGGCGGAAACCCCGACCATGATCTACCTGCCGATGGCTCTGCTGGCCATCGGCATGGGTCTCTTCGGGCCGGCCATGCAAAGCCTGTTCAGCATGGCAGCGCCAGAAGGCATGAAGGGCGCGATCCTGGGAACCGGGCAGAGCGCCATGTCCTTCGCCCGCATCCTGGGCCCAGCCGGCGGGGCACTGATTTTCGGCACCTTCGGCCCGGAGGCACCCTTTATGGTCTGCCTGTGTTTCGCAGCGGTGATCCTGGTCTTCTCACTTACTTTGCGAAAGCGCTTTCCGAAGAAACAGGACGCGGCTGCCTCAAAGGCATAGTGCTGGGAAGCCATTACCGGCGGAGTGGCGGTTCACGGTCCCGACGAGATTCCCAACCGGCACGGGATAGCTCAGGTTCGACACTATCCTGCTCCGGCCACCCGAGGCATAGATAGCCGACGAAGTCCCAGCCAGCCGGCACATCAAGGTCCGTCAACAGGCGCTCCGGGTCTAGAATGGACACCCAGCCCAGCCCCAATCCACGCGCCCGCGCCGCCAACCACAGGGTATGGATCGCCATCGCTGCAGAATAGTGAATTGTCGAGGCCATGGTTTGCCGTCCGAGCCCATGTCCTTGGTCTGGGTCCGGCTCAACGAATACGGCCAGATGGACGGGAGCTTCCTGCAACCCCGCCAGTTTCAGTCCGGCGTAGAGCGTCGCCCGATCTTCCGAATAGCCCGACAACGCGTCCCGGTTGGCGTTCCGAAAATTTTCCCGAACCGCGTCCCGAGCCTTCTCACTTTCAACCGAGATGAAGCGCCACGGCTGGGACAAACCAACGGACGGCGCCAGATCGACGATATCCATTAATGTCGCCAGAAGCTCTTCCGGGACCGGGTCTCGGCGGAAATGCCGGACATCGCGCCGCCAGCGAAACAGGTCGTCCAACTGCGCAAGGAACGCCTCATCGAAAACCGGCGCTTCCACAAATTCTTGGGTAGAGAGAGGGTCAGCCATCGGCCCTTTCCAGAAAGATCATCCTTGCCGCACCATAGCGTCGTTCATCAACAACATCCGATCCCAAAGGCGGCACAAATTTGTCCTTCGGGTGCATTTGAACAATTGCCACGCCGTCTGGCGCCAACCATCCAGCCGACAGGGCCGGGGTAATCGCCGCCTCTGCCAGGCCAGGCTCATAGGGTGGGTCCAGGAACAGGATATCAACCGGGAGCGGCGGGGCCGGCGGGTTCGTCGCATCCGCCGTCAGGATGCGAACGGCCGGCTCTCTTAATCCACAGGACGCGATATTGGCGCGTAGGACAGACAAAGCAGCCGGATCGCGCTCGATAAATAAGGCGGTCTCCGCACCACGGCTCAAGGCTTCCAGCCCCACCGCGCCGGTACCGGCGAACAAATCCGCGAAGACACCGCCACGCAGACGCTCCCGATAGGCACCATGTTCCAAGATATTGAAAAGCGCTTCACGGGCCCGGTCTGCGGTTGGCCGCGTTCGCCCACCTTCCGGCGCCAGCAGTTTCTTGCCGCGCAGCTTACCCCCGACGATCCGCACCACCGGGTCCTTTATTCCGTTGCCCTTCTGCGCGCGGCCCTCGCGGTGGGCCTTTTCGACCGGCCCCTTTCTTGGGCGGGGGACGACGCTTGCGCGGCTTTGCCTTGGCACCTTTATGAGGCCGGCCAGCCAGCTTCCGCGCCACCGCGGGCGAGATTTCCGAGACCTGTCCGATGGCCAGATCGCTCAACGCAATGGGACCATAGCCGATCCGGATCAGCCGGTTTACGGAATAGCCCAGATACTCCATCACCTTCCGGACTTCGCGGTTCTTCCCTTCCGTCAGGGTCACCCGCACCCAGGCATTACTGGTCTGATGATGTTCCAACTCCGCCTCAACAGCACCATAGCGGACACCTTCCACCGTGACGCCATCCCGCAGAGTATCCAGCCTTTCCTGATAGACCATGCCGCGCACACGCACCCGATAGGTTCGCCGCAGCCCGGTTTCCGGCAGCTCCAACCGTCGGGCCAGATCGCCATCATTGGTCAGCAGCAACAATCCTTCTGAATTCAAATCAAGCCGCCCGACCGCGATGACCCTGGGCATGCCCTTTGGCATCGCATCAAAGACTGTCCGGCGTCCACGCTCATCCCGCGCCGTGGTGACCAGGCCTGCCGGCTTATGATACCGCCAGAGCCGCATCGGTTCCGCCTTCGGCAAAGGATTTCCATCAACCTGAACATCATCAGCATCGGAAACATTGAGAGCGGGAGAGCGTTGTATCGTTCCATTGACGCTTACGCGCCCGGCTTCGATCCATTTCTCCGCATCGCGGCGGGAACATAGCCCTGCCCGCGCTATCGCCTTGGCCAGCCGTTGGCCCGCGTCTTTCGGTTCCTCGGCTGAAGGGGCCGCATCCGCAGAGGAAGCAGCATCAGCAGGAGAAGCCGTGTTCTCAGAAAAGGCAGCATCAGCAGAAGGCGCAGCATCGGCAGAGGCCGCAGCCTTGCCTGCATCTTCATTTTCTGGATCTTGTGCTGTTGTGTTGTCGGTCGCGTCAGTGTCAGACATGATATAAGGGCACTCTTTCTGGGCCTTAGATGGGCGCGCACCATACGCCTCACCCGATGCTGGAGCAATCCGATAGCGATGACGACCGGATCAACGACCGACCCGATGAGCCGAGCCTTTCAGGAAGCGAAAGCCGCTGCCGCGCGTGGGGAGGTCCCGGTGGGCGCCGTTGTCGTCGCGACGGCAGATGGGACAATTCTGAGCGCCGCCGGGAACCGGACCGAAGCCGATGCGGACCCCACGGCCCATGCGGAGATACTGGCCTTGCGTCAGGCCTGTGCGGCGCGGGGCGATGCCCGACTGCCCGACTGTGACCTCTATGTAACGCTGGAGCCCTGCCCCATGTGCGCAGGCGCCATATCTCATGCGCGAATCAGACGGCTGATTTTCGCTGCCTACGACCCCAAAGGGGGCGGTGTCGAGCATGGCGCGCGGGTGTTCGAACGCAAGACTTGCCACCATGCGCCGGAAGTGGTCGGCGGGGTGCGGGAATCCGAGGCTTCTGCGCTGTTGAAGGCCTTCTTTGCTGCCCGGCGTGACTGACATTTCTGACGGGTTGGGACGAAATGTCCTGCGCAATTTGTTGTCCTAACGGCGCCCCGTTGATATAGGGATGCCGCGCACCCCATCTGATCGAAGGGCCTTTCCAGTATGAGCGATTCTCTCAAGGCAAAAATTTACGTAACCCTCAAGAAGGGCGTCCTCGACCCGCAAGGAAAAGCGATTGAGCACGCGCTTGGCGGCCTTGGCTTCGACGGGGTGGACGAAGTTCGGCAAGGCAAGCTGATCGAGCTCTCCCTGTCCGGCACGGACCGTGCTGCGGCGGAAAGCAAGCTGGATGAGATGTGCCGCAAGCTTCTCGCCAATACGGTGATTGAAGACTACCGCATCGAATTGGACGGTTAGGAACGGCATCATGAAATCCGCAATCATCCAATTCCCCGGTACCAATCGCGACAAGGATATGGCGGACGCGATTGAGCGGGTCTCGGGAACACGCCCGGATATGGTCTGGCATCGGGAAACAGCGGTTTCCGGCTATGACCTGATCGTTGTTCCTGGCGGCTTCAGTTATGGCGACTACCTGCGCTGCGGCGCAATGGCGGGTAACTCACCGATTATGCGCGCCGTGAAGGCGGAAGCAGATCGCGGCACGAAGGTGCTTGGCGTCTGCAATGGCTTCCAGATCCTGACGGAAACCCATATGCTGCCGGGCGTCCTGATGCGGAATGCTGGATTGAAATTCATCTGCAAGCGGGCCCATCTGCGGGTTGAGCGCGCTATCACGCCTTTCAGCCAGACCATGGCGGCGGGGCAGGTCATCGAAGTTCCGGTCGCCCATAACGAAGGCAATTATTTTGCCGACACAGAGACACTCGACCGCCTGGAAGGCGATGGCCGGGTGATCTTCCGCTATTGCGATGCCAATGGTGTTGTCGGGCCGGAGACCAATCTCAACGGCTCTCAACGGTCCATTGCCGGCATTGTGAATGAGGCCGGTAACGTGCTCGGCATGATGCCGCATCCGGAAGATGCAACCGACATTATTGCCGGGGGCCTGGAAGGGCGTGGCTTGTTCGAAAGCCTGGCCGCAGCCTAAGCCGACGGCAATCCGAGGAGGTTCGGTACCTCCGCCATCTTCGTGAACACTTCTGCACCTTCCGCGCGCAGGCTACTGCCATCATCATGCTGTGCATGCCCAAGACAGCGTATGCCGGCGCGCCGCGCACCCTCCGCTCCGCTGGGGCTGTCTTCGATCACGACACAGTGGGATGGCTCTACATTGAAATGTACCACGGCAGCCAGGAACAAGGCTGGGTCGGGTTTCGACACGCCCAACCGATGGGCAGAGAACATCCGATCTGAGAACCGCTCCCACAGCCCGTTCTGGCCAAGCGTGATCTTCATCTTCTCGTCACTGCCATTCGATGCGACACAATAGGGGATATTCTCCGCTTCAAGCCGGTCGAGGACATCCACGACACCGGCAATCAAGGGCACCCCCTGCCGCAGCAAGGCGAAGGTTTCCGCATAAAGCTCTTCAATCCAGTTATCTGGCAAACGGGCGCCCATCTCCGTCGCAATCCGGGCCATATCTGGCATCGACTTACCAACAAAGAGCCGCATGCACTCATCATAGGATAGCGTCAGCCCATAACGCGCCAGACTTTCCACTGCGGCCCTATTTGACGGTGGTTCACTATCCACCAGGACACCGTCGCAGTCGAAAATGACAAGATCGGGTTTTGGCATCGTGGGGCTCCAGAATAGGAATGAGGGGACGGCGTGGAAACAGCGTGTTTCCTAACCGGTTCTTGCCCCGATTCCAACCAAGGCCCATGTTGGGTGGACACATATTGCCAAGGAAAGCCGACAGGAAACACCACGATGTCTCAGAAGAACCCGACCTATTTCATTTCACATGGCGGCGGGCCGTGGCCGTGGGTCCCGGCGATGCGCAGCGCCTTCGTAAATCTGGAACGCTCGCTTGTCGAAATGGTAGCGTCCTGGGAAACCAAACTAAATGCGATCCTGATGATTTCCGGTCATTGGGAAGAACGGGAAAGCATCGCTGTCATGGCGTCCCCCCATCCGCCGATGGTCTATGACTATTACGGCTTCCCGCCCGAAACCTATAAGGTCACTTATCCGGCGCCCGGCGCGCCCGTATTGGCTCAACAAACATTGGCGCTCTTACAGGCAGCCGGGCTGTCAGCTCACCTAGACGAGGAGCAAGGTTTCGACCATGGCACCTTCGCGCCCCTACAAATCATGTACCCAAAAGCTGATGTCCCCGTTTACCAAATCTCGATGCTGAGTTCCTATGACCCCGCACAGCATTTTGCTATTGGCCGCGCCTTGGCACCGTTGCGGGAAGAAGGCGTCATGATCATCGGATCCGGCCTGAGCTTCCACAATCTCAGCATATTTGGCCCGCAAGCTCTTGTTCCCTCGACCGAGTTCGATACATGGCTCGGCGACACACTCTCCCACAAGCCAAGCGACCGGACCGAGGAAATCCTGAACTGGGAAAAAGCCCCCTATGCCCGTGTCTGCCACAGAGAAGAAGACCACCTCGTCCCCCTCTTCGTCGCATTGGGCGCCGCAGAGGATGAACAGGCATCGCGCATCTATCACGACACCGGCCTAATGGGCGGTGTCACGGCGTCAAGCTATCGGTTCGGCTGAGCAAAAAAAAGAGGCGGCCGAAGCCGCCTCTTATCACATTGATGCCAGAGTGACTTACTCTTCGGTAACGTCTTCCTGCTCTTGCGTCGGGCCGCTGTCTTGACCCTTGGCGCTTTCATCGCGATCGACGAGTTCGATCACAGCCATGGGTGCGCTATCGCCGTAACGGAAGCCAGCCTTCAGGACGCGGGTGTAGCCACCGGGGCGGTCCTTGTAGCGATCAGCCAAAACATCAAACAGCTTCTTCGCTGCCGATTCATCGCGGGTCTGAGCGATAGCCTGACGACGACGGTGAAGACCGCCCTTCTTACCAAGCGTGATCAGACGGTCTGCAATCCGGCGGAGTTCTTTCGCCTTCGGCAGGGTGGTGACGATCTGCTCGTGCTTGATCAGGGATGCCGCCATATTGGCGAACATGGCACGGCGGTGAGATGCCGTGCGATTAAGTTTACGATGTCCGTGTGCGTGACGCATAACTCATTCCTTTCCTTAAACTGTACGATCTGCCCAATTCCGCCGGTCGCCTGATAGTTTTGGGCTTTTGGCTACTGCCGGCGGTGGAAACGGTAAAACGCTACTGACTTAGAAGGGCTCGTCGAGCTTCTTCGCCATGTCTTCGATATTCTCCGGCGGCCAGCTCGGGATTTCCATACCGAGCGCAAGGCCCATCTGGCCGAGAACTTCCTTGATTTCGTTCAGCGACTTGCGGCCGAAATTCGGGGTACGGAGCATTTCCGATTCCGACTTCTGCACCAGATCACCGATATAGACGATGTTGTCGTTCTTGAGGCAGTTTGCCGAGCGGACCGAGAGCTCCAGCTCGTCAACCTTGCGCAACAGATTGCGGTTGAACGGCAGTTCGGAGGGACGATCTTCTTCCGTGCGAACTTCGGGGACTTCAAAGTTGATGAAGACTTGAAGCTGATCCTGCAGGATGCGCGCCGCCATGGCGACAGCATCTTCAGGCTCTACCGCGCCATTGGTATCAATCGTCATCGACAGTTTGTCATAATCGGTGACCTGACCAACGCGGGTGTTGTCGACTTTATAGGACACTTTGCGAACCGGGCTGAAGACCGAGTCAACCGGGATAAGGCCAATCGGGGCATCTTCCGGGCGGTTCATCGCGGCCGGAATATAGCCCTTACCATTTTCCACGGTGAATTCGATGTTCAGGGTCGCGCCCTTGTCGAGCGTGCAAAGCACCATGTCCGGGTTCATGACTTCGATGTCATGACCGGTTTCGATGTCACCGGCGCGGACTTCGGCAGGGCCGGTCATTGCGAGGCGCATTTTCTTCGGACCTTCGCCATGCATGCGAAGACCCATTGCCTTCACATTGAGGACGATGTCGGTCACATCTTCACGAACACCAGGGATCGAGGAGAATTCATGCAGCACACCGTCGATCTGGATCGAGGTCACAGCGGCGCCCTGAAGGGAGCTCAGCAGTACCCGGCGCAGCGCGTTACCGAGAGTCAGACCAAAACCCCGTTCCAGAGGTTCGGCCACAACGGTGGCGATACGGCGCGCATCGAAGCCGGGGCTAACGGCCAGTTGTTTCGGCTTAATCAGGCTTTGCCAATTTTTTTGGACGACGGCGGCGATATCGCTCATGAGTTCAACAACCTCTCTTTTCAGGTGGCTCAGCATCCCGGCGGGCCCGGTACGCGAACCACTAAAGCAAAAACGCCGTCGGGCCGGTTAGGTCCCCATCCATTCGGAACCCATCCCGGCTCGTCAGCCACGCCGGCGGATCTTTTAACAAGACCCTTGGGGTGCATCCCGCTGCCACCCAACCAGCAATTCGAACACGGAAAAATGGATCAGCACGCCGATAACGGCAGCCTCGCCCAAACCTTTCCGCTATAAAAAACGACGGTTTAGACGCGACGGCGCTTACGCGGCCGGCAACCGTTATGCGGGATCGGGGTCACATCGCGAATACCGCTGATCGTGAAACCGACGGACTGCAGAGCCCGCAGCGCCGATTCCCGTCCCGAACCCGGACCTTTGACATTGACTTCAAGCGTCCGCATGCCGTGTTCCTGCGCCTTACGGCCGGCATCTTCAGCAGCCATCTGCGCCGCGTACGGCGTGGATTTCCGGCTGCCTTTGAACCCTTGAGCACCCGCCGTCGCCCAGGAAATGGTGTTCCCCTGCACATCGGTGATGGTGATCATGGTATTGTTGAAGCTGGCATTCACATGCGCGATGCCGGAAGAAATATTCTTCCGTTCTTTACGCTTGCGGACGGGGGCCTTGGCCATGTCGTCTCGTTCCTTCGATCTATCCGGCGGACAAAAGCGCCGGGATTATTTCTTCTTACCGGCAATCGCTTTTGCCGGGCCTTTACGGGTACGCGCGTTGGTGCTTGTGCGCTGACCACGAACCGGAAGTCCCTTCCGGTGACGCAGGCCGCGATAGCAACCAAGGTCCATCAGTCGCTTGATATTCATCGCGACTTCACGGCGCAGATCCCCTTCCACCAGGTGATCACGGTCGATCATTTCACGAATCCGGCCAAGTTCATCTTCGGACAGATTGTTTACCCGGGTCGAGCCATCGACGTCACACGCCTTCAGGATCTCGCTCGATTTCGTCCGACCGATTCCGGTGATGTAGGTCAATGCTACGATCACCCGTTTATTGGTCGGAATGTTCACACCAGCAATACGCGCCACGCCAGCAACTCCTCTAAATTCAAGCCCGAGCCGGGTCTATCGTAGCCCGTGCCCTTGGCATTCGCTCCAGAACCGCATCTTTCGTCCCGTCCGAACAGCGATTTCGCCAATCCGTCAGAGACTGCGGGCCAAATTTTTCCGCAAACCCTTGTAAATCAAGGACCTCCTGCCGCGAAGCGCGCGGATTATAGGGATTAACGACCCGCTGTCAACGCATCGACTGAACCCTAATGTCACGCATCACGTGGAGGATGCACCTTTACGCCAACACCGCCCCAATTTGGCGGGTAACTTCGTCAATCTCAGCCATCCCGTCGACGCCTTTCAGCATCCCCTTACCATCGTAATAGGGAAGGATCGGCGCCGTCTGTTCGTGATAGGCCTTCAGGCGGGACGTCACCGTCTCCGCATTGTCGTCAGCACGGCGCTTAAACTCAGTGGATCCGCATTTATCGCAGACCCCTTCCGTCGCCGGCTTTTCAAACACATCATGATATCCCTGGCCGCAATCGGCACAGGTGTAGCGACCCGTGATCCGCTCCACCAAGG
>SPJK01016965.1_pt1 | contig 11851 bp, 11 predicted proteins | sample 3741771 | NCBI WGS metagenome assembly SPJK01 (sample SAMN10925997, study PRJNA522277) | cold seep metagenome | isolation source: Elba SIP-enriched marine methane seep metagenome, extraction at timepoint T2 | place: Italy: coast of Elba, Mediterranean Sea | reverse complement strand
GTATTGTTCCGAAGCGCCAATCTTCGGCGCGCGCCGGGTGCTGTAGCAAACCGCCCAGGCCATTTGGGGGGTATTGAGGAAGCCTGGGCGATTAGACTCGCGGCATAGATAGCCAGACTTATACACCAAGCCTTCTACGATAGAAAATCACCGAAATAGAAACGGCCCATCTATCTGTGAGGGCGCTCACGGGACAAAGTATTGGGGTGTCTAGATTAGATGACTTCTTGGGTGGATACTATCTGCGCATAGCCGAAAGCAAGAGCGGCCATAAAGGCGCCATGCACCTGCTCTGCGGGGATAGTTTGGCCTTTGAACTCAAGATCTCGCGTTGCACAGGCATCCTCTACTACCCGGACTTGGTATCCCAGGTCGGCTCCAGCCCTGGCGATAGCTGCGATGCACATATGACTCATGGCACCCACAATGGTTAGCTGCTCCACTTTGGCCTCCTCAAGTATCTTTTGCAGATCTGTTTCACGAAAAGAGTTGGCATGCTGTTTAACTATCACCGGTTCATCGGCTGCAGGAGCCACTATAGGGTGAATCTCGGCGCCCGTACTATCTTCGACAAAGAAGGGTGCCTCGGCAAAGCGATTGAAATGTTGAACATGAATGACCATTCGGCTTGTCTCTCGGGCATGAGACAGTAGCCTAGCTGCATTCTTGGTGGCTGCTTCAATGCCTTTGAGTTCCCATTTGCCCTCAGGGAAATAGTCATTCTGTAGGTCTACTAGTATTAGTGCTTCTTTGCTCATTTTGCCTCATACTCCTCTACGGAGCTTGTAGAGACTATCTTGAGTTAAAAAGCGGTCATTCGGCAGTGGCAGAAATGACATTATGAGGGCTATAACTGACAACATGCTCTACCGAGTGGCCATTCTGGAGTATCCCGGCGCCCAAAAGTCGGCGGTTTTCGGTCTTCACGATCTATTTGAGACTGCACAAAACTTAGCGGAGGAGATGTTAGGTGGAAAAAGAACTCTCCAGAGTGAGTACTATGGCCCCGGGCAATTACCTTCGGACGGAGAGAGTTATGCCGCAGTGATCTTGCCGCCTAGTCTGGGGGAGCGAAAGCCAGAGGCGGCGTATCAGGAGTTTATAAGCTGGGTTGAGGCGCAACATCAGGTGGGAGCAGTGGCCTGCTCCGTTTGTGCTGGAGCGATGCTTTTAGCGGGCAGCGGTATACTCTCAGGTAGAGCCGCCACAACCCATTGGGCCCTTGCAGATGTCTTTGGTGAACAATATCCAGAGGTGGACCTAGATACTTCTAGAATAGTTATCGACGATGGCGACATCATTACCGCAGGTGGAGTCATGGCTTGGGTGGACCTTGGCTTGACTTTGGTTATGAGGTTTTTAGGGCCCGCGGTAGCGCTCCAGACTGCGCGCTTTTTCTTGGTAGACCTAGGAGGAAGGAAACAGAGCTTCTATAGCAGTTTTATACCTGACTTTTCTCACGGGGATACAGATATTCTTAGGATTCAACGCTATATCCAAGAGCACTTTGCCGAGAAGTTAAGTCTGGCCGTCCTAGCTCAGCATGCTCATTTGGGGCAAAGAACTCTACTGCGGCGTTTTCACAAAGCAACTTCTCACAAACCGACGGAATATATCCAACAGGTACGCATCGCCAAGGCGAGAGAATTCCTGGAGCTGTCTAGTGACACCGTTGAACAGGTCGCCCTTAAAGTGGGGTACTCCGACGTTGGGGCGTTTCGCAAAGTCTTTTCGAAGTATCTTCAGATATCGCCAGGAGAGTATCGGCGGCGCTTCTCAGTCTTGCAGATGAACTAGCCGGGGCGGCCTCTATATTGTTCTAACTCCGGAGCAGGTCTCTTAGACTCTCTAAGAGGTGCTGCATGACGATACTCATTCGTTTCACCTTGCGCATGTCTGGATGGGTGAGCAGCCATAGTTGGTTGGGACTGCATTCTTCAAAGGAGAAGAGCCGTACTATGTCGCTATGTTTAAATTCGTCGGGTAGAAGCGCGACTCCGTGGTTTTGTTGGGCCAAGTGGAGCATGGCGATGAAGTCATCGGACCTAACCGTGATTGAAGAGCCCAAATGAGTCTCGAGCCAGGCAAAGGCACCGTTCTGGGATAGTTTCTCCGCAGCCCCTATGAGTTGGTGGTGAGCAAGCTCCCCTAAGCTTCGAGGGGCTCCACGTTGGGATAAGTATCCGCGTCCGGCATAAACACCCCAGCCAATCTCCTGAACCTTCTTTCCGACCAGGTGCTCTGGAGGGTTACTGGTGACCCTCAGGGCAATATCTGCTTGTTGGGCAGATAGATTGAGAGGCTGGTTATTCACGATAAGTTCAACTTCAATATCGGGGTGCCGTTCTCGCAGGGTTTCAATAATACTAGGTAGATAGTTATAGGAGAAACTAGAGGGGGCGGTTAGGCGAACCTTTCCTGCCGCCTTTTTGTCTTTACCGTACACATGCCGCTCAATGCCGTTGATAGACTTCTCTGCCGCAGCGGCCAAAGGCAGTAGCTCCTCTCCCAAAGGAGTAAGCGCATAACTACGGTTGTGCCGTACAAATACCTTGCCCATGTCTTCTTCAAGGTTGTTCAACTGTCTAAAGAGGGTGGACTCGCTGAGTTTGAGCTTTGAGGCGGCCTCTTGGATCGAATTACTACGATTGATAGTTAAGAATAGTTTGACTAGATTCCAATTCACGAGCTTACCCCAATGTCAAATATGCCAGCGGCTAACCCATTTTTGCGAGTTGCTTCCGGCGGCTGGGCACCTCTACTTTCGTAGGCCAGGCGGGGCGATAAAGCGGCCCGCCGATAACCCAGAATAGAGCGCTCAATGCACTTTCTGAACCTATCTGGGAGCAATGGAAGAGACATGATTGGATATATAACTCTTGGAACCGGTGACTTGCAAAGATCTGGAGCATTTTATGACGACCTGCTCGGCGAATTAGAAGCCCAGCGGACCTTTGAAGAGAGGGACTTTATTGCCTGGGGACGTTCCGCCGGGGGGCCGATGTTTTCGGTTCACCTACCTCATGACGGCAAAGCCGCTTCGGTGGGCAACGGCTCGATGGTCGCTTTGAAAGTAGTCAGCAAGGAGATGGTAGACGCTATTCACCAAAAGGCTCTCGCTCTAGGAGGTGTTGATGAAGGTGAGCCAGGATATCGCGCGGATGGGTTTTACGCAGCCTATTTCCGTGATCTCGACGGTAACAAGCTCAATGCTCATTTTTTGGAAGAAGCATGAACAAAACTCCGGAAGTCGACACTAGACATATCTTGTCAAGGGAATGGGGCTTAAAGCTCATCGGGCATAATATTTGCCCCTATGTGCAAAGAGTAGTGATGGTAATGCTTGAAAAGGGCATTCCCTTTGAGCGCACCAATATCGATCTGGACAACAAGCCCTCCTGGCTCAAAGATATCTCACCCACCGGAAAGGTACCGATTCTAGTAACTAGGAGCGGAATATCTTTGTTTGAGTCCAGCGTGATTTGCGACTATTTGGATGATGTCAATGGCGATAGTTTGTATTCGGATTCGGCTGAGCAGCGAGCCCATGAAAGAGCCTGGATATCCTATGGAAATGAGGTGCTGTCTCTCATTGCGAGGATGATCTACCAGGATCAAGATATGGACGAGCTGAAAAAGTCCATTGCCCAGATAAGGGCGCGTCTGGCGATTGTTGAAGGGGTTTTGGGAGGCGGCCCATACTTCAACGGTCAACGCTTCTCAGTGATAGACGCGGTGTATGCAACTCTCTTTCGGTATTTTGAAGTGTTTGATCCATTGCTGAAGGTAGATACCCTTTCTACGTTTGTGAAGATGAACAAATGGAGTCAAGCCTTAGCTAGGAGACAGGCGGTAGTTGATTGTGTTCCGAGTAACTATGGTGAGTTGCTCAGAGGGCTCATTCGAGGGCAGTCTAGCTATCTTTCCAGGCTGGTTTAACTTATCAAAAGCAGGATATTAGCTTGTGATAAACCATCTTCTGGAATAGAAAGTATTGATGTTTCGTGAATACTTTCGCTATGCAGAATCCCGAGGATATATAGATCGCAGTCACCAAAAACTGCGAATAAGCGCCCTCTCAGAAGAGGAAGAAATAGAAGCGGCCATGGCGCGTAGGCAGTTTGAGGTTCCTGAGGAAGCCTACCAAGTCCATCCTAGCGGGGAGTTTAAGTATATATCTTTGGAGAGCGATGTAGAGGTTAAAATCGGGCCGCCTCCGCTTCAAGCTCGTATTGTTGATTTTGAACAGGAAGATACCTTTCTACCGCTTTTCGCGCTGCAGTCTAAAGCCAAAGCCTTTGATGACCGTCTAATGGCCGCGCTGGAGCGCATCAATCACCTGGGGTGTGGGCCTCATCCAGGTCTCTTTGAGATAGTGGAACGGCTGCGGAAGCTGCTGAGTGAGGGAACAGAGGCTAGGGGGCTGCTCGATGCAGCTACCCATCTAAGGGATGAACCGTTGCCGAAGTCTACCAAGGCGCGCCTTTATGCGAAGAAGGCTCTTAAGCCCTTTTTAGAAAATCAGGCTCTTTCCAATCCGGTGGGTGTCTATCGGAAAGACACTTTTCTTAGCCAAGTTTTCCAACACGACCGCTTGCTCCAGACAGCTCTAAAGGCAGACAAATTCTCGCAGGCCCAGGAATGCTTACAAGGCAACCAAAGGCTGACGGAAGCCTATCAAAACTATCTAAGAGTAATCGAGCGGATTACTAACCCCTTCGTCAGCCCAAGTATCTTGGGGGTAGGAGACACCTTAGCGTTTTTACCGGCCTCTGACTCGCTAGAAAATAGGATGATGAAGGAGCTCTATGGTGACAAGCTGATTCCCGAGGGCTTTGAAGTCCTAGAGACGTTGATCTCTCGAATCAGGGCTGGTCTGCTTAATGCCAAGCCCAGGGCCACTGATGGATGGTATGCACATCAGTTTTTTGCAAGTACAGCTCTGCTTTTTGCCCAAAAGTCCTTCCTTGAAGTGGATGAAAACTATCAGGAGCATCTCGATAAACTATTTAAGGGAGCTTTTGTTCTCAACCGTGAGACTCATGTTAAGCAGCTGGAATTTGGCGCCGCGGGCGGTTGCTTCAGTCGCCCCATGGAGGTCAAGCCTAGGCTGAGTCTGGAGCCTCTTCCGGAATACTACCAACGCATAGGCGATGCCTATAGCTATCTCTACCAGCAGCTCGCTGAGCTTTGGCCTGAGCAAATACTTGATAGTGAAGCCATGGAAGGACACGATAGTGTCGGAACTGGTTTGAAGTATATGGAGGGGCTTTTCAGGGGAGCAGCGGCGGTGTCTATGTCAGAGTTAGGGCAAAGGGTCGAGCAGACGGAAGTCACTTCGCTGAGCGTTGCCAGCTTCAAGAGTTGGCATCAGACTTGGATAGCTGACGAAGATCTAGCTACCGACCTGCGAGTGGCTGTGCCTATATACTATGACGAAAGGCGCAGGAATTATCGCCTAAACTGTCTGGTCGGCTTACTCGACAAGGAGGTTACAGTGTCTTTTGTTGAGAAGCCACAGGTCTATTGCTTCGACGGTGAGGGGCAAGCTCAGCCATTCGCAGACGTTGAGTTTTATGAACAACGTTTTTCCTCAGTTTATCCAGTAACTATCGAATGTAATGTGAAGACTATCCCCACCAGGGAACAATTGAGGGAGATTTGCGACGAGCACCAGGAGCCAGAGGCAATCAAGAAGGCTCTAGAGGCTCTTTGGCAGTCTCTATAACTATCTTCACATAGCTATGGCACCGTCTTTGTACTTTCCTGAGGGCTACCGCGAATAACTATATAGTTTCCGGAAAACCAAATGATGATTCATAAGACAATCATCGTCTGGCCAGTAGAATTCAAGACTGTCGTCTAATTTGGGCTCTCCCAGAGGTGCGAACTCAAGTTGGAGGATGTCATCGGGTTCGTTCCAGTCACTAATGCAGGTCAGCCGGAAGTCAGCGAAGGTCGCCGAGATGTTGCGCTGAGCTAGGGCGTTATTGGTGTGGGGCTCGATTGCAGCTAGTTGGTCGATGACCATGGCTGAGACTTCTAGGAGGCCTTGCCAGGGACCTTCCTCATTGCCACTCAGCGAGATAAGCACTTCTCCTTGCCCAGGGACTTCATACTTGGTCACCCAGTTGCGCCAGACCGACTTCTGCCCCACAAATTTGGATACTTCCTGCCGGTCCGGCCGAAACACCCCGAAGCGTGGGTGTTGAAAGCGCTCCTGTCGCCAGGCAGCTTTCGCATCTCCAGCTAACCAGGACCTGAGCTTTTCGAGAGTCAACGCGATACCTTCTGCTTGCCAGAACTGCTATCTATCAGAACCATTGTTTCCCTTCGCCTTTCGACGCTTGCTGTCTACTCTCTACTACGCCGCCGGCGACCATTTCTACCTCGTTGATAGTCATGGTTGCAGCCTGCAACCTGGGAGTTCTCTGGTCTCGGTAAAGGGACATTGAGTTGTTCTGTTCTGGCGCTTTTCAGTTCAAGAGGGGGGTAGCTCTGGGTGAGGCTAAGTCGTTTGAGGGCAGGTGTTATGAGATGGTTCCACCTCCAGAGAAGTAACGGCTCCTGTTCATCTATCCCCAAACAGTACTTTGACAGCTTCGTCGATAGTAAAACGAAGATAGTATATTCTGGGTCAAAGCTACCGTCCGTATCTTCGCAGCCAAAGCTCAGCCACTGCATTCCCTCTGTCCAGAATACTTTTTGACATATTCGAGATAGTTCCTCGGCGCCTAGCCAGTGGTCACCTAGCTGGCGCAAGTCATCCTGATGGATACAGCTGGTGATAAAGCAACCAGCCTTACTCCTAGCTAAGAAGAAGGGGATTTTCCAACTAGAATTAGCGGTGGCGATCTCTAGGCTTCCAGAGAGCATTTGAGATTGTCCGAGATGTTCTCTTAGTTCCCCGTCTAGAATCAGACACTCCGCTTCTTGAGCGAGTTCTAAGCCTCGTCCGGAAGCGGCGCTGATGAGGAGTAATCTAGATAGCTGAAACTCATCACTTTGGCCAATACGGCTAATAAGTCCTTCCGCATAGCTGAGAGGCTCTCCGGTAAAGCTGGCTTCGACAGATAGATCGGCGTTGAATAGATTGTTGATATTGACCTCCGAGATAGTTAAGTGGGGCCGTCCCAAGACACAATCGGACTGAGCTTTGGCGTGGGATGGCCAGGCACCAAGCCATTGATATAGTGGGAATAGGAAAAATGGCGACTTTTGATAGTTTTAGTGATTTCGGTGCTTTGTTAATGATTCTGGATGGTTGCTTGGGATGGCTTTGACATAGAATAGCATGAAGAAGCGTGGTTTGGCAGAGGAAATCGCAGGAAGTGCGCCCTTTATGTGCCCCGTTTGGATAGTTGCGAACTCTCTTTTCTATCCGGCGCTAACCAATGGGGCTAAGCTGAAGGCGAGACCACCAGAAGTTAGCTCTGGTGAAGTCACCCAATCATCCAAGGTAGATGCTATACGATCGTCTTAGTACGGTATTGCAGCATCCAATCAGTCAGCAGCTTCGGCTATACCTAAACGCCAAGCTTTGGTGCGTAGCTGTGCCTGCCACATTTGGTAGTACTTGCCTTGTTTTTCTAACAATGAAGCATGAGTTCCTTCCTCGGCCAGCTTTCCTTGGTCGATGACCAGAATTTTGTCTGCGGCGGCGATGGTAGACAAACGATGGGCTATCACGATGATAGTTTTGTCTTTCACTAAAGCATCGATAGCTTTTTGCACGGCCAGCTCGCTCTCGGTGTCTAGGGCTGCGGTCGGTTCGTCGAGGATGACGATAGGTGAGTTCTTGAGTATCGCCCGAGCAATGCTAATCCGCTGTCTTTCTCCTCCAGAAAGGGTGCCTCCGATGTCTCCTACGCGGGTGTTGTAGCCCTTGGGCAGCCTTTGGACAAAGTTATGACAATGGGCCGCTTTGGCTGCTGCTATCACTTCAGCGTCGGAAGCGTTGGCTTTGGCCATGCGAATGTTATCGATGATACTTTCGTCGAAGAGGTAGACATCCTGGAAGACCACTGCAAACTGTCTCAAGAGGTCCTCTTGGACCATTTGTCTAATGTCTATCCCGCCAATCTCAATTTGACCGGACTGTGGGTCCCCGTAGCGCATCATCAACTTGGTGAGAGTCGTCTTTCCAGAGCCTGAGGGTCCCACGATGGCGGTCATCGCCTGTTTGGGTATTTGACAGGAAAGTTCGCTCAGCGCGGCTTCTTTTTGCCGAGCGTAGCTGAAGCTCAGTTGTTTGAAGGCAATCTCGAAGCTCTGCGGCACCGATTTGGGGTCAATGACCTCCAAGGGCACAGTTTCGAGCAGCGAACGCACTCGGGTAAAGCTGGAATTGAGGATGTCTAGGGCCTGGGTGAGAGCCAAAAACAAAGCCATGGGCTCCATCAAGCGAGAAACGATGATCAAAATCGCTGCCACGGCGGCCACGCTGATAGTTCCTTGTCCCACCCACAAGCTACCGAATAGGGCGATGGCTACCAGCATGGCCACAATGAGCATGTCTACTAAGATGAGGTTGATCGAGGTCCCCCAGCGAGAGGCTCGTTGTAGGTCGCGAACATTGATGATGCCCGCCTGCAGACGCGCTGCATTAGTTCCTGTTTGGTTGGTGGCCCGCAGCACGGGAAGCCCTTGCACATATTCAATGATTTCCGACTCTAAAGCGGCGTTAGCCTGAGATAGTTCGGTCGACTCGCGCATCCCGGCCAGGCGTTTACGGCGATAAAGCGGGATAGATAGGGGCATGATGGCCAGCACAACTATCGCCATGCGCCAATCGATGAAGAACAGGCCGGTGATGACCACCGTAGGGGTGACTAGGGCCTCAAGAAAGACACCGGAGATCATGCCCAGCATGCCTACCGCTAGCTCCACATTACTGGAGAGGCTGGAGTTGAGTTCTCCGGTTTTGTAGCTGCCTAGCACTTGCAAAGGCATGGTTCGCAGCTTGTGTCCCAGCTTTACCCGCAACTCGTGAGTGACCCAGGCGGTGATCTCGGTCTGTTCGAAATCGTGAGCGCGCCAGCGGGCCAGGGCACTCACCACTGCGAAGGGCGCCATGATGCCCAGCCACATCCAGGCATTTGTGCTGTCTACCGGGGTAGCGAAGAGCGCCACCATCAGCCCGTAGATCCCCAGATAGGCCACTCCTTGGCAGACATGAGCCAGGAGGTAAAAGCGCAGGCTTCGCCGATACTCGGTGGCATGCTCTGAGGCGACCACCTTGGCGGTCTCATAAGACTCTTTGATGGTGGGATAGGAAGTGGTGCTAGACATAAGCGACTCCTTGAGCCTCGATGGATTGGTCGGCATTGGCTTGGAGGTCCCAGCCTTGGGCCGCCTCATAGTTCCTCCAGAGCTTGGCGTAGATACCGCCCTGCGAGACCAAAGCCTGGTGCTGTCCTCGCTCGATGAGTTTGCCGCCGTCGAAGACCAAGATTTGGTCGACATGGGTGATGGTGGCTAGGCGGTGGGCGATGGTCAGCACCGTCTTGTCCTTGGTGAGGTGGGCCACCGCCTTGATGATCTCCTCCTCACTTTCGGGGTCGGCAAAGGCGGTCGCCTCGTCGAGCACCACTATCGGGGCGTTGCGGAGAATCGCTCGGGCAATAGTTATTCGCTGGCGCTGGCCCCCGGATAGGCGTGTTCCACGGTCTCCAGCATGGGTTTGATAGCCCTCCGGAAGAGTCATGATGAAGTCGTGGATTTGAGCTGCTTTCGCTGCCTCCTGCACCATTTCGTTACTCGCTTCGGGCCGGGCTATGCGGATATTATTGGCCAGAGTATCGTGAAACAAATAGGTGTCTTGGAAGACAAAGGACACCCCGTTCATCAGGTCCTCATTACTCATCTGCCTAATATCGACCCCACCGATGGTGATGACGCCGCTGGCGACGTCCCAAAACCGCGGCAAGAGTTTAGCCACAGTGCTTTTGCCCGCGCCGCTAGGTCCTACCAAAGCGGTGGTGGTGCCTGCCTGGGCGGTGAAACTGACCTCCGAAAGTGCATTCTCGGTGCGGTTTTCATAGCGGAAGCTCACCTCCTTGAAGCGAACGGTGGCGTTTTGCGGTTTAGGGCCAGTTTTCACCATGGGCATGGCCGGCATCGCTAGAACCTCTTCGATGCGCTCCGCCGAGGTTTTGGACTTGCGGATGAAGTTGTTCAGCCACATCAGCGGCATGAAAGCCTCAACCATGCCCGTCGAGAGAAAGAGCGCCGCCACCAAGGCTGGCAAAGAAAGCGAACCTGTCTCTATGAAGACGATACCTGCGGCCAAAACGGCCAGCATGGTGGGCAAAGAAGAGAGCAGAACGATGGCCGTACGAGCAGGAACCGCGCTGATGCGGGTCCATTCGATATACATATTGCGGTAGCGTTCGAGAGCGTTTTGGTAGCGCCGAAAGGAGCTGGTGCCGTCGTCGAAGGTGCGCACCACCGGCATCGCCTGAATGAACTCCACCACCGCCCCGTTCATGTGGGCCTGGCTTTGCTCATATTCCTTCATCAGCCGTCCTGAGTCGCGATAGGCAAAGCTCATCACCGCCATGCCCAGGGTGAGCACCGTCACCGCCACCAGGGCGAGGCGCCAGTCGATGGCAAAGAGCACTGCCGCCGCAACTAGAGGTACCGCCGAGACCCGCCCAATGGTGGGCGTGCTGTCGGCGACAAAGGTGTGCAGGCTCATCACGTCCTCGAGCATCACCTTTTTAAGGGCTCCGGTTCCGTTGGTGATGATGAAGCCTAGCGGGAGCTGAGCCAGGTGCTCAGACAGACGGGTACGCAGTTTCTCCTCCAGTTCGAAGGCTCCCAGATGGGAGATAGCAAAGGCGGCCATGGTCATGATGAAGGCCAAAGCGCCGGCCACACCAGTGCCCACCAGCGCAGTGTTAATGGTCCAGGAGATACCGAGGAGCAGCAGCGGAGCAGCCCCCTGGAGCAGGACCGCCACCACCAGCGCGAGCATGAGCAAGGTGATGATGGTGGCGATGCCACCGAGGGCACCGAGAGCTATGGCTGGATAGATGTACCGGTTGACCGGCTTCATCAGCGACCACAAGCCCCCGGAGGAAGAGGTGTCCGATTGAGCGGATGTCATGCCTAGCTCTCCATCTCAGTTGGCAACGCTGCCCGAGGTCTCTTCCTCTGGCGCTCGAGCGTTGTCGGCAGGTGTTCTTTCGAAGGAAGGCCAGGCATCAAAGGCTACCTCCACCCTCTCGTGTAGCGGTCCTGCCTTCACCAAGTCCGCATCGGTGGTGCTCAGGCCGATTACAGACTCGGTGGAACCGGCCTCTGACCAGCCTCCGCCCTGCCAGCGCCAGCGTTGCCCCTCGCCTTACCAGCGGTGATACGCACGTCGGAGGAAAGCGGTGGTCCTAGGAGCAGCAGACCGTCGTCGGCAAGTTCAGCGGAAAGCGGTCGACCCTCAGCTAGGGCCATCAAGGCCGTATCGAGATGAGCCCTCACTGCTGCTCGTCCCTGGGTATCCATCCAGGCGGCGATGGAGGTGGCGGAATAGTTCGGCAACCAATCCGGGTCTGAGGCTTCGAGCACCGACTTGATGGGAATGCCGGTGCCCGCCATGCCCGCAGAGATGCCATCAGAGAGTCGACCCATCAGGGCCAGCCAAGACTCGTTTCCTTCTTCGCGGCGCAGGCAGTGCAAAGCCAAAGCGCCAGCGTAGCCTTCGACCAACCACGGCTCGCCCGACTGAGCGCGTAAGTCTGCTCGAGCGCGCAATCGATCACGAGCGAGGGCTCGAATCAGCTCTAAGCGTCTTCGTGAGCGCCCGACGCCGGTTTCGGCGATGTCCCAACCGAGGGTTTCGGGGATCCAAAGC
>SPJK01089521.1_pt1 | contig 11853 bp, 7 predicted proteins | sample 3741771 | NCBI WGS metagenome assembly SPJK01 (sample SAMN10925997, study PRJNA522277) | cold seep metagenome | isolation source: Elba SIP-enriched marine methane seep metagenome, extraction at timepoint T2 | place: Italy: coast of Elba, Mediterranean Sea | reverse complement strand
CGCGTTGGTCGTCGTGTCGACGAAATCTGTCCGATGGTTGACGCCCGACTGCCTGATGGCTCTCGTGTGAACGCGATCATTCCGCCACTAGCTCTTGATGGACCTAGCGTCACGATTCGTCGCTTTGGATCTAATCCACTCAAGCTAGAAGATTTGCTGAACTTCAAAAGTTTGACCCCTGAAATGGTGATGTTGCTCGAAGGAGCAATGAAGGCCAAGCTTAACATCCTTATCTCGGGTGGTACGGGTTCTGGTAAAACGACTTTGCTCAACACCCTGTCTAGCTTCATTTCAAACGACGACCGAATCGTCACGATTGAAGACGCTGCGGAATTGCAGTTACAACAAGACCATGTCGTTCGACTTGAAACAAGACCTGCCAATATCGAAGGCAAGGGTCGAATTAGTGCTACCGATCTTGTGAAGAACTCACTGCGTATGCGTCCCGACCGGATCATCATTGGTGAGTGTCGTGGTGGCGAAACGCTTGACATGCTTCAAGCGATGAACACGGGTCACGAGGGATCGCTAACCACGTGTCACGCAAACACTCCTCGGGACGCGATTGCCCGTATTGAAACGATGGTCATGATGGCTGGTTTCGAAATGCCAATCAAGGCTATGCGAACTCAGATCGCCAGTGCCGTTGATTTGATTGTCCAAGTAAACCGACTTCAAGGTGGACCGCGTAAAGTTACGCATATCACGGAATTGCTTGGCATGGAACAAGACACAATCGTTATGCAAGACATCTTCAAGTTCGATAAGAATGGCGTTGATGAAAATGGCCGTGCCATTGGTCAATTTTCTTCGACCGGTATTCGTCCTTCGTTTATGGAGCGACTTGAACAAGCAGGCATCCGTTTGCCAGCAAGCACCTTCCGCGAACGCATCATGATGCAAGATTAACCAGCAATTCACATCTCTAGACGACTGACCTATGTCTACGTTACTAATATCACTGCTTGTTTTTGGCTTCGTATCGGCGCTGATCTTCGCACTTTCATCGTTCGGGGATTCGTCCGATGCTGAAGTCGAAGATCGACTTACTGCGCTTACAACGAAAACTAATAAGAAGAAGGAAGCCTCTGACACCAACCTCATGGCAGACTCCTGGGATAAGGGAGCTGGTGCCATTGAGCAAGCTATTGCAAATTACCTCAACCTGCAAAAGCTGTTTATCCAGGCAGATGTCTCATTCACGGTGACACAATTTCTGGTCGCTTGCCTAGTAGCAGCATTGATTGGATTTTTTGTCCCTACAGCAGCAGGGGTGCCCGTTAAATTTGCACCGTTTTGCTCATTAATTTTTGTGGCGATCCCCTTTGCGTGGTTGATTCTTAAACGAAAAAATCGACTTAATAAATTTGCAGCTCAGTTGCCAGAAGCACTCGAATTAATCGCTCGTGCCTTGCGTGCAGGGCATAGTTTGGGTGCTGGTATGAATCTGGTTTCCAATGAAATGTCGGCACCTATCTCTAAAGAGTTTGGCCGAGCCTTTGAAGAACAAAACCTAGGCATGCCACTTGAAGAGACTTTAGAGAACCTTACCGAAAGAATACCCAACCTTGACCTGAAGTTCTTTGCGACGGCCGTTATTTTACAACGCCAAACGGGTGGTGACCTTGCCGAAATTCTAGACAAGATTGGTCGCCTGATCCGCGAACGCTTCAAGATTTGGGGACAGGTCCAAGCGCTCACCGGGGAAGGCCGCCTGAGCGGTATCGTCCTGTTAGCACTTCCACCTGTTTTGTTCGTGGCTGTTTATCGACTAAACCCTGAATACCTGAATTTGTTGTTTACCGATGAAATGGGTAAGCAAATGCTTATCGGTGGTATCGTGATGCAGCTACTCGGTGCCGTAGCTATTCAGAAGATTATCAACATCCGTGTTTAGCACAAAAACGAATCCTAGCATCAACTTAATTTAAGAGATTCCTACCCCCTGCAATTCCATGATTACTCTTCTCGCAGTAATAAGTAATAGACTGTTGGTTCAAGTTGCCAGCTTCGGTGCCGTTGCGGCTGCCATGTGGTTAATCATGGAAACTTGGAGCAAGTTTAATGGTGATGGACGCACCAACGAGCGTCTCGATGCCATGAATGAGCATCGCTCATCAAAAAACAATTCCGCTGTTAAAGAAAATAAAATGGCCCAGCTACTTGGGCAAGAAACAGCTAAGTTAGCTGCCCCGCTTCAACCCAAGACCGAAGAAGAGATTGGCAAGCTAAAGCAACGATTGCAACATGCTGGTTTCCGAAGTGAATCTTCGGTTAACATATTCCTAGGTACCAAACTCGCTTGCTTAGTATTTGGTTTCTTTGCAGGTGGTGGCGGTGCCGTCTGGAGCAAAGGTCTCACGCAAGAGGCGATGATCATCACGATAGCAGTCGCCGGTGTGATGTTCTTCTTGCCAGACGTCGTGATTTGGTTCACCAAGAAATCTCGACAAGATCAAATCTTCTACGGATTGCCAGACGCCCTCGACCTGATGGTTGTCTGCGTTGAAGCTGGCCTTGGCCTTGACCAAGCGATGCGGAAGGTAAGCGAAGAGATGCGTAAGTCGTATCAAGTGTTAGCGGAAGAATTTGGACTCTGTAATCTTCAATTACAAATGGGTTCGCCGCGAAATCAAGTGCTTCACGAACTTGGCCAGCGGACGGGGGTTGATGACCTAAAAGCTTTGTCTGCCATTCTGATCCAAGCCGATAAATTCGGTTCGAGCATTGCCCAGGCACTTCGAGTTCAGAGTGATTCGATGCGAACTCGCCGCAGCCAAATGGCTGAAGAAAAAGCTGCGAAGACGGCAGTGAAGTTGATATTCCCGCTGGTGATTTTCATTTTCCCTGCCATCTTCGTCGTGCTTGTCGGGCCTGCTGCTATCACGATGGTTAAAGAAATGTTCCCAGCGATGAGCGGTGGCAACTAAAGCAACGCTAGCAACACATGCCTATAGGCTGTGAATTTGGGTTGGATAGGTCATCTCTACCGGTCTTATCCGATGTATGAATCCTAGCCCGCCCTCATTTCCGATACCAACAATACGCAGCGGGATGCTGCGCAAGGAGCAGATACCCAATCTGCAAAACTCTAGGATGGAGTAATTCAAAAGATGGCACGGAAGCTCTCTATATTACTGGCAATAATCGCTGTCTCATTGATGGTGCAATCGGTCGAAGCCTTTTGGCTCGACGCCCTCTATTGTCACATGGAACGTGGCTGTCAGGAAAACGATACCTGGCCCAAGCAGTATCTTGCTGCCGAGCGTGCAAATACCCAAGCACCATTTGAAATGATGATTCAAAACGGTTGGCGTCGTCAGAATTTGCTCGGCCCGCATCATTTCAATCAAGACTGCACGCAACTAACCGATGCCGGAAAGCTTCGGGTTCAGTGGATCCTTACACAACCACCTGCACAACATCGCCAAGTCTTTATCGAACGCTCGATAAACGAAGATCTAACCGAAGCTCGTATCGCAGCTACCAACGAATTTGCATCCAAGGTTATCACTGACGGTAGCATTCCAAGTATTACCGACTCTCACATCATGTCGAGCGGAAGACCCGCAACGGTTGTTAACTACGTTAATACCACCTTCCGCGACAACATGCCAACACCCGTGCTTCCCGACAGCAGCTACGATGCTAGTGGGAACTAACCGTAAACACCTCGACACGATGAAACGACCTGGGGGGGTTATCGTGCGTTATTCAACAAGACTTGTTGCCATTACAATTTCATTGTGCATCGGAATGCCTGTCTTGGCAGCTCCGTTCACGATGCTACAGAGATCAGACTCGGTCGCCAGTTCTTCTGCTTCTGAGAGATCTGTAGAAACTGAAAGTCGGTATAGCTGGCTTAAGCCATGGTCGAAAAAGAAAGCGGTTGAATCGCCCGGGACAAATGTTAATCCCATCGTGACAACGACCATTCCACCGCAAGCCGTCTATCAAGCACCGATTCAGCCTGCTCCCGCAACACCTGTTGTGGTTCCTTCGGCAACAATCGCCGCTGTGCCCTCGGCACCAGCTGCTCAAACAACCACAAGTGGCCCCACTTGCCATGATTTACGCAATCAAGGTCATGAAGCAGACCGTCAAGGTAATCTTGGCGAAGCAGAACGATTTTATCGCCTTGCCATGGCAGCCGATCCAACAAGTGCTGCTGCGGTAAACGACTTAGCGCTCTGTTTAGCTCGCCAGGGTCAGCTCGATAGTTCCGCCCAGATGTTTATGAAAGCAATTAGCATGCGACCCGAAAAGCCGTTGTATCGCAATAACATTGCGACGGTGCTTGTTGAAATGAACCTTATTGAAGATGCAAAATCACATCTATTGACGGTCTATTCACCATCAACAGCAAGCTACAACTTGGGACACTTGTTGCATAATCGTGGCAAAGATGCTGAAGCACTTCTTCAATTCCAGGCAGCGATTACTGAAGATCCAACCTTCGCGCCAGCACAAGAAATGATTGTAGCTTTGTCACCGACTAGACTTCCCGAGTATCTACCCAGCGTTCCCCAGGTAGCGCAGGCGAGCGTTCAGCCTGTACCTGCCCCTCAGGTCCCTGCCTTAGCACCAGCTCAAACTATCGCGGTACCAACTCAAGATAACTCGACGACGGCAACGCCGAATTTCCCTCGGCTTTTGCCACCTGTTATCAATCGCTGATCGCTAAAGATCCAAAGGCAGACCAATCCGAGAATTAGGATGGCAGTGCTGTTTGGTTCAGGCACTGCTTCAACGGAAGCAGCACTGCTGAGCGTGTTACCAAAGTTGCTGTGCCACATGTCGTAGTCTGCCATGTTAACGACGCCGTCACCATTTCCATCGGCATCGAGATCAGTCGTCGAGTTGTAGTTGTCTCGCCAGATCGTGTAGTCAGCTAAGTCAACAACGCCGTCGCCATTGTAATCTCCGTCGAGCGTTGGCGATGCCAAGATAAGGGTCAGGTACTCTCCTGCGTCCACCGATCCGTTTGCATTGAGGGCGGCAAGGACTTCAACCAAGGCTCCGCCATCTCCCGTCGCAAAGCGAGCGACAGCGACTTGCACTTCATCAGGTATCTGGCCGAATTCATCAACCAGATTGATCACACCTTCCAGCACCCCGCCGTTGGCACCGGTCATTGCTTCGACCGCTCCTGCGTGATCAAACCAGGATTCGTAGTCATTGTCATTTTCGTCAGCTAGGAAAGCATCCCAAGCTGCCACCTGGCCACTCTTGCCCCAATTGGCAGCGATAAGTTCGCCGGCTTCTTCGGCCAAGTAAATGAATACATCCTCTCCTTCGCCCGCATCCTCGGTCGCAAGATAAAGTTGGTCTCCAACCAATTTCCAATAGAGCGAAATGCCTGACTCTGAGTGAGCTAGCGTAGCACCTTCATCAAGCACACCGTCCATGATGAATTGATCAACCGGTGGCGTGCCTCCATCGACCGCAAAGTGCCAATCGGCTCCGCCATTGTTATCCCAGGTGCCAGCTCCGTTATTGAAGACCAAGTCCAATTGCGTAGCGCTCTGTGGAAGGTTAAGAGCCTGATCAAGCGTCCAAGCTTCTTCCACCGAATCCCAAACAAGCAAAGAGTCTGGTGAAATAACTGTGTTCCAATTATCAAAACCAATGTGAGCGTAAATCTCCGAAGCGCCCGACAAAGGACCACCTGAAGGGTCGTACCAGAGGTTCAGACTATCGCCAGCAGTTGGCGTTTCTACCGAAAGCTCAACTTGATCACCGTTAGGCACGAGGGTGGATGAACCAACGTAAACGTGTTGAATATCAGTCTTTTGGATGTTCCCAAAAGCATCAACCGCTTCGACATAGTAGTCAATAAGTGAATCTTCGATGCCAGTGATCATTCCGCCGTAACGTAATGCTCTTTCGGTTGGAGTAAGAATACCCGAAGGGGGAGCGACATCACTTGAGCTCATATCGATCGACATCCACTGCCCTACTTCACTACCACCTGCGTAGGTTTCGTTTTCGGTGCTACTAAGTGGGTTTACTCCGTCTCCGTCGACACGGTACTTGAGCGTTACACTTTGCAGACCGCTAACGTCATAAGCGTAGGTCCAAACTTCAAAGTCGCTTGGTTCGGGAGTCGCCGCCCATTCGAAACCGCCCGGGTTGTAGGATTCACGCTGTGGTAAGAAGACTGTCGGAGCGGTGGATTCGGAACCACTGTAACCGTTCAAGAATTGGTTAGCTTCGGCAACCGCTAAGTTGCTACCACGCGTTACGTTCGAGTCCCAGATTTCCGTACCATCCCAATACCAGTGGTCAGACGCTTGAGCTTGAAGCAAATAGTGCCACGAACGTTCGGTAGCAGAACCAGTACCATTTTTGACGTTCGTCATGTTAGGAAAGATATTCTCTCCACCAAGCTGAATGTCATGTACCGTATAAACGTGGTTCTTGGCTGCGGTAAGGACTGCCCATGAATTTCGGTCAGGGCTCCAGCCGGTGTTTGGATCAGGATCGCCCAACCACTTTTTAAATTCAGGGTCACCATTGTCAGCGCCAGCCCAAGAGCCAGCTTCGATGTGAACCACATCGTTTGGATTGGGTGGATAGCGATCAAGATAATCTTGGACCGTCGTAACATCGTAGCCCGAATTGTTGCTAGCCCAATTCACCATGTTTTGGAAATTGCCGTGGTAGTAAGCCTCGCTACCACCACCGAAGTTATCACCATCATGGTGCAACATGACGAACATTGGGTGGTTTGGATCCGTGTTGAGATGAGCATACTGACTCATGACTTGCTCATACTGCAACGCACCAAAGCCACCTCGGCCATCTTCGTTACCTTCGTATCTTGCAGCCGGAACCGTTACGATTTTCTCGATCTGGCCCGTCGTTGGGTCAACATGTTGCGAGTAGTGAGGTCGGTATGCAAACGGGGCAGCAACTTTACTTGGCGCCCAAAGATTGTTTAGCTGAATCCATTCGTTATCAGGAATGGCTGGATTGATTTGGTCAGCTCGGTTAGGAGCATACAGATTCGACGAATTCGTATGTGGATAGTTTTCAACCGCTCGTTCAAGGTGAATGCTATCAAAGAGGGTCCACTCAAGTCCCTCAGCCTTCAACGCTGGAATCATCCGTGTTGAGAAAGCGGTTTCTGCGGGGAAGATCCCTTTGGAATACGGAACGTTGGCACCCCAAGTATCAACATGAGCTTGCTTATGCAACTTGATTTGCATTCGCATATCACGTGTATCAAGCAGTGGCATCAAGGGGTGGTGATAACCAAACCCAACCGCATCCAAACGTGAATTGCCAAGCGAGGTATTATTGTTAATTGCCTGCTGATAGGAAGACTCCCAGTTGTTCCACATACCGCCGTTAACGCCGGCAGCTTCCAACGCGTTGAGGTTCTCCATCAAAGAGCCCGAGAATGAGACTTGAGCACCTAAGTGGGCGAGACTTTGTCCCGACTCAATGGCGTTTTTAGGCCAACTGGTATAGGGACCAAAACGTTGGTTGTGAACGTCCGTGATGCTGAAAGAACAACGGCCAGACGCATCTGTCTGGGTGATCGATTCACCCGGGTAGTAAATCGGCTGGTGCATGTGCCAAAGAAATCCGACATTGATCGGCGTTTGGGCAAATGCTGAAGAACAAAAACAAACTGAGGCAATAAAAGCCTTTAGAACGATTTGACGAGGCATAATGTTCCGCTAAGAAAAGTCCGTTTCGAAGAGACAACTACGTTGGGCAGTAGGCTCTATCTCTATAAGGCGCTAATGTGGACAGATTGGTATTTAAATCCACAAAAATAATGAAACATTCCGTGTATTCACTAAATCGAATTCGCCTATCGCGTCACGCGGTAGTAGAGCCAGCGTGAGAGAATTTCACCTGGGACCAGGCAAACAAGAGAACCAACTGCAAGAATAACCGAGGGAGTGCTCATCACCGTAGCGGGAATATTCTTTGCTCCGGAGGCAAGAATTTGAGATCCGAGCGGCATAATGATTCCGCCCAAAATCCCGAGTGTAAACCTCGCCATGGTAAGCTTTGCATAATCGCCCGCTAGCAACTGAGCAGAACGAATATGGGCTTCGCCACTTGGATCATCAGAAGAAGTTCCAAGCCACGAGAACAGATAGGTTTCCGCGGCAAGCTTAGCAGCCATTGCAATGGTCAATGTTAGGACTAGGAGACTTCCCACATCGCCTGGCATCTCTCCTTGCCATGCACGGCAGAGGTTCCAGATAGCAAGCATCTTGGCAGCACCTAAGGCAATTGGCGTCGCGATGAATTGAATGAGCACCGTGCGATCAAACCAGGAACGTGTTCCTAAAAGAGCACCAACGCGACTTTTACCAATACGGCCTATGGCGAGCAAGCAAATTAAATAGACTAGCGCACTCGCGACAACACCCGTTGCATAGAAGGCAGCGGCCCATTCAGGAAAACCTGCGAAGATCATCACAGCCAGCCCGATGAAGGCCAATCCAATTGACTTTTCCTGAACGACTTGCCCCATGGCCGCAATGGGACCATCAAGGCGACGGATTTCTTTCTTGTCTGCTTCTTCAGTCATTTTCGAATCTGGCCTAACCGGTAGTTCGCATCCCCGCAGCTACCCCTTTGATAGAGAGCTGTGATAGATGTTGTAACTCTTCGTTGAGACCTTCGTCAGCTGCGTCAATCCGACGCAGGACTTCAAGTTGAATGAGATTCAATGGATCTACATAGCGATTACGGACTTTTATCGAGTCTTTTAGCCAGGATACGGAGTCTAGAAGTTCTTCGTCGCCCGTGATTGCAAGTAACGATTTGGTCGCTCTGCCGAATTCATCATCGAGAAGTTTAACCACCTCTTTCATAGAATCCGTATCGTCTGCTCTTTTCGCGTAGCGATCAAACACTTGGCGATTGGACTTTGCAACTGCCAAGACGGCATTGTTGATGGCGGCTCGGAAGAAAGGCCATTCACGATACATTTCTTGAAGTTCTTCAAGTACCTTGCCTCCCTGGTCAACAAGTGGCTCAAGACCACCGCCAATGCCATACCATGCTGGAAGCAAGCAACGTGATTGTGTCCAGGAAAAGACCCATGGAATCGCTCGAAGGTCTTCGATTCGGTCTCCCTTTTTGCGCTTCGCCGGTCGGGAACCAATTGGCAATCCCTCGATGGCACTAATTGGCGTCGCTTGGCGGAAGAAGGTGGTAAAGCTTGGATGATCAACCAACTCGCGATAAGCTGCCAGAGACTGGTCGGCAATCTGCTCCATTCGTTCACGATAACGGGCTGTATTTTTTGATTCCTTATCCGAAGTGGAAGCAATCAGCACCGCCCAGACAACTTGTTCTAAGTGACGATGGGCAATTGCCGGATCGTCATAGCGTTCAGCAAGGACCTCCCCCTGCTCGGTTAATCGTAACGATCCTTGGAAAGTCTCTGGCGGCAACGAGAGAATACTTCGAGCGGCTGGCCCGCCACCCCGCCCCAACGAACCACCACGTCCGTGGAAGAAGGTCACATCAACACCGAATGAATTGGTCAGTTCATTCAAAGCAATTTGGCCACTTTGCAATGCCCAACAGGCAGCAAGATAGCCACCATCTTTGGTGCTATCCGAGTAGCCAATCATGACAATCTGATGATCGCCACAAGCGGTGACGTGATCACGATACGCTTTGCATCGTAAAGCGTCGCCAAGAATTTGAGGCGCGGCTTTTAAGTCATCAATGGTTTCAAACAGCGGAACGATTGGAAGATGCAGTTCGGAATCTTTAGGACGACCACCGTCGACGCGTTCCGACCAAGTCCAGAGCCAAAGCACGGTTAGCAAATCACTTGGGTTAGATGTCATGCTAATAACGTGACCACCAAGACAATCGCCACCGTAACGTCGCGCTGAACGACGTAAAACTCGGAATAGCTGTAAGGTCTTTTGAGCTGATTCACTCAAATCAATCGGAGCAATGTTGGCAGCGATTGGTAGGGTCTCTATCAACAAATCTTGTCGGCGTTGTTCAGTAAGCTCTTCGTCGGGTTTGACAAGACCGATAGCTCGCCAAAGTTCTTCCATCACTGCGGCGTAGATTGCTGAGTGCTGCCGAACATCGAGCCTCGCGGTATGAAGCCCAAAGGCTTCAATTTGATCAACCCAATTTTGAAGCTCCGAATTGGCTACTTCAATGTTGTCTGAAGCTACAAAAACTTCATACAGCTTTGCCACATCGGCATCCAACTCAGAAGAAGCGGTATAGACACCATCAATGCGAGGCTGCTCTTCGATTGGCTGGTCGGTGATTTCGGCGAGAGTCTGCTCTAGTCGCCAACGGATGATTCGAAGCCAACGTCTCGGGGTCTCAAACGGCGGCGTTAATTCGATTATTTCATTAAGCTCTGGCCATTTAGCACAAGCTGTGGCAATCGGTTCATACAAAGCCGAACACTCGGGAGTTTGTCGGACCGACAAACTGAGCGATTCGGTCAATCGTGTGCACTCTTCAAGGTGTCTCTCAATGGCAGCCTCACGTAGCCATTGCAAAGTCTGCTGGGTAATTTCTGGCGTGACAAACGGGTGACCATCACGGTCACCACCCATCCAGGAGCCGAATGAGATCATCGAAGGCGTCGGTATCTCCTCACCGGGATAAACCTCTGCCAAAGCGTTGCGTAATTCGGCTTGAATCCAGGGAATGGTTTTCCAAAGAACCGGTTTAATCGAGAGGCCACGGCGGACTTCTTCCAAGACCGTTGGACGTGAAGGTCGCAACACGTCGGTCTGCCACATCTTCGCAATTTCACGTCGCAAGAGTTCTCGCAGTCTTTTCTCCTCACGCGGCGTGAGTGACGTTTGGTCCATTCGACTCAATAGCCCTCGAATTGCTCGAAGTTTTGCGCGCAATGAACGACGCTTCGCTTCAGTAGGGTGAGCAGTGAAGACCAACTCGATATCGACTTGACTCAAGACGTTGGCAACTTCTTGACCAGACAATCCTTGTTCTTTCAGGGCTTTAACCGCTGCAAGGACTGATTCTTTGGGAGCTTCGGGATAGGTATTGGTTTCACGATCGCGTAATGCTCGAACCCGTTGGCGATCTTCGGCCAAGTTAGCCAATTCAAGAAAACCGCTGAATGAACTAATCACCACCCGGAGTTGATCGGTGGTCATCGTTTGTAGTAACTGATCCAATTCGTCGGCGGCGGCAGTGTCGCCATCACAAAAACGACGAGCCAATCGACGCACTGACTCAACTAGGTCAAAAGCATCTTCACCAGCGAATCGGCGAACCGTGTCACCAAAGGTTCGACCAAGATCATCGATTTCACGTCGCAATCGCTCGTCAGTTGCCATGAGGACTTCTAAGAGTTGGTGGCTTGGGAAGGTGAGGTTTTACGATTGCCTAACGGCGTAAAAAAACGGCCCGCGGTTCGCCCACGGGCCGTTTTGTAGCGGAGAGGACAGGATTCGAACCTGCGGAAGGGAATGACCCCTTCACCGATTTAGCAAACCGGCGCATTCGACCACTCTGCCACCTCTCCTGGTCTGTTAGGCATCGTCCGCCCGAACGGTAATAGTGTAGTTGTTTGCCCCCGAATCTCGCAACCCGTTGAAACAAAGGGATTTGAAAGAATCGAGACTACCGATCATTCCGCCTGGGTAGAAAGGGTCCGGATTAGAAGATTCCCAACGCGGTCAGGCTATAACGGACAACTAAGCCTGCCACAACAACGCTGACCATGCTCATCAGTTTGATGAGAATGTTAAGACTTGGTCCGCTGGTATCCTTGAACGGGTCACCGACGGTGTCACCAACCACGGCTGCTTTGTGAGCTTCAGTCCCTTTGCCGCCGTGGGCCCCGGCCTCGATGTACTTCTT
>SPJK01004759.1_pt1 | contig 11855 bp, 7 predicted proteins | sample 3741771 | NCBI WGS metagenome assembly SPJK01 (sample SAMN10925997, study PRJNA522277) | cold seep metagenome | isolation source: Elba SIP-enriched marine methane seep metagenome, extraction at timepoint T2 | place: Italy: coast of Elba, Mediterranean Sea | reverse complement strand
TCACCAAACCGCTGCCGAAGCCGTGGCAGGCATTCAGGGTCGAGGGCAGGCCGGCCCGACTGACCAAGGCCGCGGCGTTCTCCGGCACGCCGCTCTGCGCCATAACTGGACGCCTGGGAATCGATGCTTTCCAGTTGCTCGAGCGACGCGTTGGTGAGGAAGTCTGACAGGTTCAAGGACTGGCCGTCCGGCATTATGAGGTTATAGCGGAGCCGCAAGGCTGGCTGCCCATCACTGGTGCCAACATAGCAAGCTGTTTCGATCACCGATGCGTCGTCATATCGATAGGTGTGTCGGTTGAACTCGAAATATCCGGACTGAAGCGCGGCTTCGTCGCCGAATGTCTGGTAGGCGAAACCGTCCAGAACCGCGAAAATGAGGCACACTGAAAGGGCGAGTCCGCCCGCTTTCACGCTGAGCGCGGATCGACGGCGAAAAGCTTGCTGCAGATAGACAGCTGGATCGAATGACTCTTCGGCATCGAGCTTGTCGAGCCGCAGGTCGGTCTCCAGTTCGACAAAGTACTGGCCCGCAGAGCGTGGATTGGAGCTCATCGTGTTCCAGCCGTGGCGAACATAAAGGTGTTCTGCGAAGCGCGCGTGGCGCTCGCTGAGTTTCTGCATCAATGGCCAAGCGACGATGCACCCGGCAAAGATTGCGAGGAGCGATGAAACGCCAAAACTCTGTAGGAGTTCCGGTCGAGCAAAGTTCGACAGCGCCAAATGGCGGACCGCGAAAACTGTCGCGCTGCTCAATGCGAAGCACAGAGCCATGGCGAGGGCTATTCCTCCCAACCCCATAACAACTGGCGCCAAAACCCAAATCCGCGGGTATTTTTGCGCCTCGGCATAGTCGACCAGTCCCTCGGTTGCCCGGTCGAGGAAACTTTCCTCATGCGGCAAGAGAACCCGATTGAAACGGTCGGGATTGCGGGTCTGGGCCGCCAGCGTCATGGCGCGGGCCATCGCGATGACGCCGTAGACGACCGCTATCACTATTGGAGCCACGATAATGGGGATGAGCGCTTCGACCCAGGCGGGCGTTTGAGTCATGGCGCTGAAAATGTCGGGCGTGATTGTCGCGCCTTCGAACAGGATGCGTCGAAGCAGGCCGAAAAAAATCATTCCGCCCAGAAAGCCTGCCATGACTACGATCAGGATCAACACAGAAATCGTGATCGAGACCGCGGAATGAGACAAAATCTTGCCAGGCGTTTCGACGGGCTTGCGGGCTGCGTATTGAGCGGGTTTGGCTGATATTGTCTCGTTACCTTCGGGTGGATCAGCCTCGTCCCGAGCGCGCAGGCTCATCCCAATCCACGCGCAAAGGGCGACTGGGAGTAACAGGGCGACCAGCCAAGTTTTGTCGATCTCCCATTCCAACAGCATGCAGCCGACAAGAAATACATCGAGAACGCCAATTCCGTAGACGACAACATGGATGATCGGGAGCGCGAAGGCGAGCCACCACCCGCGTCCGCCCGGCTTGCCCATGAATGTCCAGGCTAGCGCCAACGCGACGACATGGCCTCCGAAAAGCAATTGGAGTAGCCAGCCGGATCGGGCGCTTACGCCCAGCCATGCGACTGACAATTCACTCGATCCCGCGACCCATATGACGGCCAACAACATCGCCAGCGTGATCAACACTGTCACGCGCAGCGGTAACGGCAAATCAGATCGCAACGCTCTTTCCCCCGGTAATCAATCCGGATACTGGCCCGAGAATACGGCGCAAACAATCTTCGGTAGCGCCTTGGTCCTAACCCTCGATCTCCTCGCGCAGGGCTTCCAGTTCGAGCCAGCGGTCTTCCTTGTCGGCGCGGTCCTGCATGGCTTCGCCGAGGCGTTTGGAGACGGCGGTGAAGCGGGCGCTGTCGGCGAAGAGTTTGGGGTCGGCCATGTCGGCTTCCAGGCGCGCGATTTCCTGGCTGAGTTTCTCGATCTCGTCGGGCAGGAGTTTGAGGGCGTAGCGATCCTTGTTGGCCATGCGGCGGCGTTCCGGCTTGGCCTCGGCGCTGGCGGTCGGCTTGTCGGCTGACTTGCCGGATTTGCCGCCAGACTTGTCGAGTGCGCTGACGCCGGCGCCGCGCTGGGCGACCATGTCAGCATAGCCGCCGGCATATTCCTGCCAGATGCCATCACCCTCGGCGATGATCACCGAGGTGCAGCAGCGGTCGAGGAAGTCGCGGTCGTGCGAGACCAGGAAGACCGTGCCGGCATAGTCCGCGATCAGGCCCTGCAACAGGTCGAGCGTCTCCAGGTCGAGATCATTGGTCGGTTCGTCGAGGACCAGCAGGTTGGACGGCAGGGCCAGGGCCCGCGCCAGCATGATCCGCGCCCGCTCGCCGCCCGACAATACATGGACCGGCGTATTGGCCTGCTCCGGCGGGAAGAGGAAGTCCTTCATATAGGCGACCACATGCTTGGTCTTGCCACCGACTTCGACCTGGTTGCCGCTGCCCTGGGTCAGGGCTTCCGACAGGGTCCAGTCATCCTTCAGGGCGACGCGCTTCTGGTCGAGTGAGGCAATCTCCAGCTTGGTACCGAGGCGGACCGAGCCGCTGTCCGGCGCCAGCTGGCCGGTCAGGATGTTGAGCAAGGTCGTCTTGCCGGCACCATTCGGGCCGACCAGTCCGATACGGGCATTGCGGGCGATCTTGGTCGAGAAGTCGCTGACAATGGCGCGCTCGCCATAGCTCAGCGAGACGTTCTTGGCCTCGGCGACCAGCTTGCCGCTTTCATTGGCTTCGGAGACTTCCAGCTTGACCTGGCCTTGCGGTCCGCGATGGTCGCGGCGCTGTTGCTTGAGGGCGTGCAGATCACCCAGGCGGCGCACATTGCGCTTGCGCCGGGCGGTGACGCCATAGCGCAGCCAGTCTTCCTCGCGCACGATCTTGCGGTCGAGCTTGTGCAACTCGTCCTGTTCCTGTTCCAGCACCGTGTCGCGCCAGGCCTCGAAACCGCCAAAGCCCTGGTCGAGCTGGCGGGTCTGGCCGCGGTCGAGCCAGACGGTCTTGCGGGTCAGGTTTTCCAGGAAGCGGCGGTCATGGCTGATCAGGACGAGGGCCGAGCGGCAATGGCGCAGCTCCTCTTCCAGCCATTCAATGGCCGGCAAGTCGAGATGGTTGGTCGGCTCGTCCAGCAGGAGGATGTCGGGATCCGGCGCCAGCGCCCGGACCAGGGCCGCGCGGCGGGCTTCGCCGCCGGAGACCTGCCCGGGTGTTTCCTCGCCGGTCAGGCCGAGTTTTTCGAGCAGATAGTCGGCCCGGTAGTCGGCATCGCCCGGTGCGAGACCCGACATCACATAGTCGCGGATCGTGGCGTGGGCCGACAGGTCCGGGTCCTGCTCCAGGTAACGCACCGTGGCCGAGGGGTGGACAAAGCGGTCACCCTCATCGCACTCGATCAGCCCGGCTGCGACCTTGAGCAGGGTCGACTTTCCCGAACCATTGCGCCCGACCAGGCACAGGCGTTCGCCTTCATCAACCTGCAGGTCGGCACCCGCGAGCAGCGGCGTCACGCCGAAGGTGAGATGGATGTTCTGGAGGGTGAGGAGAGGTGGGGCCATGTGTCCCCGCATACAATCGCGAAGGCTTGCGGTCACGTTGTTCCGGCAGGAAACACGCCCAAAAGCGCTTGGGGGGGACAATCGGGGTCACGCGTCCCTCTGGCGCCAATCCTGAACAAAGCCTCATTTGCGCCATAATGGGGCGCGGCCTAGGTTGGCGCCCAGGGACAGGAGAGGGACGCGGGCAAAGCCGGCGCAATAACATCATGCTGACGATCAAGAATCTCACGAAAACCTATGGCAATGGCGTGCGTGCCATGGACGGGGTCACGCTGGACATCCCCAAGGGCATGTTCGGCCTGCTCGGCCCCAATGGCGCCGGCAAGTCGACGCTGATGCGCACCCTGGCCACCCTGCAGGCCCCCGACACAGGCGAGGCGACCTTCGGTGAGATCGATATCGTCAAAAATCCCAAGGCGCTGCGCGCCACGCTGGGCTATCTGCCGCAGGATTTCGGCGTCTATCCGCGCATGTCGGCGCGGGCCATGCTGGATCATCTCGCCGTCCTCAAGGGACTGACCAATGCCAAGGAACGCAAACAGGTTGTCGAATCCCTGCTGGAACAGACCAATCTGACCCAGCACGCCAAGAAGTCGGTCGCCTCCTATTCCGGCGGCATGCGCCAGCGTTTCGGGATTGCCCAGGCCCTCCTGGGTGATCCGCAGCTGATCATCGTCGACGAGCCGACCGCCGGCCTCGACCCGGAAGAGCGCAACCGTTTCCACAATCTCCTGTCCGAGATCGGCGAAAACGTCGTGGTCATCCTGTCGACCCATATCGTCGAGGACGTGTCCGACCTGTGCCCGAAAATGGCAATCATGAACCAGGGCAAGATCGTCGCCCAGGGCGTGCCGGCCGACCTGGTCGAGGCAATTGAGGGCAAGGTCTGGTCGAAGACGGCCGCCAAGTCCGACCTCGCCGAGCTGCGCACCCGCCACAATGTCATCTCCGAACGCCTGACCATGGGCCAGGTGATGATCCGTGTCCTGGCCGACAGCCAGCCGGGCGATGACTTCGTGTCGGCGGCTGCCGACCTGGAAGATGTCTATTTCTCGACCATCCGTGGCGGCCAGTCCGCTGCGGCAGCGGCTTAAGTCTCAACCCAGCAGAAAGGAGCACATCATGCTCTCCAAGATCGCAGGGTTCGAGATCCGCTATCAGCTTTTCTCACCCGTCTTCATCGCGGTTTTCGCGATTTTCTTCCTACTCGTCTTCGGCGGAGTCACCATTGACCAGATCCAGGTCGGCGGCGGCGGTGCGACCAATATCAATTCGCCGAACGCGTTGACCGTCAATGTGCTGATCTTCTCGCTCTTTGGCGGGCTGATACCGGTCGCCTTCCTGTCGTCCGGTGTCATCCGGGACAAGAGCTTCAAGATGGAAGAATTGTTCTTCTCACGCCCGATCAGGGAGTTCGATTTTGTGCTCGGGCGTTTCATTGGTGGCTTCGTGGCCACAGCGCTGTGCTTCGCCGTCGTGCCGATCGCCTTCCTGATCGGCTCGGTCATGCCCTGGCTGGACCAGGAATTGATCGGTCCGACGCGCCTGGACTGGTATGTCTATGTCTACGCCGTGATTGGCCTGGTGAATATGTGGGTGGTTGGAACCATCCTGTTCACCGTCGCCAATTTCACCCGCTCGACCATGATGGTCTGGGTCGGATTTGTTGCCCTGCTTGTCCTGTATCTCGTCGGGTCGATCATCGCCCGCCAAGAACCAGCCTTGCGCGAAACGCTGGCCCTGATCGATCCGTTCGGCCTGAATACGTTCAATGAGGCGACCCGTTACTGGACCGCGTTCGAGCAGAATTCCCAGGTCATCCCGTTCGAAGGTACGACCTTGGCCAACCGGTTTCTGTGGATCGGGATCGGCGCGGCCCTGCTGGTGCTGAACCTGGTCACCTTCCGTTTCCGGAGCGGCAATACCGGCGGCGCGGCCAAGCGGAAATCTGCTGTCGCGACAGCCGGTTCCCGGCATGCCATTGCCGACATTGAGTTGCCGCGCGTCACTCCGACGCTTGGTGCAAAGTCCGCGCGGCAACAATTCTTTGCCCGTGTCGATTTCGAGGTCAAAGGCGTTGTGTTCAACATCGCCTTCTGGATCATCCTGGCCCTGGGACTGTTCAATACGGTGCCGGGATTCTTCCTCGCCAACGGGCTTTACGGAACGGACAATTTCCCGACCACCCGGATCATAATGGACACGATCAATGGCGCTTTCGGCATCATTCCGATCGTGGTGGTGATCTATTACGCTGCCGAGTTGATGTGGCGTGAGCGGCGCTATGCGTTCAACGAGATCACCGAATCCACACCGACGGAAAGCTGGGTCTTCATCACCGCGAAATTCGTGGCGATGACCGTGGTCATCATCTCGCTGGCCCTGGTGGCGATCATCGCCGGCATGCTGTCGCAATTGGCGATGGGCTATACGGTTCTGGAAATCAGCCAGTATGCGATCCGCGGCGTGATGGAACTCGTCCTGCCGTCGGCCCTGTTGTCGGCCCTGGCGATTTTCCTGCAGGTTGTCTTCAACAATCGCTGGCTCGGCATGGCCGCCATGCTGGTCTATTTCGTGATGTCCCTGGTGATGAGCCAGGTCGGGTTTGATCACAGCCTCTACCAGTACGGCTTTTCGCCCGGGGCGCCGTATTCGGACATGAATGGCTATGGCCACTTCCTCGGCATTTCCCTGTGGTTCATGGCGTATTGGGGTTTCTGGGCCCTGCTGCTGATGGTCTTCGCCTATCAGCTGTGGAGCCGCGGAGCGCTGACCCCGATCAGCCAGCGTATCGGCCGCCTCTTTACCGGCTATTCGCCGGCAACAGCGCTGGTCGCTCTTGTCGCCGTCGTCGGCGGCGGTGCGACGGGTGGCTGGATTTTCTACAACACCAATATCCGCAACACCTATATCTCCGGTCCTGACCAGCGGGCCATGGCGGCGGAATATGAGCGTCAATACATTCACCTGCAGGACTTGCCGCAGCCGCTTGTTGTCGACACGAACATCAATGTCGACATCTTCCCGGCGCAGCGGCGCTATGCCGCGACGGGGCATTATGTCCTCGAAAACCAGACCGATGAGGCGATCGACACGCTGTGGATTTCCTATGGTCCGGGCACGACGATCGTCGAGCACGCGGTTGAAGGCGGTGAGCTGGCCTCATCGGATGAGCGCTTCTACCTCTATTCCTTCGACCTCGGCACGCCGCTGGAGCCTGGCGATACCCGGCGTTTCGACTTTTCCGTCGAACGCAATAATCCGGGCTTCCGCAATTCGGGCAATGTTTCCTCGGTCGTCTACAATGGTGCCTTCTTCAACAATGGCGAGTCGATGCCGATCATCGGTTTCAATGAAGGCCGCCGCCTGACCGACCGGCAGGATCGCCGGCGGGAAGGATTGGAGCCGGTTGAGCGGGCTTATGCCCTCGAGGATGAAAGCCGTTGGGACGAGAATTACATCGGTGGCGGCTATACCGGCTTCCGGACGATCGTCTCGACGTCTCCGGACCAGATCGCCATCGCGCCGGGCTATCTCCAGCGTGAATGGGAAGACGGAGGGCGCCGTTATTTCGAGTATGTGATGGATCGTCCGATCCTGAATTTCTTCAACTGGATGTCTGCCGATTACGCGGTTGCGGAACGGCAGCAGGACGGCGTCGATTTCCAGGTCTTCTACCATCCTGACCATCACTGGAATGTCGAGCGCATGCTCGAGGCCGGTGAGGATTCCATCGCCTATTTCTCGGAGCATTTCAGCCCGTATCAATACCGGCAATATCGCATGATGGAGTTCCCGGCCTATGCGAGCTTCGCGCAGTCCTTCCCGAACACGATCGCCTATTCCGAAAGCATCGGCTTCATCGCCGACCTCTCGGATCCGCAGGACATCGACTATGTCTACTACGTCACCGCTCACGAAGCGGCGCACCAGTGGTGGGCGCACCAGGTCATGTCGGCGAATGTTCAGGGCGGTACGATGCTGGTCGAGACCTTCGCCCAGTATTCGGCCCTGATGGTGATGCGCCAGGAATATGGCGAGGACCATATGCGCCGCTTTCTGAAATACGAGCTCGACAGCTATCTGTCGGCGCGTGGCTCGGAGGCGATCGAGGAGCTCCCGCTCTATCGGGTCGAGAACCAGGCGTATGTCCATTACCGCAAGGGTGCGGTGATCATGTATGCGCTGCAGGACTATGTCGGTGAGGACGTGGTCAACCGCACCATGCAACGCCTGATCGCCGAGCGGGCCTATTCGTCCGACCCCTACGCGATCACGCTCGATTTCCTGCGCTTGCTGCGCGAGGAGGCCGGGCCCGAGCATGAGGCGATGATCCATGACTTCTTCGAGCGTATCGTCCTGTTCGATCTCAATGTGACCTCGGCCACGGCGAGCGAACGCGATGATGGTCGCTGGGATCTGGTGCTGGAAGTCGAGGCTCACAAGTACGAAGCCGGCGGCGATGGCGAGCAGACCGAGGAAGACATCGACTACATGATCGATATCGGTGTCTTCACGGAAGATCTCGACGATGCCTATGAAGGCTCGGGCCATGTGCTCTACATGGACAAGCACCGCATCAACGAGACCACGATGCGGATCGAGTTGATCGTCGACGAGCAGCCGCTCTATGCCGGCATCGACCCGTACAACAAGCTGATCGACCGCAATTCGGATGACAATCTGATGCCGGTCACGATCGAATAGACCGGCGCTCAGCGGCAACGGAAGAGCCGGGCCTTCGGGTCCGGCTTTTTTGTGTCCGACCGACGGGCAATCAGCCGATCACGGCTTTGGGCACACCCTGTCCCTTGTCACGGATCAGGCTGCGCAGGAATGCCGGGAAGACTTCCATTGCGTCGCGTGCGGCCAACGACCCTGGATCGCGATTGCGCCACCAGTATTCCCAATAGGATGTCACATGGCTCAGCGCCGAAAGGTCGCTGCCCAAATGGTAGAAAAAGCTGGGCGCCTTGAGCAGGAAGTCGCGGATGGTTTCCGCGTCACCGCTCTTGCTGAAGCGTTCGAATTCTTCCTGGAAACCGTCGAGTACCGAGACCAGGGCTGCCCAGCGCTGACGGGTTTCCTTGAGGATCCGCTTGCGGATCTCGTCGATCTGGCGGCGCTCCTGCGGCGTGACGCCGCGTATGATCAGATCGTCCAACTCCATGACGAAGCGGCGCAGGCGGTCGGTCGTGTCATTCAGCTTCCAGCGATAGTAGAGCACGCCCTTCCAGCCGAACATGCCGTCGACGAACTCTTCCTTGGTCATCCCCAGTGTCTGGCGCAAGGCGTTCATCTTCGGTGTGTCTTCGCCCTCTATGATCTCGACCGCGAATTTGAGCGCCCGCTCGTCATCATCGGCCAGGTTTTCGTGGCCGAATGCCAGACCGACAACGCCGGCGATTTGCTTGGCAACATAGGCCTGCATGGCCTTGCGTTCTTTCGGTGCGATCTGGAAATAGCGGGGGTCGATGGGACGTTCGTGGCGCAGGAACCGGTCTGCCAGCAGGAAGGGATCGAACGACGGCAGTTTGGACAGTTCACGCAGACGGACCAGGTCATCATCCAGATGTTCACCGCCTTCGACCGAAATATCGAGGAAGCGTCGCAATTTGGTGAGGCCGCGCCGCTCCTCGACAAACAGTGAATGGCCGCCCATGCCCAGATCATCGATGCTGATCGGGATGATGACCTTGGTGACCACGGCGGCGTCGATGGCCAGCATGGCCCGCTCGTGCGGGCGGACGGTGTGTTTGATCAGGAAGGCGTGGTTCAGCTTGGGGTGTTGGAAAACCGGTCGACGCTCGAATTCCAGATCGTCCGCATAGGCGCGGGTGATCGAATACAGGTCGAGAATACGGGTGGTCGCCCCGCCCTGGACTATCCGTTTCAAGTTTGCGTCCATGCCCGATCCCACCCTTGGACTGGCCAGCTTGGCGGACAACAATGTCTGATTGGTAATCTGGCGCCGTCGGGTGGCTCATATCTTATGCGGTCAGGCCGCACTCACCGCCTGGACGACCGGGTGAGGGATCGGTGAATGCATGCGGCGACGGCCATCCTCCGGTCGGGCGCCGCTGCCGGGCGCGATACGGGTGACGCTGGCCGTGAAGTCGGAAAACAGCATCATGGCCTCGCGGGCATGCAGGAAGCCCTTGGTGTTCTGCCTGGCCCAATAGGTCCAGTAGCCGGGGATATGGCTGACGACAGAGAGGTCGCTGCCGACATCGTAGAATAGCGTCGGCGCCTTGAGCAGGAAATTGCGGAAACCGTTGACGTCCTCGCCCCGGCAGAAGCGGCCGAAAACCCGTTCATACTCGTCCATCACCGATGTCAGGCTTTTCCAGCGATGACGTGTCTCGTCAATGATGGTCCGGCGCATGTGCTGGAGTTCGTGATGCTCCTGCGCCGACGCGCCGACGATGGAGGCCGCCTTGAGTTGGGTGATGAAAGACTTCAAGGCGCCCAGGGCTTCACTCATGCACCAGCGGTAATAGAGCACGCCTTTCCAGCCAAAGATGCCGGACTTGAATTCGATCTCGGTCATGTCGAGTGACCTGCGAAGGGCCTGCATGCGGCCATCCAGATCACCCGACAGGAGCTGGCGGGTGAAGCGCATGGCTCGCTCGTCATCCCGCCCGCCGCTTTCCTCACCAAAAGCGAGGGCAATCACCGACACGATCTGTTTGGCGACCGAGGATTCCATCCGGTCGACCTCGGCATCGGTGATGTTGAAATAGCAGTCATCAATCGGGCGGACATGGTCGCGGAAACGCTCGGCGATCAGGAAGGGATCGAAGGAGGGCAGGGCCGCCAGCTAGCGAAGACGGATAAGGTCGAGATCGAGCAGGTGCGGCTCGTCGGTGCGTTCGAACAGGGTCCGCATCTTGGCGGCAAAGCCCAGTTCCTCGACAAAGACGGCGTGTCCGCCCAGGGCGAGGTCGTCATGGGCGAGCGGCACGAGGACCTTGGTCACGACGGGCTGGCTCGACATCACATAGGGACGTTCATGGGCCCGCACCGTGTGCTTGACCACGAAACAGCGGTTCAGGCGGGAGTGCTGGAAGAATGGGTTATCGGCATGGGCATCAAATTCGCCATACCGTTTGGCAATCGAATGCAGGTCAAGAATGCGCGAAGTTGCGCCGCCCTTGATGATGTTGCGCAGGTCGGATCGCACGGTTTCGCGGATTCGAGTCATCGGCCCCTCCTTCGATGAGGCCACGCTAGGGCACCTGATTTAAGGAGAGGTCTGTCGCCGCACCCGCATTCGACCTTCAATTGAGTCGAATGCCGGATGACGCGGTTAATCCGCTGCCGGCTTCAGGCTGGCGAACAACCCTCCGGCGATCACGCCGCCCAGCGCCAGGGTCAACAGGCCAGATAGTTCGCGGCTGGCGGCGACCGGTGTAATCGTCGAGTCGAGCAATGCGCGATAAATCACGGTGATCGCGCCCATCATGACGATCACGACCAGCCCGCCGGCGAGTGCAAACCCGATCAGTCGCCAGCTTGGTCCCAGCCAGTGGGCAACCCAGCCGGCCACGGGAAAGGCGATCGCGAAGCCGATCAGGTTCAGGGCCAACAGGGTCGGCGCGAAGCCCTGCAGGTCACGCAGGCTGGCATCTACACGTACGGCAACCGGTATCTCCGCGCCAATCCGGGCAAGCGCTTGCAGGTCGACATGGGTATTGGCCAGGCTGACGAGTATCGTCCCGACGAGGACTGCGAGAAGGTAGATCGCTACTGTTCGCACTGTCGTCATCCCGAATGCCTCGTTGGTACTCTACAGGCTGGACGCGAGCCTATAGGGTGGCGCTGACAACGACAATTCGGGAGTGGAATATGCGGCTGATTTCGTTGCTGGCATTGGCGGGTTTGCTCGTTTCGGCCCCCGTATCGGCGCAGACGCTGGAGACCCGGGTCACAGGTCTCGAATACCCGTGGAGCCTGGCCTTCCTGCCTGATGGCCGGATGCTGGTGACCGAAAAACCGGGACGTCTCAGGATTATTGATGAGTCGGGTCTCGTCCAGACACCGGTCAGCGGCGTGCCGGAGGTGTTCTATTCCGGCCAGGGCGGGTTGCTGGATGTGGTGTTGTCGCTCGACTTCGAGACGGATGGCCTCGTCTACCTCAGCTGGAGCGCCGGCCGGGCGGGTGACAACACGCTCTACCTCGGTCGCGGGCGGCTCGAAGGCGACGCGCTTGTTGAGTTCGACGTCCTGTTCGAGGCCATGCCGCACCGGCGGACCGACGTCCATTACGGCGGCCGGATGGCCAT
>SPJK01027483.1_pt1 | contig 11862 bp, 12 predicted proteins | sample 3741771 | NCBI WGS metagenome assembly SPJK01 (sample SAMN10925997, study PRJNA522277) | cold seep metagenome | isolation source: Elba SIP-enriched marine methane seep metagenome, extraction at timepoint T2 | place: Italy: coast of Elba, Mediterranean Sea | reverse complement strand
GGCCATCGTTAAGTGTCAACAATGGGAAAGCTTCTGCTTGAATACCACTTAAACCCTTTAACACCATTGTGTAAAAGCGACCCACTAAGGGCATTTGTTTTTCTTGTGGAATGCCATAGGTAATACGCAGTTTAAGAATATTGGCATCACTGAGTGTTTGACCCGAAGCGCTACCATTACAGTTGGGCCTATCTACAGGACATTTGTTAGCACTGAGGTTGCTGTTGGGAATAACACGAGCACCTGTATTGTGTATTGTTGATAGCCTTGGGCTGGCATAATCATCAAAGCTTTTTACGGAAGGCGAGAGTATTTCTATAAGTAACGATTCATCGGTAATGTCTTTTTTCGCACGCACTCGTGATGTCGCAATTTCGTTCTTATCTGTGCCGCCCCCATAATAGCCGGTCATGGCTGTAGAAAAAGCATCGCGAATAGTGGATAGCTGTGCATTACCCATTGTGCCAGCCCTAGCGGCTTCAAATGCTGCGTAATTAAGATTGCTTTTGGCATGAAAAACAAAGCCTGCTTGCATCATCCCTAACAAAGAAAACAATAGTACTGGTGCAATCACCACAAACTCAACCAAAGTGGCTCCAGATTGATGGTGTTTACAATTGTCTTTTCTGTCGAACATATTCATTTTTTTGCCTCCAGTTTTTGGTGCTCAATAATCAATTGCATCCCTTCATGTATATTTAATGCGCCAGCCTGCCCAGCTAGTAATTCAAGGGTATGCCTTGCCTGTTTACAGTTGGCAAAGCGATATGGTTTGCAGTCAGGCACAATATGCAAGACCTGCATGTCAGCACTCAGAAAGATAAGGTCGATGGCATAAGTCATGCCTATCGTATGAATATTATTACAAGGGCTAAGCAATAGGCCCTCTGCTGGCTGAAGTGGTTTCGCCCACAGCAAACCACGTAGGCGTGTGAGGAAACCATCAGCCACACGTACGTTGATTTGCAGTTGGCCAGACTGAAGCAGGGCTAACTCTGGTTTAAACCAAGTGTTAGGCTGGAGCCATGTTGTTATTATTTGTGTATTTCTCATTTTTTGTATTGTTTTTATGTCATGTTAAGTATGAGGTAGTGTTTCATCATCAGCTTGCCATCAGCGCCATCAGCCGCATCGCTACGGGGAAAAAGATAATAAAAAATACACATGGGAAAATAAAAGCGATTAATGGGAGCAGCATTTTGACCGGCGCTTCCATCGCTTGCTTTTCTGCGGCCATAAAGCGTTCATCTCTGCGTTGGTCTGCTTGCGCACGTAAAATTGGCCCCAAGCTCATCCCCGTAGCTTCCGCTTGTATTAATGAGCTAGTAAAGCTAAAAATAGATGCATGGTTAATCCGTTTTGCCATACTTTTTAATGCTTCGCTACGCGTTGTCCCCGCACGAATATCTCTTAACACGCGTTGGAACTCATGCTTCAAAACGCCCTTAGGGCCCTTTGCTACTGCTTGTTGTAGCGCCCCATTCACATTGAGCCCAGATTCAACACAAAGTGTAATAATGTCTAAGTAGAAAGGTAATGCTTTAAGCATTTGTTTTCGCCTGAGTTTAACCACATCTGATAACCAAATAGCAGGGTAAAAGAAACCTAGTAAAAACCCCAAAGGCAAAGTGCCGAGGTAAGCAAAGCCAATTCCAGAAAGCATCCAGTAAAGAAAACCAGCAAAAATAAAACCCCAGACAATGCGTGCACTTAAAAACTGTGAAGGGTTAAAGGTATAGTCCAGCCCAGCTTGCCGCAGCTGCATCATGCGTTTTTCTCGGCTTTTATTTGACATTAAGGGCGTCACATAAAAGGCAAACCATTTGATTGGCCACCACACAATTCGAAAGCCAAGCGGTGGCGTATCATTCCAGGTGCGGTCTTCTTCTGGCACGACGCTGACTAGGCGTGTACTGAGCCAGAAAATCAAGAACACACTAAGCGACACTGCTGCTGCTATTGAATAAATAATTACATTTTCCATGACAATAAGTTCTTTTTAAACTTCCCGCTGACCATTAATCGCTCGCTATATAAAGTGGTATCGACGATATCAATCAAACATCAATCGCTACAATTTTCCGAATCAACCAAACACCAAAAAACTCTAGTGTTAACACCACGACAACAACGCCCCAACCAATTCTGGTTGTCCAGAGCATCCCCATTGCTTCAGGCTCCATTTCGTTTAGAACAAAAAATAAAAGCACGGGTAATAATCCAACGACCCAGGCTTGCATTTTTCCTTGTGCTGTCAGTGCTTTAATTTTTCGTTCCATTGCAAACTGGCTACGTAATGTTTGCGCTGCGCGCTCTAAGGTTTCCGCTAAGCTACCACCGGTTTCATTTGAGATGCGCATCGCAGAGACCATCAAACTAATAGCTTGTATTGGCGCTCGATGCGTCAAGTTCTCTAAAGAGTCATCTAAGGCAACACCTAAACGCTGCTCTTGCAGCATCATTTGAAACTCTTGTGATAACGGTACTGGTAATTCCGATGCAATTTGCTTAATTGCCCCAGGCAAAGACAATCCGGCTTTCACTGCACCCGCCATCAACTGGAGTGCATCAGGTAGCTGCTCTTCAATTAGTGCCAGCCGCCGCTTTCTGAGGTACCTAAAGATAAACCAAGGCACCACGCCCACAATCAAAGCCGTAATCACAGCCAAGATAGCGCTGCCAGTCCACAACCAGACACCCATAGAAATCAACACTACAGCGACTAAATTGAATGCATATAATTTAACTGGGTCTGCTACCATATACAGTTCACGTAAGTTAAACCTAGTATCTGCCGTAAAACGACGGCGGTAGTCACCTAACAACTGACTGCCTAACGTAAATGCTGTCACGACCAATAAAGCAGCCGTCATCGCAATTAGCATCATGATCCAGGTCATGCTACATTCCCTGCCATTGGTGGTTCTGTTTGCGTGTCAGATTGCAAACGATTAAACATCGTAATATCTTGCGCTTGCCCTGCCTCGCGCAATGCCTCATAGAAGTGTGGAATGGTGTCGCATCCAGTAAAGCGCCCTTGAATGCGGCCATGTTCATTACGCCCTGTCGGCTCAAAACGGAAAAGTTCTTGCAATTGGATTTTTCCTGATTCCATCCCCGTTATTTCCGAGATGCTAGTCACTAACCGTTGACCATCAGATAGCCGTGCTTGTTGGATGATAATATCGACTGCAGAAGCCGTTTGTTCCCGGATAGCACTAATCGGTAAATCCATACCCGCCATTAACACTAAGGTTTCAAGCCTAGCTAATGCATCTCTAGGGTTATTTGCATGAAGCGTGGTTAACGAACCTTCATGACCCGTATTCATCGCCTGTAACATATCAAGCGCCTCACCGCCGCGGCACTCACCAACAACAATGCGATCAGGCCGCATCCTAAGTGAGTTTTTCACTAGATCACGAATCGCCACCTGTCCTCGGCCTTCAGCATTCGCTGGGCGCGCTTCTAAACTTACCAAGTTAGGGTGTATTAATTTAAGCTCGGCAGCATCTTCAATCGTAATCACACGTTCATTTTGTGGGATAAAGTTTGAAAGCACATTGAGTAAGGTTGTTTTACCTGAGCCAGTACCACCTGAAATAATCGTATTTTTACGGAATAGGACACAAATCTCCATAAACTTACCCATGTCTTCAGAGATAGAGCCATACTCAATGAGATTTTCTGTTGTCAGCGCCTTTTTAGAGAACTTACGAATAGTGAGTGTTGGTCCTTTAATGGCTAATGGTGGTATCACTGCATTAACCCGTGACCCGTCTTTGAGTCGCGCATCCACCATCGGAGATGACTCATCAATACGACGACCCAAAGGCGCAACAATGCGCTCAATAACACCAAGCACAGCACGATCACTGGTGAAGGTTGTATCGTGCAGTTCTAACCGACCTTTACGCTCTAAGAATATTTGGTCAAAACGGTTCACCATAATTTCGGTAATGGCTTCATCATTGAGCAAATTCTCCAGTGGCCCCAAACCAACAGCCTCACTTAATACATCATCAATGATTTTTTCATAATCACGCGAATTAATGGTTCGGCTATGCTTACGTCGGTCATCCTTACTATTTAAGTATTTTGAATCGTCGTTGGCTTTGGCTTTTTCACGCTCAACAATCTCCCGAATTAGCTTTTCAGTTTCTGCTCTGAGCTCATCATCCTCCATGCTCAGAATATCTCGCCTGCGCAAGTCAATGATTTCTAACAATTGCTCATGCACCCGAGTGCGCCAGCCATGGAAAACTGTTAGCGCTGGCAAAGTTGTTGCCACCAAAGCTTGAGAGGCCGGTACTGAGGCTTCTGCCATTTGTTGGTTGGCTAAATTCGTCGCAGAAGGTTCAGCTTGCTTGCTTTGCTGGGGCTCAACGCCTTTTTCTTCCACTTTACGCTCTACAGTCAGCACATAAGGCCCAACAGTAATTTCATCACTATTTAAAATAGGTCCATATTGCTGTACACGATCTCCATTAACAAAAGTACCGTGAAACTGCCCTAAATCTTGCAAGAACAAGCCATTGCCTGTTGTGTAAATACGTGCATGCTCCTTACTAACACGCCAACTATCTAATTTAATTTGGCACTCACGACTCTTACCAATCAGCGCACTCTTGTCCGTAATAAGCTCAGTGCGTTTATTGTTGCCCTCGGCAATGTTCACATTAAACATATTTACTCCGCAACATATGTTTTATTAGGCGATAAGACTGCTTGCGGCCCGACTGGACCATTACTATTGGGGGGTGCATCCGGCACTACAACCTCCGGATAGGTAGCAGGTGATACTTCCTGTACTTTGGGCTTTTCTTCCCCATTTACCACTTCGCTAACTCGCTTATCTGCATCTCGCATCTCAGCATCTTGTAAGTCTGTATGCTTGTCTGTCGCAGTAGGCGTCACAAAAACCACGAGTTCTGTTTGATCATCTTGAAAGCGTTTTGACTTAAACAAGGCGCCTAAGACTGGGATGTCACCCAAGAACGGCAACTTTTCAATACTAGTACTCTTGCTCTTTTGTAGCAGTCCACTCAATACAATGGTTTCGCCATTTTTTACATTAAATTCCGACTCTGTCATACGCGTGAGCAGAGCAGGCCCGCCCGGCACACTTAACGCAGGGTCAATTTCGCTCACCTCACTCATCACTTTTGCTCTAATCACCCCATTACGATCGACTGTTGGCTCTATTTCTAACGAAATGCCATACTCTTTAAAAAGAATGGTCGTCCCTGCAAAACTAGTTACGCTGTAAGGCACTTCACCGCCAGCTAAAAATTTTGCTTTTGACCCACTGCGGGTCGATAGCTTAGGTCGCGCCAAAACCGTGGCTGAACCATTTTCTTCCATCAGGTTCAGTTGCGCATCGAACCCAACATTTAGCACTGATAAGAGATGTAGGCTGCTTGGGGCATTCGTTACGCCTGCTGAACTAATTGGCGAGCCTAAGGGATTAGCAATCGTATAATCACCATCTTCAGAGTGTTGACGCTTGCCTAAATTAATCAGCCCGCCTACACTTGCACCACCTCTTGCGCCCCACTGAACACCAACCTCTCTAAGATAAGAACTTGGAAATTCAACCACTCGCACATCCATCGCAATCATTTTCTCCCAGCCCACTTTGTTAGTGAAATTGATAATCTGAGGGTAGCGCTTAGCTAGCTCTTCAATTTTCATGAGATCTGCATCAGTCATATTGTCGCCTTCGACCACAACCTTTTCACCAATTAATGATGCTTTTGCATTAGGAATCTTCCTTAAAAAACTAGCAATTTCTCTTGAAATCTTTGGCGTGTCATTTGGCACTACAGTCACTTTGATACGCCTGTTTTTACCATTCTTTGTCCAAATATGCAGGGATGAAATGCCGACATCATTAGCAATCAATAGAATTTCTTTCTCATCTAACACCGCCGCAGACAATACGCCGCCATTGCCGACGGCCAAGCGACCTGCATTCGGCTCTTTCATTACTCGAGTCTCACCTGCAAACAAACGAATTTCTTGATTAAATGGTTTGACTACTTTTTGATAGGTGTAACCTTTTCTTTTCTGTCTTCTAACCTTACGTTTTTTACTTGCTTTCTTCCTCACAGCTGGCTTAATTACTTGCTTAGGCTCCGCAGCCAAATCGTAAGCTGGCACCACCTCTGGTAGCGGTTCATACGTTGCACTATATGCAAATATAGGCAACAATAATCCAATCGCTGTTATTGTCATAATCTTAAAAATCTTCAACACGACTTCCCCTGTCCTTCTTATCATTTTTTATAAAACCCAGTTTCTTCAACTGATTCATTGTGTTTGCTTATTGCGCTTCCTCAGCGGTTTTAAGCTTCTTTACGCCTAACAAGCTATATTCATCTAACTTTTTCTTTGGGTTCATATTCAACCCAACATTGATTTCTCCACCACCATAAATCACGGGTACAGAACTAAGGCCGAAAGTATCTGGCATCCCTATCCCTAACAAATCTTCTGCACTAGCCAAGTCTGATGAAATACTTTCTACATCGCCTGGCGCTCTCAACAAAGCAGTGACCTTGCCCATCTGGCGGGCAGCAATAAGCTTTTTCGCATTTTCTGGTGATGTATCTAATGTAACGGTGGTAAAAGTAACCGGCCGACCATTCTTATCCGTCGTGTCTTGCGAAACCTTTTTACCAGTAGCCAGCACGCGAACACTTTGTAATAAAGTGAACGTATAGTTACGTTTATTTCTTTTCAGAGAAATCACAATATCAATCAAGTCGTCTGGCTGTAACAAACCTGATATTGAGCTTACCGCATCGACAGGTACTGTGACTGCCCGTCTACCTATATCTAACTTAGTTGAAAATATGGCTGCTTTTTCACCCACAACTTGTGACCATGTCACCGTTTCTCCCTGCTTTGCATCAAAAGCTAGCACTGCACCACTGGCACGATTAAACTGCTGCGGCGTAATCGCCCCTGATACAGCCCATTGCTTTGGTATTTTCCGCACTGCCATATTGTCAGATGACAAGATCGCACCCTTTTCTAAATCTTTTTTAGGAACAACAAGCTCAACAAAGTCTTTATCTCGATTCCGTGCCTCAATATCTTCTACTTTGTTAGAGATATAACTCTTAGTGCCATAGGCAGCAAAACCACCAACCACCAGCGCAGCAATCAAGATTAACCAGTTTTTGTTTATATTTTTTATCATTTCAATCTAACCATTTCTTTTTTATCAAACCACACTACTATTCAAGCCTGTCATTTAGGGGCGTGACATAAATCCACTAAACCGATCGAACCCTGTACTAATTGCGTTCAAAAACTGATCGATTACAGAGTTACTACCTACGTTAAATGCACCTAAAATAACCATAACGACAATGGTTGCTACTAAATACTCCATCATTGCATTGCCTAGCTGCTTTTTCATCATCACCCTCTTATTTACGATTAATCTGGCCAACGCTCTGAGAACTTTTGGCTATTCACCGTCGTCATCACAACGCTGGTCCCACCTTTGATGTTATTCAAGGTAACCATCGCCTCTCTTGCATCACCAACAAACATAAGGCTCACACTATTTTCTGTTGCTCGCCTAAGCTTAGGCTGCGAGTGGTAGCCTTTAGCCTGCAACATATCAATCAAAAAATATTCATTCACTTGGATTGAGTGCGCATTTCTAAACACCAGCTGACGAGAATATTTACCTGCATCAACTGACTCCATATCAGAAAGGGCTTCTGTCTCAGGTGGCAAATTAAACCCCAGCGGCAACTCCCTCGTTGACTCGGGCGCACGTCCATCGCTGATAGCGACCAGCGCTTCTGTAAGTTCAGGCCCTACTCGGTTTACCCTGACAGTAGTTAAATACTCATCCTTTAATTGCGATAAGATTTTTGTATAAAAATAATCGCCTGTTGCCAACTTCCTGCGTATTTGTACTTCTTTATACTCTTCACCCAATGCAGTACGATAAAAATCCAACACAACTTCTGTGCTATCTTGGCTAAGTACTCTATACATCCGCATCGGCACGCCATTTAGACGCACATTCTCTCCGACACCTTCTACTTTAGCGCCCCTAGGAAAAGGCAACTTAGGCCAATCAGCCCAAGCAACACTCACACAAGAAGCAAATAAAATACCAATCAACAGTTTCATTAGTATGGTTGCAAACGGTCAGCGGGAACGACATTAGGGTAGATGCTACCAACATCAGGGGGGCTTGCACCTCCAAAAACTGTTTCCACAGCGTATATAGGTAGTGTCAAAACAGCATTAAACACCTCTACAGGCTCTATTGGGTACACCTCAAAACCAGCATCTTGCACTTTACTCTCAACCTCTTCAGAGCTAAGTGCTGTCCATGGGTTAACCAACACTGTTGTAGATCTATTGATTTGCAAATTCAAGTTATCAAACACGCCAACACCATTCGCATCTGCACTTTGATCAAACCAACCTCCAATATTTGGTACGTTGGCGACATTGACTCCTACAGTTCCTGTGTATAAATTATTTTGACCTAAACCGAAGTCATCTGAATGCTTCGCAGCTAGTGGTTGGATTAAACTGTTACGCTGTGTTTGTACAGCGACCCTGCTAAACTCTGGTAACAAGTGGCTCCCGCGATGATCAACCCATAATGGATTACGGTCAGCATCAAATTCACCTGCTTGATCGTTAGTATTAACCCCCACATCATTTCGGCTGTAAAACCGCCGCCGAACTTCTGCTGCTAATTGCGTATCTGACTTCCACTTCCCCACTACCTCGGCACTAGCATCATGATGTACAGTCCCTTCAAAAGCCACATAGCGGCTTGCAACCGTGGTCGTCTGTGCTAAATCAATATATTTACCAAGCAATGGCACAATGATGATGAGCGGCACCAACACAAAAGCTAGCACAATAAACTCAACTGAAGATTGCCCCTTTTGGTATTGCTTCATAAAGTGCCGGTACCCTTCAGCTTCTCTATTAACATTTGGTTGCGTTGCTTTATCTTTTCTTCTCTTTCTTTCCGCAACACTATTCCGCGTTTTTTCCTCAATTGCGCCTGCTCTTTGCCATCTACCCACTTACCGTCTGTTTTATCAGACTTCAAATAACTGCCTACTGGCTTAGCTCTCCATTCACTAGGAGGAAGCAATATACTTAATGGCACTGCAGCATGCTCATTCACGCTTTCAGCAACCGTAGTGCCTCCCAACCCATCACCACTAGAGTTAAGGTACACCTTCAAGATAATACGATCTGGCAAATTAGGAGAATGAGGATTCCATCCACAGGTTTTGTTATCTATACCACCGTTTTCAGCAAATTTAGGTAATGCAAGCAACACTTCACAAGACCTACCAGCAACGATATCTTTCCCTAACGATTTAGACTCACCGACAAAAGCACCCTTAAGAACCTTTGCTACCTCCTTGCCACGTACAGAATCTAACAGCACCTTTTTAACGCCCCAAGACTCTTTTTCCACACGACCACTTGCGGGGTTTCCTGATTGAAAAGCTTTAAGCTCCATTTTCAAACCCTGCTCTGAATAGTCATCCCATTCTTGATAGATGCGCTGATACCCCGTTATTGTTTCCTTCAAAAAATTTGTATATTTCACACTTATTTTTGGCACAACGCGAAGCTGACAAGGGTTAACTTCATATGGCACAAAACTTACTTCATAATGTACATGGTAGCTGCCATCCAAAGACCAATACTCATCTCTAGCTGACTTCCCCAACAGGCTCTCATCACCGTCAACCTTCCATTCAAACTTGACTAGTCCTGCCTTGTAGGCCTTGTCGCAAGTTGGCTTCGTCATTGTATATAAAAGCGTCATGTCATTTTGTCCCCTATAGTGGACATGTAAAGCGGGCTGAGTACTCGCCTGACTACACGCCATTTGCGACACCAGCAAAACACTTACAACGAATATTTTTTTCATTATTGCTACCATTAAATTGCGGCCTGATTTGACCTACTTCTTGTCAGCGGCAGTCGCTGGCACTAACCGCACTTGCCAATAAGGGTTAAACAAACTACCAATCTCTTTTTTTCCACCATTTGCGCCACCAGGCCGATCAAAATAAACTTCTGCACGCGCGACACTCACACTCTCCGCATTCTCATGTCGTCCACCATATAAAGCCAAGCGCCCAGTGGGTTGCACCACACTATCCCCACCTGAGAAGCGTTGATCATTTGCAGCTTTAGTTACACGAACAGAGGTTTGTATTCTTGGATCAGGCATCGCTAAAGCACTGGCTGAAAGTGTCATATGTGATGGTATAGCGCCGCCCGTCAGACTTTCTGGTGCGTCATCCCATGCCAAACCTCCATAACGACCACCATTATCGGGCTGCAAAGCTTTTTCTGTTGCGTTTGGGTTAGCCGCTTGTGAGTCATTATATGCAGCATAGTTGTTAGATAATCCATCAGCTGAATAACTAGAGCCATAACCAAGCGGTGTCTCATCATCATCACAACTTCCATCGTCAAACTCATCAATATGTAATGAAAGTGTATCGATTGATTTCCAGCCATCAAACCCAATCAAACCTGTACCGCCTACTTTTTTTATTTCAAAAGAAACTGGAGGGCACGTGCCAACTTTCTTACCCCAATTTCTTGAATTTAAAAAGTCATCTTGCTGTCTAGCGCGTTCAACAGTTTGGCGCATCCGCTCTCGGTTATTTCCAACATTAAAACGTGTAAACCCATCAAAACCATCTGTTAACAACTCCACACTTACATCAGGATCATTACGCCTAGCGACCTCTCTCATCACCTCCATTCGACCAGTTGCCATTTGCTCATGCACTCTGACTTGAGAGAGCATTAAATCTTGGTTAACAGCATCAGCAATGCCCAGGTACCCAGTCATCACAAAAGCATCCAATTCCAGTACCGCGAGATTTGCGTACCGATCAAGAGCAGCTTGTATTGCGGTACCAATGCCCGGAATATACTGCACAATTTCACCAACATTTTCAGCTAAAGTTGCACTATACTTTGCCCATGAAGCAAGCCCCAGAGCATGACCAATAGCAATTTCATTCGCAATGATTGCACGATTGGTATAGGCGTCGTAATTCAGTACCCGCGCCTCATAAACTCCAGCGCTATATGCGACAGCATCAGCAGTATTCGTCAAACGCATCTTTTCCTGTACCACCTGCCCCGTGTTGAACATATAAAACACGGTTGCTGAAACTGCAAACAGCAACACAAGCATCAAAGGAAGTGCCTGACCTACATTCGTCTTCTTTGTTCTTATTAACATAAAGAGAGAACTTCCCTCTATGGCAAATATTACATAGAGGGAAGTGTTCTAGCTAGTTATTACCAGCATAGTTACCAAGGTTAGTATCTCTCGCTGCAGCTGCTGTAGCAGCAGTAGCATCTGTACCAGCATCAGTAACTAGTTGCGTTCCATCTTGACCAGCTACTTCATTGGCAATTGCAGCAGTTTGGTTTGAGATGACGCCACCAAATTGACGTGTTACGCCAATAGCAGCAACTGCAATTAATGCAACGATGATGATGTATTCGGTCATGCCTTGACCAAGTTGATGACGAGTGATTTTCATTTGAAATCCCTTTTTTTTAATGTTATCGACATGCTCTGTTGAGGAGCTTTGGCATGCATTAAATAATAACGAACACTAATTAATACACATGTATACATTATACATAAAAATATACATATGTATGATTTTTTTTACAGCAAAGAAAAAAGATTTAACCTCAAAGAGGAATAGAAGTTATTAGATTAGCTACTAAATGAATGGTGCCCGGGGCCGGAATCGAACCGGCACGACCGCAAAGTCGAGGGATTTTAAGTCCCTTGTGTCTACCAAT
>SPJK01075704.1_pt1 | contig 11866 bp, 11 predicted proteins | sample 3741771 | NCBI WGS metagenome assembly SPJK01 (sample SAMN10925997, study PRJNA522277) | cold seep metagenome | isolation source: Elba SIP-enriched marine methane seep metagenome, extraction at timepoint T2 | place: Italy: coast of Elba, Mediterranean Sea | reverse complement strand
TCTCCTTGGTCTTCTCGATCGTATGCTTAAGCATGTAGAAGAGACCCCGCAGGCTGGTTGTCTTTCCTTCATCAAGCAGTCGTTTACAACCGCTCGCGACGAGCATCGTTCGCATATACGACTTCGCTTGCGAAAGGTCAAAGAGTTGGCGCCGGTTCTTACCGTTGCCCATTTCAAGGATCCCCTTCCGCGGTGAGAACTTCACATTCGAAAGCGTTCGGCTTGGGATATCCATATAGGGATCCCGCTTCTTCGTCGCCGCATTAACAACGCCATCCGCCAAATTGACGAGCGAGTCCATCGTCTTCTGATCGCGCGGTGAGAGCTTAACGCGTTTCTTTCGGGCGGGCGTAGTTGGTTTTTTCTTGGCCATGAGGGTTATTAATAATTCTTTTTATAGATATTTGGAGATAGCTTGAAATCTGTTTCAGCATGCAGCTCAAGGTAATTCCCTTTTAAATTTTGAATTCCTTCGGCAAAGGAAGGCAATCCTTGCAGCGAACCAATCTTAGCATCTAACTTATGTACTCCAGCCCAAACAAATAGTGTTTGACTGCCAAATGCATATTGTTTACTAGCTACATCTGTTGTTCCACGATACCTCTTATTCTGGAGACTCAATTTATTTGCATTGATCGCTAATGCTTCTAACGTTCCTAAATCTTTACCTGCTTTTGCAATTGCTCTTGGTTGATACTTCAGTTCGATGACACAAATGATGCTTTTAGAATTGCATATCACTAGGTCAGGAAAGACACGGCTAATTTTTGACCCAGTTCTTATTTCAAACTTGGGTTCAACGAATATCTTTCTGTTTTTATCCGGAAATCGTTTGTTGATTTGACCCCAGAACGATGCCTGTAAACTTCTCTCTGAATTAATACGCTGATTTTTATAATCCGTTTCCAAAGACTCCCTCCATGATTCTAAGAGGATTTTTTGCAAACGAGAGCGCATCTACTCTTCCTCCTCCACGTCTTCCGGCGCTGTTACCACGCGGTTGATTGCTGCCTCGTGGTGTGCTGGATCAACAATCAGAACATTGTTGCCAAGGTTCATTTGTGTTGGGTCTTCGTCGATCACGTTGCCTCGGTCGTCCATCTTCATATCCGCTTCACGGGTTCGCTTTTGGGCAACCTTGACTAATTGTTCGTAAAGTTCACGTTCCTCAGCGGCGTTGATCACACTTACCGCGCCGGCAACTTCTTTGAGGTATCGCATGAAGATTTCACGTCGGTCCGACTGTTGCTTTACTTTCATGCGACGGCGGAGGTACATGCCAAGCTTTCGCCCGACTGCCTGCAGTCCGAGGCGGATCTCTTTTTGAATCTCCGGATAGCTGGCAATCGCTTCTTTCGATTCGCTCGTGAAGGGAACCCAAACACTGGCGATGTGGACCATAATCGTCACCGGTCCCTTCGGCATCGAGCCACGCGACTGGCTCAGGCCATAGCCCCGCCAATTCATCCCAATAACCGATTGGGTCACTGCACAAGCCGACTGCTGGAATTGCAATGGCACTCGGTTGGCATAGCGAAGGACTTCCATCTGTTGCCCTTCGGAAATGTTTACATTCTTCATCGCCGTGAAAAGTTGGTCTCGCTCTTTTGGCTTGAGCTTGCCAGGCGTTTGACGCGTCTTCAGATTTGCCGCCTTAACGATTTTATCGGCTGACTCAGCACCGAGGCCGTTGAAGGTGTGGATCAAAAATTGACGCACCGTACGTGTGTCGGTCTCTTCGAGAAGTTCCTGCAGCAACTCTTTGGAGATGTTTTGCGTGGGAGCGGAACCACCATAAGCAAGCCCGACCTCCACCTGGAAGGGGTTGCCACGATAAACGCTCGGGGGACGTGTCGCTGCGGCATAGAACTCACCCGGGACCACGTGGTGCAACCCTTTGAGGATCAGATCCTCGCCAATCGGGCAGATGCAATCGGTCGCTGGGGCAGAGATCTTTGTACTCTGAATTGCTTGAAAGAGAGCATCCACCTTCGGGCGGTCAACTTTGTGAACGCTGGTTCGCGAGCTAACTTTTGCCGTCTCACAAAGCTTTTTCGCTACAGCCGGCGTGACACGGCTGAATTTCGTGCGGAAGAATTCCGAAACGCTCATCGCGTCAGACTCTTCCATCATCGCTGCGAGACGACCAAGTTCGGTCCCGTAAGGATGCGGTTTAATCTCTTTCGGCTCTGGTGGTAAGACTTCCGCAGACCGTATGTAGTCATACTGATAGTCTTCCGGGTCGAGGTAATGCAGCGTGACATGCGGATTAGCAATCGCGGTCTGCTCTAAATACTCGTCAACCGAACCACGGCCACGGACGTACTTTGCTTCCAGCTCAATCGTCACGCGCGTCCCATGCTTTTGATCAACCCATTCGATGCCATGCTTGTCGATATAGGACATGCCTTTATCGCCGGGCGGGATGTCGACACCGTCACCTTTACCGTTGAGGATCTTTGGCACGTTCCGCTTCGTATCGATTTGAATTTCGTAGTAGTGCGCTGGCTTGCGAACAGAAACTTTGGAAATGATCTTCACCGGCTTGCCAGTCGTCTGAACGCCATACATGCCGGCAGCGGAGATACCGATCCCTTGCTGACCGCGGCTTTGCCTTAAGCGATGGAACTTTGAACCGTAGAGAAGTTTCCCGAAGATCAGCGGGATTTGCTTTTTCAAAATACCGGGACCGTTGTCTTGGATACCAACCTTGAAGCGTCCATTCGTCGTTGGTTGAATGTGAACCCAAATCTCGGGGAGGATACCCGCCTCTTCGCAGGCATCGAGCGAGTTGTCGACAGCTTCCTTGACGGTTGTCAGAAGCGCTTTGCGTGGATTATCGAAACCAAGCAGGTGACGGTTCTTCGCAAAGAACTCCGAAACGGATATCTCTTTTTGTTTGGCCGCCATCGCTTTGGCGGTAGTTCGGCGAGAGGATGTCTTCTTAGTCGCTGGCAACGTCAGGGTGCTCCGCTAAATAAGGTTGCTCAATTGTTGGCTGATTAAGAAAAGTCGGCCTTTTCCGCGTCGGCCTTCTTCCAGGCTGGGGGGTAGCCGGCCTTTCAAGTTAACGATTAGGTAAGCTGGGGATTTTAACCCCCCAGCCGCTGATCCAACAGGCTCAACTTTTCCGGTTAGGGGCCTTTTGATCGGCCTGTTGCACCGGTCTGGTAGAGTCTGCCGGCTAGAGGGAAATGTTTTGCCGTTCCGATCATGGCAGCCGATTCTACCGCATAGAAAAGATTGGGTACCGCATGGAAGCGGTCCTGAAAAAATGGACAGTAACAGAAGAGTTGCTGTCAAATAACCCGCATCAACCGGCGCAAGGAGGCTTCGGATGAAGCATCGCATCGCATTCACAATAGCAGCCGCCATTGCCGGCCTCGCTCTAATCAATGCTCCTGCCAAAGCAAACAATGCTTGGGAGGGTAAACGTGCCGTCAGCGAGCAACGCCCCAACGATTTGTTCTATAACTCGTATGTTGGCCCTCATCCAAGTGGAACGGCTGGTCAGATGTACGTCTCGCCATTGCCAATCCCCGCACATGTTGGCCACACCTACACGACCTACCAACCTTTGATGCCACACGAGTACATGTACAACCACACGCGTAGCTACTGGACGCATCATAACGGAGCTGGATGGACACGCACGAAGGTTCGCTACAACACCTTTGGCGGAGGATGGCAAGCACGCAAGTTCGCGCTTTACGATGACTCAGGACTTTCCTGGTTGCAACGCACTGCAAGTTCTAATCGAAACGTGATTGTTCGCTAATTGTAACTGCCTTACTGATAGCCAAAGTAATACTGGACAATTTATCGGGAGACCCCCCAATGATAACTCTCAAGAAAATGCTAATCGCTGCTGTGGTGGCGTGTCCAGTTTTACTGGCTTCTTCAACAGCCGACGCGCAACCAAACCGTTGGCCCTTGCGTCGCGCCATGAATTATAATTGGCATCAAAACTACGCCCATTACCAATATGGGCAACCCGTTGCGATGGTCGTTCCGCCAACCGCCCAGTTGCAAACCAACTGGGGTTGGGGTGTCGGCAGTAGCCGTATCTCTCGTATTGATCATCAATTCGGCAGAGACTACCCCGGTCCAGGTCCTTTCGGAGGAGGCCCTTTCCGAAATACCCCGGCCTGGCCACAAGATACCAACCAGTTTGGTGTCTACCACGTACGGGCCCCTTGGTAATCGCGGCCACGATTGCTGAGTAAGGTCCACCTTTCCCCCTGAGCCGTCGGTCTTCTGACCGGCGGCTTTTTTTATTGCGGTGCTAACGTCGAAAGCTGTTCGCCAAGCTGGTTGTATTTGCCGATCAGGTCACTTCCTTCGGAGACTGGGGCTATCAAACGGCTTAGCCTTAGCAGCTTCTTAGCATCCTCGAATCGCTCAAGCCGAATCAAGAGTTCAATACGTGCCAATCGGGCTTCGTGCCAAATCGGATCACCCGCCGAGGAACGAGTTTCAATCTGCTGCCAAAGCAAGAGGGCATTGTCGAGCTGTTTTCGATCCGCGACATTCTTCGTCATCATTTGTACCAATGCCAATTGATGTTCTACTGAATTGGGATACTTAGCAGCCAGAGGACGCTGTTTTTCTATCGCCTCGGTTAGCCTTCCGGAGGCACGCAGAGCATCGATTTCTTGTTGCTCAGAGATTTGACGCTCACCCAGTAATGCTCCAATTGTATCTAGGAGTCGTTCAGCTTCGGCTGGATACTGGGCTTCATTCCTCTCAGCTAGGAACCGTTTGGTGGTTTGGATCAATGACAAAACTTGTTGTTGATCAGGAATAATCGACGCAAGATCGAGGATCGCTCGATCTTCATCATTTTGCACAAGCCATCCGATAGCGGATAACACGACCATCTCTCTTCTTAATTGATCATTGAGAGGGGGGGTGCCTCGCAAGGCTACACTTAGCATCGTGGTGGCATACTTTGCACCAGCATCACCACGAGTCAAATGTCCGCTAGAAAGAACTGTCGCAGTTAGATACTTCTGTTTGTTCCAACGCGCGGGCCAAGTTCTCTGTTTGCCAAGTATCATTGGTTCAAGATCAGCGGACATCTGAGCTAATAACTGATTTCGCTCGGTAGCGGTTGCATCCAAAGTAATCGCTTCGGCAAATTGCTTTTGGTGAGCATCAATCAAAAGTTGCTGAGCACGTACGTACCGGGAATCGCTATTAGGAATTTGCTTGACGATCTTGATCAGCTGTTGCCACTGCTTTCGTTTAGCAAGCAACTCGATCCGTCGCCAGACAGTATCGGAAGCATATTTTGAACGTGGCCATTTTTGGGTATGTTCGCCTAGTACTTTATCAAGCCGTTCAGCATGCTGTTCATAGTCTTTACCTCGATCAAATAATTGATGGAGTAGAACAATGACTTGATAGTGGGCATCTACGGCGCGAGGGTCATTGCTATTCCCCAAGGCAGCCCGCTCGTAGCGATCGGCGGCATCGCTATGAGACCCCTTTTGGCGAGCAAGCTCGGCTCCCACCAATGACAATTCAAATGCTCGGCCAACGGCATCGGCCTTGAAAGCCATTGCGGCAGCTCGATCGCATCGATCAATCGCGGCTTGCAAATCACCTTTCCTCTGTAGCTCGGCAACTTCGTTTACAAGCTTATCGACTTCCGCGTCTGATTCTGTTTCGGGCAAAGATAGCTTTTGAGCCCTTTGCATGTCTTCTTGCAAAGACTGTGATTCGGCTATCCCAGTCAAACCATAATACATCAAGCAGAAGAGGAGTAAACGGATCATTCATCAATGTGGGTCAGAAGACATTACGTCGGCTAGCAGGCGTACTTCGTTGAAGCCGACCGCTCGTGCAAGATCGTAGACGCTTACGACCGCATCTAGCGAGAGCGATTCGGCGGGGTCAATTGTCACCGGCAAAGAACCATCAATCTCGACTAATGATTGAAACAATTGTTTGAGCTGGCTAGAAGCGTAAGGCTTTTTTCCGCCATTGATGAACCAAACAATCCGGCCCGAATCACGCTTACCGACGAGGTTGATCTCTTCAAGCTCTGGTAATTCAACCGCTGTGGTACTCGTACCATCAGGCAACAACAAATTAGCGACCAAATCTTGCTCAGGCTTCTGAAACGTGACGGTACAAAGAAAGAAAATTAATAACAAGAAGACCACGTCGATCATCGGTGTCATCGAAACGGTTAATCGACTGGCGGATCTACCCTGTCGTATTTGTTCAGGAAAGTATCGCATCACGACCCTCCTGAAGGTTGATCGTAGACAGCTAGGCGAACGTCATTGATTCCTGATTCAGCACAAATGACCAACAAGGGTTCAACTTGTCCAAAGTCGGTGGAGCGATCGCCCCGCAAGCGGACTTGTAAGCGATTCCCCAAATCAGTTTGTTTCTGAAGAAGTATTTTTTGTAGCTCCTCGGTGGATACTTTCTGCGTTCCAAGCAGTGTCTGGCCATCACTTAGCACATTGATCGTCAATCGAGGCGATGGCGAATCAGAATCTTCCATCCCCGTAACTGCCGTCGGCAATGGCAACTCAAGCCGAGTTTCACGTTGGGCTAAATGACTACTAACAAGAAAAAAGATGATTAGCAAAAAAACGACATCGATCATCGGCGTCAAGTTTGGCTCGACGGGTGGATAGCGTCGCGTCTTTTCGTCGAAAGGTTTTGCCTGGAGCATTTTTAACCACCTACCTGCGATTCATGGCACGCTTAAGTGGTAAGGTGGCACGGGTCGCTTGTTCGGCAACTTCTGCCATTCGATCATCAACACGGTTGCGAAGCACGGCATAAGCGGCCAATGATGGAATCGCGACCAAAAGACCGCCAACGGTTGTCACCAAGGCTTGGTAAATACCTGACGCTAATTCACCCGCTGTGGCTGCACCCTGAGTTTCAGCAACTTCTCGAAACGCAAAGATCATCCCGACCACGGTGCCAAGAAGACCAAGCATGGGTGCTAAGTTGCCAATCACCGACAGGTAATCAATGCGTCGCAACAATCGAGAAGACTCGGCATAGAGCGCTCCTTGCATCGCTTCCTCGATGACTGACCAACCTCCTTCGGCAAGTGCGCTTTCGGTTTCTATCAAACCAGATTTCAAAACAACTGCCAAAGGAGACTCTCCTTCAACAACAGCAAGGGCCCCTGCCCCGTCACTGTCTCCAAGGCGTTTTGAGACCTGATTTGCCAAACCTTCCGGAGCCATTTTTTTTGGTCGCAATAGGATGAGCTGCTCAACGACAAGTGCGACCGCTAAGAAGGACATCAGTAGCAAAAGGCCGAGAATCGCAACGCCAGGCCAACCACCTGCCGTAATGGCTTGGGCAAGCCATGGTCCTGATGCGTCAGCAAATATCAGCTTGATTATCATGCTTTGTATTTGTTTACTAAGTTGACTGGCGCCTAACGGCCAAGACGTAACGTATCCACATAACCATGTTGGCCGCCCGTCTGTACAGCAATCTCAATTAAGAAATTACTCTCTTTGCGTTGAGGGCCGTTGCCAAACTCAATGGTATTGATCGTCGATCCTTGTGCTCCGCTCCGTTTGATTATCCTGCTAACCTCGCCCGGTGTCATCGGCGAATCGGCATCAGAGAGGAAGAATATCGCATCCGGTCCGAATGATAAAGCTTTTGCCAAAGCAGCGTAGCGGTCAGTACTACCGTCGGCAGTTATCCTCGAAACATACTTTCTTGCACGCTCTTTGTTCTCAGCCGTCGCGAAAGCAACTCGATGTTGTCCACCCGTCAGATCAAATGCCGAGAGACGATGGTTGAAAAAGAGTATCTGAAATTGATTGACCGATTGCATCGATTCAAGGCTCGCTACGAGTTGTCTCTTAGCAGAAGCAAGTGGCGGACCACGCATGCTAATCGATCGATCAAAGGCGTAAACAAATCGGCTGCCAGTCCCTTCAACGCCAAAAACCGAAACGCGAACTTGTCCCGGTGGCAGGATTGATTGAATCGGTTTGCCGCTTGGTTGGTCCGCCTCGGTGTTTGAATTCAAATTATCATTCGCTTGAGATGCCAGCTCGGATAACAGATTGGCAAAAGGACTAGGTGGTTGGACAATGGCTGCCGATTCACTTGATGATTCAGCTTGATCGTTGTTTGTATTTTCAGAAGAGTTTTCCGAATTGATTTCAGTTGGCTCGAACGTATCGAAAGGTTCGACCGAGGCTTCGCGAACAACGATGCCAACTTCTCGGAATGGTTCTTCTTGTTCGTTTCCGCCCGGTGATCTAACGAAGGCTAGAATGGCAACCAGCAAAACAAGATGCAAACCAAGCGAGGCAATCCAAGCGGGCAGTCGGGCATGTCGAGCGGCTGGTATCAAATGCTTCTCACATAATAAAAATGAATCAGCTTTTATAATTATTAGGAGCAAGTCGCATACTGACAAAGCGGACTCACTTCATAACTCCATCCAATGTTTAAAGAACAAATAAATAGTCTATTGGCGTAAGAGATTCTCAGAAACGTTTCTTACAGACCAAACCGATAAATGACCGCAAAAATTCGACCCTTTGGCTCACTTCGCTTGAGTAATCTGGGCGACATTGAGTAGTATAAAGGCTTAATCACGCTAAAGGGCCTTCAGTGCGTGGCTAATCGGAACAAGAGAATCTTATCAAATTGCGGGATCGTTATATGCCCTTCGTCTCTGCACGCACCCATGCGTTCAATTCCTATCGAATCATCAGGTCAGCATTCTTTGCTGGATTGCTTTTAGCGTTTGCTGGTGAAAGCGTGCTAGCTGGACCCGTCATCGCACCAGGATGGGGTGCGCCGGTCTTCCGTGAAGAGTTCGATGGCAATTCGGTCGATCAGAGCGTTTGGCAAGTTTACAACTGGCCCAATAATTCGAACAACGAACAGCAATACTATCATCCCGATCAAGTCTCCGTCTCGGACGGTTCACTGCATCTCGAAGCAGAATACGATCCTTTCTGGTCGAACGGCAAGCAGTACAACTCGGGTGCCGTCCGAACCTGGGAAGAATGGAGCTACGGTCGTTTCGAAGTCCGTGCCAAGGTTCCTTGGGGGCAAGGTTTTTGGCCCGCGATTTGGCTCCTTCCTCGAAATGCGACCTGGCCAGCCGGTGGCGAGATTGACATCATGGAAGCTCGTGGTGACCTCCCTTACCGAGTGAGCAGCGCTTACCACTGGGGTTGGGATGCCAACTCTCGTCAGTATCGATCGCAAGCTTACGAAAGTGGTGCTAACTTCCAGGCCGGCTATCACGACTTCGCCGTTGAATGGGAAGTCGGTACGGTCCGCTTCTACGTCGATGGCGTGAACCACATGACGGTCTACGAACCTGATGTTGGAATTCCTGCAACGCCTAAGAGTGTGATTCTCAACCTGGCGGTCGGTGGAGACTATTCTGGTTTCCCCGATGGCTCGACGCCGTTCCCTTCAAATTTTGACATCGATTACGTCCGCGTTTGGCAACGAAGCGATCCTTTGCCGGTCCCCCAGTCACGTCTTCTTGATGCTGGCTTTGAAGATAATGACGGCAGCCTCGACAACTGGGGAACCTTCGGCAGCACGATCGACAATATCCAATCCGATTGGGGAACCCCTCTCGATGGATCTCGATCGCTGAAGATGTACGGCCAATTTGACGGCGAAGCAAACTTCTCCGGGGCGTTCCAAAACGTCGCTATCACCGGTGGCTCGCGCATCAATGTTGGGGCTAGTACCCTGACACGTTCAGAAGATTCGCTCGCTGGCACCGACAACGAAGTCCTGATGAAAGTTGAGTTCTACAGCGAAGCCGGCGCTGAGTATGAATCGGAGTATTTCCTAGGCGAGTCAATCTTTACGATCGCTGACGGAACCATGTCGGAAGACAATTGGGAATCGCATTATCACCGCACCTTTGCACCAATTGATGCGGTCGAAGCACGTCTCACGTTTGTTTTCGAGCAGACCGCTGCCAACCAAGGTGGTAGTGTCTTCGTAGACAGTGTCACCCTCTATGACACGATCTCAGGTGACTATAACGGTGATGGCATGATCGACGCCGCTGACTTTACCGTCTGGCGAAACACGCTCGGTGCAAGTGTTCCCGCCTTCACCGGAGCCGATGGCGACGGTGACTCACTTGTCACCATGGCCGACCTAGAAATCTGGCAAAGCAATTTCGGTTTGGAGGCCGGCAGCAGTGCCGCATCGGCTGCCGCCGTGCCTGAACCAGCAACGGTTGGATTGATGCTGGTTTCTTTGTTGATAGTTAGTCCATCATCACGGCGTGCTTAATTCGATTTAATACGCGCGTAGCGTGATAGCCAGGCAAATGAAATGCAGCCAAGCATCATCGCCGTGCTTGGTTCGGGAACCGGTAGTGAGGTTCTCGTCCCCACGATGATTCCATCGCTATCAAAAGCGAGAGCGTGGTCAACCATTTCAAGGATGTACCGATCAGTGGTAAGTCCAAATTGATTTCCTTCGGGATCATAATCTGGATTTGGTAGCATATGAAATTGCATCCATCCGTAACTATCTCTTTCATAAACACTATCTGCAAAATCCTCGGAAGTACTTATGCCAAGAAAGATATCTGCCCTTGTACCGCCACTATCAAAATAGAATTCTGCGATTTGGCCTTCAGTTAATAATGAATTTTGCCTTATTTCCTCTACCGAAATTGGAAGATAATCCAATTCATTTTCGTAACTAGGCATCAATACTGGAGGCGTTAAAAGTCCTGCAGATGAAGTATACCTGATGCGAGAAAATTCCCCGAGAACGGTGGAACTACGGGAAAATTTATCGCCATCTTTCAAGACATAAAAATCAGCAAGTTGATCCAAAAAAAAGTTGGTGATGGATAGGCTAAGGTTATCTGTATCAAAGCTAAATGCCAATGCAGAGTAGTCACAGTTGTCAATTGTGAACTCAGGAGTTGCCGTAGAAGGGTAAGTTTGGCAAAAGGTTGTTTCATAGTCAGATCCCTCTCCCCAAAACGTACTTTCAGTTAATCGATTCCAGCTAATGACATTAGAAGAGATCTGCGCCTGCAATGCCGTCGATGAAATCAAGATTAAGGTTAAGAAAATAGCCTTGAGTATATGTTGCATGATTCACCATAAAAAACAAAAAACCCACTTACCAAACCTCGGAACGCGATACTTCGCGTCGCAAGGTTCAATAAGTGGGTTTCAGTAGGTCTTATCCTGCCGTTAGGCGTGCGGGATTTATATAAATTGATGTGCGACATTTATACCGTGCGGCGTAGCAACTTGTCAACTTTGCCAGTGGTCTCAGCTGTCATAACGTCCTGTGTGAATTTAACAGTTTTTGAGCCTCTAGCCCCTTCATCCTTTCCTCCTCTATACTAAGGGATTACCTTTAAAAACCCGTCACCAACGGCTGGAGCCGATCCCTTGTCGCTTGAAGTTGTTAATTATCCGCACCCCGTGCTTCGGCATAAGTCGAAGCCGCTTGTGAAAGTCGATCGTCAGCTACGCGAGTGGGTCGATGAGATGTTCGCCCTGATGTACGAGCATCGTGGCATCGGACTGGCCGCCAATCAGGTGGCGCTCCCCTATCGGCTCTTTGTCATCAACGTCGAAGGCGATCCCGAGAAGCCCGAACTCGAACGGGTTTATATCAACCCGGTCATCTCGCACGGCAAAGGTCAAGGCGACCACGAAGAAGGATGCCTCAGCATCCCTGATGTAAACGCTCCAGTTACCCGAAACACCAAGATACGCGTTCAAGCTTACGATCTTGATGGCAATGAGATTGACGAAGAGATCGACGGCATGCACGCCCGCGTTGTGCTGCATGAGACAGATCATCTGGATGGCATCCTCTTCGTTGATAAACTGACTCC
>SPJK01008932.1_pt1 | contig 11870 bp, 8 predicted proteins | sample 3741771 | NCBI WGS metagenome assembly SPJK01 (sample SAMN10925997, study PRJNA522277) | cold seep metagenome | isolation source: Elba SIP-enriched marine methane seep metagenome, extraction at timepoint T2 | place: Italy: coast of Elba, Mediterranean Sea | reverse complement strand
CTGTTGGACTATTGGACTGTTGGACTGTTGGACTGTTGGACTGTTGGACTGTTGGACTGTTGGACTGTTGGACTGTTGGACTGTTGGACTAAATAACTCAAAGCATATGAACGTTGTTAACCTTCAAGACAAATTTGATTTATTTCATGAGCATTGGAGCCCTAAAATTATTGGGGAGCTCAACGGGCAAGCCGTGAAGCTGGCCAAGGTGAAAGGGGAATTTATCTGGCACGATCATGCCGATGAAGATGAACTTTTCCTCATAATCAAAGGGAGCCTGAAAATCGAATTTCGCGATCGCACCGAAGTCATCAAGGAGGGTGAAATGCTTATTATCCCCAGAGGTGTTGAGCACCGCCCTATTGCGGAGGAAGAAGTATGGCTAATGCTGTTTGAGCCCATGCAAACCAAGCATACGGGCGATGTAGTGCATGAATTAACTAAGGAAGATTACGAGAGGATCTAAGCACTTTCAGCTCTATGGCTATCGCCACTTAGCCATATAACAGCTTCTTGCATCTTATCCGCAAAGATGCGGATATTCACCCCCCTGTTTCGGAGTACTGCTTCAAAAAAGCGATACCCGTCGATCGTCTCGGTATTTCGAGCAGAATAAACAAGAGCTACCTTTTGCAAGTAGTTGGGTGCTTCGGACAAAAGGATATACTTCCCTCGCTCGAAGGATTCGAGAGTGCTAAAATTGACCTTAAGACGACGGTGATCAAAAATGGCCTTTTGCACCTTAGATCGGCGGGCCAAACGGATTACCTTCTCGACAAGCTCATTTCCCTCTTCATAGGTCCATGAACCTCGGTGTTCGGCAATAATAATCCCTCTTTCGGATTTCAGATGTACACTAAAACTCCCCATACCTCTGCGGCTTGGTAAAAAAAAACGGTTGCTGCATTAAGCACGGTAAGTGGAGACGGTCAGACTAGTTTACTCAGGGCAATAAACATAACTGAGGCAGGACCTGAGCAAATCGAAGATATGCTATTTTTGTGAATATAGCGCAATTTCCCTTAGGGATAATCGCATTAAATCAGGATTTAAACGTCATAATTACTCGACGAACATCCTTTTTTCGGTGATTTCGTTCATCTCACTCAATCGAATATTCTTCGCCAAATTGCTATCTTCTTCCTTTTCAACACCCTTCAGTTATGGTATTCAATACAATTGGGTGGATACATCTAATCTCTGCTATTATCGCATTGATTACTGGCTCCATGGTCTTGTTTAAGACCAAAGGAACCGTCATCCATAAACAGATCGGTTGGCTATATGTTGTGAGCATGGCGATTATGTTGATCACTTCCTTCATGATCTACCGGTTATTTAATGGATTTGGGCTGTTTCATGTTTTTTCCATCGCATCGTCCATCACTCTGGCCGGCGGCATCGTTCCGGCTATCCGCCGACGGTCGGCCAACTGGATCGATTATCATTTTGCCTTTATGTATTGGTCGGTAATTGGGTTGTACGCTGCTTTTGTGGCAGAGGCCATAACAAGAATCCCCAGCACACCTTTTTTCGGCATGCTGGGGATCGCGATCTCTATCGTAATGGGGCTCGGCACTTACTATTGGGTCCGCTATAAGAAGTTGTGGACCCAGCAGTTTTCAGCAACCAAGCAACCATAGTTTACAAGCTGGTGGCCGGCTTAATTTGCCCTCGATGGCAAGTCGTACAATTGACGACTGGTTGGGCGCTTTCAATGTTTTCAATAGCCGGCAATAATTCGCGATTGATCCGTTGGGTCATCACCCACATTTCTCGCGCAGCGGCCTTTGCTGGTTTGGTATTCGCTGACCAGTTATTGAATTCATGACAATGATCGCAACGGACGCCCAGTGAGTTGTTAAAGGCCATCCGCATAATGGGCAAGAGGCGTCCGGCCGGCATCCCTTTCAATATCTGAATATCTTCGAATACTTCTTCGGCTGGCAGGTGTTCTTTTCCCGCCACCTGCGCTTCAATGGCTTGGATAAAGGCCGGTTTTTCTCGTGGCGCTTCTTCGGCCACTTCCTCTTCAACTGGTGCCTCTTCTTGCGTTACCAGATCTTTTTTCGGTGTGCAGCCCGTCCAGTTAAAGGTTCCAACGAACAACAGGAAGCCCATAGCTCCCATAACGAGTACTTGTCTTTTCATAATAGTGGGTGTTTTTCTTTAAGATAAGGGAAACCCACCAAATCCCGTCGTCCTTATCGGTCTAGTTCTTTCAATCAGCTCGTCAACCAAATGAGTTCCATCATTGATGATGTCAATAAATGATTCTAATTGCCCCGCACGTTAAGGTTGAGCGAGCTAATGTCCTCTTGAATGGAGGCCGGCAATAAAAACACCTTACAGCAAAGGAACTAACGAAAGCTCCCCGCCATAAGGCATTCCCAAAGTAGTCATTGGTTATTCGTCTATAGCATTAATTGCCAGCTTGGATTACTTAGTTGCCAGCGATTTTTATGAGTGGCCAGGACTGCATGATGCCCTCGGCTGTTTGTACCGTAAGGGTATAGGTGCCATCTGCCAGGAAATGAAGATTCAACACTTCCTCCCAGTTCAAAACACCTCTGAATACATCCGCATAGACCAGTTGCCCTAACTGGTTGCGAACAAGGACTCTTAGGTCTTGCTGGTCGACTAAATCGCCCCTCAGGTTAAATTGTCCGCTACTCGGATTCGAGAAGATGTTCAGCCCTTCCGCGAACACCTCATTCTCCTCGGTATCAGTTGGCCCTACATAGGTAAAATCCATCCAGTTGAGATTAAACTGGGATTGGGAAATCAGCACGCGCAATCGTTGCGCTCCAGCTGGTAGAGCCACCTGGCTCGTAGTAGAAGTCCAGCTTTGCCAGCCGCCAGTTGGGGCAAAAGTTGTAGTAGAAAGAGAAGTGGCATTCCCGTTTTCATCAATCAATTGCAGCTCTATGCCACCGGTAGAAGCCAGTGAAGCGGTTCTATATGTTACATTGTAGAAGCCTTCCTGGGTCACACTCACCTGATAATCCAGGTAATCACCAATGTCCAGGAAGCCAGCATTTTGGCCACCGCCTGTGTCCGTAGTGTTTTCCAATTGGGTGCCTGATTGATCAATAAAATCTTCCGCTTCTACTCTGCCGGGAATGGGCAGGAACAGGTTGAGGGTATTTTGTACATCTTCCAGAAAAAAGGAGACCAGGCTGGTTTCATCGATCGCTTCAATGTTTGTTCCGGTATAAGTGATCCGAATGACATCATTGGCATCGAGAATTTCGTCGATTGCAAACGTTATGATCCTCGGATTATCTACATCCAGCTCAGTGGAGGCAATAGTTAAAGGGCTACCATTGGCAAAGAGTTGAAAATCGGCCGGGCTCGCTGGGATAGGCCCTGAGAGCGGTTTGTTAATATTCAACTGAATGGTTTGCGGGTCGATGGTGAAAGCCGACAAGAAGTCGGTAGGAATATCGGTTGTCGGCCCTATTTCAACAAATTCAAAGCGGCTTACATTGTATCCTCCTTCGGGGACATGAAAACGTAGTTTCTCGATCGAAGAATCAAGAACTACATTCGGCACTACCCGATCCTGCCACGATTGCCAGCCACCGGTAGAAGCCACATAGAAAGGAATGGAAACAGCTGCTCCATCGGCCGAGAAATTAAAATTACCGCCACCCGTAGCTGAAGCCACTCGTACACGTACTTCATAGACCGCCGTGGAAGCTACTTCCACATCAAATTCCATCCACTCACCATCCGCTGTCCAGCCTACGTTAAATCCATTGCCAAGTGCATCTTGCGAATTCTCAATATCTACGCCATCATTTCGGTACGACCAACCTTGGTTCCAGGCAGTAAACTGGCCGGTAGAGACTTGGTAATTGGCAATATCTGAATCTTGGTAGGCAACCCCTGCGGCACCTAAATCAAAGTCGGTTGCGTAAACTACACCGGGAATAGATTGGGTATTGAAAGGAATGGTTCCTCCTTCCTCTCGCTGCCGAAACATCGCATCGATCACGTCTTTCTGGAAAAAGCAGTTTTCCATCCGGTAGTTATCCGCCAATTCCATTAAGGTTGTCTGCGCAAAAAGGGTATTGGGGGTACTTCCGCCATTATTCCAATAGTTGAGTAACGACTGGTACTCTGGCGTCTTCAACACCGAAAGGGGACCGGCAATACTCTCAACTTTTTTCATCGGCCACCAGGCCCAACCAATATCGTTAGCCTCCAGCAACTCGATGGCCTCTTTGAACCATACATTTGAATTCTCGCCACTCTCTCCTAAATAGAGCGGTATGTTGTACTGATTACGCAGATCCAAGACCCACTGAATCGACCCCTGGTCATTAAACGACCAATATTTGTGTGGGCTGTAGACCATATTGTCGTCCCACGGAGGCGTTAGTCCCGTGAAGTCATTGGCAAACCAATTCCCTTCAATAAAAATGATATGATTCGTGTCTACCTCGCGGATCGCCGTAGTAATTTGCTCATAAACCGACCGTAAAAGCGTGCCGCCAGGCAAGTCCCAGTTTGGCTCATTGATCAAGTCATAACCTGCTACCCAAGGCTCGTCCACATAGCGCTCAGCCAAGCGTCTCCAAAGGGCAACCGTTTTTTGCTGGTTGTCAAAGCTCTCCCAAAGGGACGGCTTAGATGGGTCGTAGTCCGAAATACCTTCATCATAGCCTTGCCCACCTGGAGCGGCATGTAGATCTAAAATCACATACATTTCATTTTGGGCGCACCAAGAGATCAAGCTGTCGGTCAATTCAAAGCCTTTGTCCAGCCAGGTTTGCTCACCAGGAACCGGTTCATCTTGGATTGGAAGGGTGTATAAGTTATAATGCATGGGTAAGCGGACCGAATTGAAACCCCACAATTTCAGGGAGTCGATATCTACTTTTTGCACATGATTTGTCAACCAGGCTTCGTAGAAATCGTTGGTGGCCGATTCGCCAATCAAACCCTCAATGGCGGCCCTGATTTGGTGTTGAGGATTGGCGAAGGAGGCAGTTTGAAGCATATAGCCCTCCTGCACCATCCAGCCGCCTAAGCCCATACCGCGAAGAATGATCGTATCCCCTTCTTCATTGACGATGGCTTGGCCATTCGTACTCAAAAAGCCTTGTCCACTCAAGCCGATACTAAGGAGGGAAAGCAAGGCAAAAAGTAAGGTAGTTCTTCCGGTCATGTTAAACGAATTATGGTTGAAGCAGGAGTGACTAAAAAGATCAATAGGTCAGGCCGTGTCCGAATTCATATAGAGGAGAGCAAGAGTCATCCCAGAAGTTTGGTCCAAACTTACCTTCGAAATCATCTACTGACCTAGGCCACGAGTGCGGTAGTTTCCCGCTAAAATTGTAATCCCCAAAAAGCACCTCCGCAACACCATTCCCCTCTGATCCTGGTAACCACGCTGCAATAAAGGCGTCAGATTGGTTGATTTGTTCGGTCGTTACCAGCGGTCTTCCAGATACCAGGACGACCACAATTTGAGGCCCCTTTCCTGCATAGGCATCGATATACTGTTGATGTGCTTCAGTGAGTGTTAGGGTATAATCACCCGTTCCATCGCCAATGTCTCCGAAAAACTCGGCATAGGGCGGTTCTCCAACAACGATGATCGCTACATCTGCATCGGTATGATTACCGCTTGCATTTTTATCAAAAACAACCTCACCAGCAGCTTCCTCCTGGATACCTTCCAGAATGGTCGTTGCTCCATGGTAATTTTCGCGAACGCCTTGCCAGGAGACGGTCCAACCACCTGACTGAAGGCCGGAATTATTGGCATGCTCTCCGATCACTACTATTTTTGATGCATTTCGATCAATTGGTAAGACTTGGTTTTCATGTTTTAGTAAAACCAAGGATTCCCGAACTGCTTGCCGGGCTTTATCCCGATGGGCACTTGCTCCGATATCGGGTATCAGGCTAGAATTAGGGAAAGGGTTTTCGAACAATCCCAGACGGAATTTCTGCCGCAAAATCCTTCGTACGGCATCATCAATTCTATCCATCGAGACTTCGCCATTCGCTACTGCTTCCGTTAAGCCCGATTGAAAGACAGGCAAGTCCCCATCAACGGCCATAAACATATCCACCCCGGCATTGACAATCGCATTGCGGCCAAATCGCGAATATCCCTTCCAGTCAGTGAGGACAATGCCATCAAATCCCATCCCATTTTTCAGCGTGTCGGTAATAAGTTCTTTATGCGCATGCATCGACACTTCGGAAAGCGTATTAAAAGACACCATCACCGCTCCGATGCCTTCTTCTACTGCACTTCTATAGGGAGGAAGCAAACGTTCACTTACCTCTTGCATACTCATACTTGTTTCGCCGCCTTCTTCCCCGAAGTCTGTCGCCCCATCGCCAACATAATGCTTGGCTGTTGCCATAACGGTGTGCGGATGGGCTAAGTCACCTTGGTGCCCACGAACGGAGGCTCTTGCCAGTTCTTGCGTTAGCTCGGTGCTCTCCGAAAAGCCTTCATACACTCTTCCCCATTTTTCATTTAAGGGAATGGCAATGCAGGGAGCAAACGCCCAACTAAAGCCCGTTGCCTGGGTTTCCTTGGCTGTAATGGATGCGGCCTCTTCCACTAATTTGGCATTGCGCGTAGCACCCATACCGATATTATGCGGGAAGATGGTTGCTCCGTTAAAGGTATTTTGCCCATGAATGGCATCAACAGCAAATAACAGGGGGATCCCCAAGCGGGTAGACAAGGCTTCTTCTTGTAGTTCCCGAAAACGGGCTTGCCAACCAGCGGCGCCTTCTCCGGGCAAAGGGCCATCCGTATGAATAACGGAGCCGATGAATTTGGCCGCTACATCTCCATCTTTAATATCATCAAAATGCCTCACCTGGGACATCTGTCCGATCTTTTCTTCCAGCGTCATTTGCGCTAAAAGCGCTTCTACTTTCACTTCTATCTCTGCATCATACATAGCTACTTTCGTTGTTTTGCAGCTAAAAGCAATGAAATAGCAAAATACGAGGCTAAGCGCTACCAAAACGAAGCTAGATCGTTTCCCTGTAGCTCCTCTACTGACGTTCATAAACCCGGACATAGTCGACAATCATTTTTTGTGAAACAATGCTTTCATCCATGCCCAGAGCGCCACCCCAGCCGCCACCCATAGCGAGGTTCAGGATAATATTCTGCGCTTGATCAAACGGCCAGGAAAGCTCCGTGCTCGTGTCATCATACGTAAAGTAAGGCTGGTCGTCAATTAAGACATCCATGCCTTCGGGTGTCCATACCACGGCGTAGGTGTGGAATTCTTCATGCATATTCTCCACCGGAATGGTGGCGGTAGGTTGATTACCCAATTTGAAATAGTAGGCGCCGCAATGAGCCGAAGCATGGGCGATCCCGTTGCCGGTTTCATCATCCACTTCATAGCCGACGCTTTCCAGAATATCAATCTCGCCGCAGTAGGGCCACGACAGTTCATCTACGTACTTGTCACCCAATGTCCAACCCGCCGCCCAGTTGCCGCGATTAGGGGGCACCTTAGCTCGGAATTCGATTTTTCCATACAGGAAGGTCACCTTCCCGCGGGTGGTGAGGCGGGCCGAGGTCCAGGCCTCGCCCATGTCATCCTTATGGGCTTCAATGATCAGGTTACCATCTTCGATGCGGGCATTTTTTTCTCGACCCCGGGTATAATATTGGAGCTCATTATTGCCCCAGCCCCAGTTGCCGATATCATAGGTCCATTTACTCGTATCTACGCTATCGCCATCAAATTCATCCGACCAAACGACTTTCCATTCTTCGCCGCTCATCTCTTGGGTCAAGGTCGTTGGTGTCACGTCATGTTCTTTGATCAGACTGAATTTTATCCAATCGATCTTTGCAGCACCATCCACATGCAGTTTCATCTTATGCAGCCCTGTATTCAAGGGGCTTCCATCCTTACTGATCGTGGAAAAAGAAGAGGAAGCTGCTGCCACCAGGGTACTGGTAATATTGTACGTCCGGTCATCCTTATTGTCGTAGTAATCTTCGACCCAGCAGGTGACTTCATCATCCGATGAATTCGATATCTGAACTTGCGTTTGATAACGCCCGGCTACAGCTATCTCTACGTCAAAGGCCAACCAACCAGCAGAGCCTGATTCTACATATACCACCTCCTCTAAGGTTTGCTGTGCAAAAGGAACACTGGCCTCAGTGAAATTTTCGGCCTCTACTAATACCTCAGTCGATTCCGTTTCTGCTGGCTCATCTTGCGTCGTCTGCTCCGGGCTATTCGGCTTGCAGGAAACACATAGGCTTATGCCCACCAAAAGGAGCATATGTCCCAATAATTTCAACGATTCTTTCATGACAAACAAATGTTTTAAAAGTCAGAATTGACACAAATTCACCAACAATATCAGGTCTCATTCAACTGACAGAGTCATCACGTATTCCCACGTTCTATTCCTCTGCTTTCTTATTCCTGAAATATTTGAATGTAATCGACGTACGTACGCTGAGGGAATTGACCGAAACAGGGCATTGCTATTCAATGCCATCGACTCTTCCACCTGATAGGTGTATCGATCTATTTCCTCTAACTCCTCATCGTACACATGAAGGCCTCCGCCATCGGTGGCAATATAGACCAGCCCATCCTCTCCTCGTAGAATATCGGTGACCGCACTAGAATGGATGGCATTCCCTCCAGTCTCCTGGTTAAAGTGGACGAACTCTAAACTTTGCGTATTTATTCGATACAAACCAGTGCCTTCAGTGCCCAGCCAGATGTTGTTACCATCGAGCAACATTTTCTTTCTATACCCTGCCATGCTTGGCTCGCCAAGGCCAAATTCATGGCTAGGTGCAAACTGCCCATTGCGCTGTAATATATTTAGGCCCGTACCAGCAGTAGCTACCCAAATGAAACCATTGTTGTCTGCCAGCACATCGAAGGCTAAATCGCTACCCAACCCGCTATTTGCCTGGTTATAGTGGCGAGACTGGCCTGTTTCCCGGTTGTAACTCAGCACGCCGCCGCCAACTGTGGTAATCCAAATGTTACCAACCTGATCATTCGCAATAGACGATATTTCAAACGCCTCTATATCGGTGAAAGCGCCTGCTTGATGCAAGTTCATGAACTGATCACTTCCATTCCAGCGAACGTTAAGGCCAAATTTCTTAGTACCCACCCAAAGGTTCCCAGCTTCGTCTTCGTGTAAGGCCGTAATGATCTTCCCCAAGAACCCTTTGTATTCCTGCTGTCGGTTATTCGCCAGATAGACTTCGAAGGTATAACAGTTGTATTTATTCAATCCATTTTGAGTGGCTATCCAAATGTAACCGTGTTGATCCTGGAGCAGATCAAAAACCGTGTTGTGTGACAAGCCATGATCAATGGTTAAATGATCAAAATATAGAGGAGAGGAATGTTGGCATAAAACAGGGCGGCACAAGACGCTAAATGCGACAAGAATTCCTACTTGCGATATGTTTTTTAGTTGCAGCAAAGGATGCCCGGATTCTTGTGACCTACAGACTAAACAAGATAGGGTAAAAAGGGTTAACAAGGAGCCCGACACCTAAGCTTATTGACTTACTCTGCCATCAACACTTCCAAGATCGACTGGGCGGCTTTCGCAATTTTGGTACCTGGCCCAAACACCCCCGCTACGCCTTGCTCATAGAGGAAGTCATAATCTTGATGAGGAATAACTCCGCCCACCACAACGAATATATCGTCGCGGCCTAATGCGGCCAGCTCCTCGATGGTCTTCGGAACTAAGGTTTTGTGGCCGGCAGCCAGGCTGGATATACCAAGGATGTGCACATCGTTTTCCACTGCTTGTCGTGCGGCCTCCGCCGGTGTTTGAAACAAGGGCCCGATATCGACATCAAAGCCTAGGTCGGCAAAGCTGGTAGCAATAACTTTAGCGCCACGATCGTGGCCATCTTGTCCGAGCTTGGCGATCATAATCCGGGGCCGGCGGCCTTCCTGTTCGGCAAAGCGATCCGCTAATTCTCTGGCCTGCTGAAAGTCACTGTCGTTTGTCTGCATTTCACTCGCATATACACCACTAATAGTTTGGTGTGTCGCTTGATAGCGGCCAAAATGGCGCTCCATCGCATCACTGATCTCGCCTAAGGTAGCTCGTTCCCGTGCTGCCTCAACCGCCTTGGCCAATAAGTTGCCTTCCCCACTTTGAGCACTTTGGTACAAAGCCTCCAGGGTGGCTTGTGTCCGCGCCTCATCGCGCTGCCCCTTCATAGACGTTAGGCGGGTCAGTTGCGATTCTCGCACCGCTGTATTATCTACTTCCAAAATATCGATTTCAGCAGCTTCGGCCGTTTGAAATATATTGACGCCTACGATCTGCTCGCGGCCGCTATCGATCCGCGCCTGCTTACGAGCAGCTGCTTCTTCAATACGCATTTTCGGGACTCCCTTCTCAATGGCTTTAGCCATACCTCCGAGCGCTTCTACTTCTTCTATGAGTGCCCACGCCCGGCGAGCCAACTCACCCGTCAGGTGCTCGACATAAAAGGAGCCCGCCCAAGGATCAACGGCCCGGGTCACGTCGGTTTCTTGCTGAATAAACAACTGGGTATCGCGAGCGATTTTGGCAGAAAAATCCGTAGGCAGAGCAATTGCCTCATCCAATGCATTAGTATGCAATGACTGGGTTCCTCCCAGAATGGCCGCCAAGGCCTCGACGGTCGTTCTCCCGATATTGTTAAACGGATCTTGCTCCGTAAGGCTATATCCCGAAGTCTGTGAATGGGTCCGCAAGGCCATGCTTTTCGGGTTTTGCGGATCAAACTGACGCACAATTTTGGCCCAAAGCATCCGGGCGGCACGCATCTTGGCAATCTCCATGAAGTGATTCATCCCAATACCCCAGAAAAAGGAAAGACGAGGTGCAAAATCATCGATCGCCAGGCCGGCGGCTAAACCGGTCCGGATATACTCCAAGCCATCCGCCAGTGTATAAGCAAGCTCCAGATCGGCAGGAGCGCCCGCCTCGTGCATGTGATACCCGCTGATGCTAATGCTATTGAAGCGCGGCATATGCTGTGCCGTATAGCCAAAGATGTCACCGATGATTCGCATGCTTGGAGCAGGAGGATAGATATACGTATTGCGCACCATAAACTCCTTCAGGATATCATTCTGGATGGTGCCACTCAATTGCTCTGGACGAACACCTTGCTCTTCTGCCGCCACGATGTAAAAAGCCATAATGGGAATTACGGCTCCATTCATCGTCATCGATACCGACATTTTATCTAGCGGAATTTGGTCGAAGAGCACCTTCATATCTTCCACCGAATCAATCGCCACGCCAGCCTTCCCTACATCGCCCACTACGCGTTGGTGGTCACTATCGTAGCCTCGGTGGGTGGCGAGGTCGAAAGCTACACTTAGTCCTTTTTGTCCCTGTGCCAGGTTTCGCCGATAGAATGCGTTGCTTTCTTCGGCTGTAGAAAAGCCAGCATATTGCCGAATAGTCCAAGGCCGCACCGCATACATGGAGCTATAAGGGCCTCGCAAAAAAGGAGGTAAGCCCGCCGCGAATTGGAGGTGGTCGTAACCGTCCAGGTCAGCAGCAGTATACGTAGATTTCACCTTGATCTGTTCTGGCGTGTCGTATTCCTCTGTCGCTGAGCGTTGAATGAGGTTAGGCAAGTCAAAACGAAGGCTTTGATTGGAAAAGTCAGGGCGTGACATAAGTGAAGTTTGGCTCCGCCAAAGATAAGCCCGAATTGCGATTTAATTAGCGAGCAGCGCTATTCTCCCTGTAACAACTGTCGTTTTTCCTCGCTTTGCTCGTTTAAAGACCAGTCGTATTCCAAGAATTCAATGTCTAGGTCTTCAGCTACCTTTTCAACAGCATATTGATTGACT
>SPJK01007421.1_pt1 | contig 11872 bp, 9 predicted proteins | sample 3741771 | NCBI WGS metagenome assembly SPJK01 (sample SAMN10925997, study PRJNA522277) | cold seep metagenome | isolation source: Elba SIP-enriched marine methane seep metagenome, extraction at timepoint T2 | place: Italy: coast of Elba, Mediterranean Sea | reverse complement strand
GCGTGACGATCCGCGAACTCGGAGAAATCCGGATGCGTGTTGAGTTGATCGAGTAAGCCGAGTGCAGCGTGGAATCGTCCGGATTCGATGAGGGTGTGGGCGCGACGGAGTGACGCGACGAACCCGGGATGGGTCAGCCAGGTATCGTGCGCGGCGCGTTCCCACGATCGCGGATCGTCGAGCCAGACCTGCGCGATGGGGGTGAGTTGTCTTCGATAGGTTCGCAGCAGTTGTTCATCGGATTGGATGAACGCGTTGACGCGGATGCGGACGGGGATGTGGATCCGATCGGGGTCGTCATCGGATTGGAGGATGAGTCGCTCGCCGTGGTTCTGGATGATCTCGTCGCAGAGGCGAACGGCTTCGTCGTAGTTGTCTTGGGCGATGAGCTCGCGTGCGCGTGCGAGCGCGTCGGACGCGATGGGCGAATCGGCGACGTAGATGGGGTTCTGGGCGGATTGGGGGATGAGCTGACGCGCCTGGGCGTAGGTTGGGATTGTGCAGATCGACGTCAGCGCGAGCCCTGCGATCATGACGATCGCACGTGCGGAATGTATGGGACGTTGATCACGCATGCTCAAGTGCTCAGGTTTCCTTGTTCAATGTACGATACCCGCGGATGGGGGTTCATGTTGCGTCCGATCATACCAGAGAGGACGAAACGCGTCGGGGAGGGGGTTCTTCCCAATCGGCACACATATCCCGTTTCGATGGAATGATGTGGATGGGGTGTGAAATACCCAAGGGATATCGTCGATTATTCCTTCGATGCACAACGCGCACGACACCCAGGGTATTGCGACCCAGGCGTTGCCTCAGACGCTTGGGGGGACGTTGCTTGAGCGGTTGATCCCGTTCATGCGGACGCGATCGCGCCGGGTGATCATCCTCGCGTGTGCCATTGCGCTGATGAGCGGCGTCGATCTCTATCTCACCCTGTTGTACGTGATGAACACGGGGATGAACGAGATGAACCCGCTCGCGCGGGCAATGATGAACTATCAATCGCCGACGGTTCTGGCGCTGTGGAAACTCGCAACGGTGACGTTGAGTCTCGGGATCCTGTTCCTGATCCGCACGAAACGCAGCGCCGAGCTCGGCGCGTGGGTCGGGTGTCTGGTTCTGGGGTGGTTGATGTCGCATTGGGTGATGTTTATCCACGAGACGCGGGACCTGAACCTCCAGGTTGTTCAGGAGATCGCGAGTAACGATCCGACATGGGTCATGATCGATGCGGCGCCGCGTGGGATTGGGTCCGGGCAGATCGTGATCGATTAAACCGGTCTTCCGCGCATCAAACTTCGATCTGCAAGATGCATCCTCTGGGCGTGTGTGCTACGCTCGTGGGTATGAACGCGACGCAACGATCCGCAATGATGATGGTCCCGGTTCTCGCATCGATAGCGATGGTGGGGTGCAACACGGCCCAATCGCCGAGCTTCGAAGCGGTTGGCGTCCAAGAGGTTGAGCGCAGTGAGTCGCGATCAGTCATCGAGTTCCGAGTCCGCGCGTCGAACCCAAACGCAGAACCCATCCCGCTGCGTGATATTCGATACCGGGTCGAGATTAACGGCGAGCAGGTCTTTGAGGGGATCCGATCGCCGGAGACGACGCTGCATACTTACTCGGATTCCGAGTTCGTCCTCCCTGCGGTGGTCCCTCTGGAGTTCCTGAGCGGGACGATTGATTACGCGCTTCTCGGGAGTGTGGAGTACATCCCACCCGGGCGGTTATCGGAGGTGCTCTTCGACGCGGAAATCCTCGTCCCCGAAGCAACCCTCAGCATCGAAGGCACAATCGACGCGGGGAGTTGAACCCGATCGGGTCACCCAACGGTGATGTAGTCGTGATCCACCTGACTCAGGATCAGGTTCGCGCTCGGGAGCAGTTCTTCGAGTCGATTCTTGAGGCGTGGGAGGTACCCGCGTTCGGTGTTGGTGTGCCCCGCGAGGAGGATACTGATCCCGGATTGACGTGCAGCGAGGATGTGGTGATGGGTCATCTCGCCGGTGATGAAGAGCTCGCACCCTTGCTCGCGCGCATCCTGCCACATCATCCCGCCCGACCCGGGCACGATCGCGATGGTCTCAAACGTGTGGGATTTGGACTCGTGATCCGGTGCGAGCGCGTATCGGATGCGTGCGCGATCGAGGTGGTGCTTGAGTCGATCCGCGATCGATTCGATGGACGCGGGACGATCGAGGGTCAATCGGCGACCCGCGCCGATGCGTCGGACGGGTTCGGGGACGAGCTCGACGATGTCGTAGGCAGGGGTCTCGTATGGGTGGAAGTGTTTGAGGGTTTCGATAACGATCGGGAGGGCGCGCTTGGAGCAGACCATCTCGATGCGTGTTTCTCTGACGCGTTCGAGGGTGCCGATCTCGCCGATCGTTGGGTTGGCGCCCTCGTCGGGGAGGAATGTGCCTTCGCCGGGTGTGTTGAACGAGCAGAGCTTGTACTTGCCGATCCCCCCTGCGCCGGCGGTGCCCAGCGCGGCACGGAGCTGATCCGCGTCTTCGCTGGGGACGAAGGTGATGACTTTGACTTCGCGATCGGGTTCGCCTCCGATCGCGGGGGTGAGTGCACGGCAGTCGCCTTGGATGATCCCATTGGATTGCTCGTTGATCGGGGAACTGATCCCTTCGCAGAGCCAATCGGTGATCCCGCCTTCCGCAGCGTCGAGCGCGGTATGCGGCGTGTAGATCGCGATCCCTGCTTCGGCGCACCCTCGGATGATCCGTTCAGTGTGCGTGCGATTTGTCAGCGATTCCAGAGGTGAGAAGATCGGGGGGTGGTACGCGACGATGGCGCTTACCTTCGCGTCGATCGCTTCCTGCATGACTCGCTCGGTCAGGTCGATCGTGAGGAGGATCGGGGTGGTGATGTCGCGTGCGGGATCGCCGAGCTGCAGCCCGACCTTGTCCCAATCTTCCTTGTGCTTAAGCGGGGCGATGGTTTCCATCGCGTTGACGAGATCCTGCACGTTCATGGGGGCTCTCCTCGGGGCAAGGGCGCTAAGTGGTATTCAATCGGATTCTATGTACGAAGCAACCCGGTATATAGTGCGTAGAGTGGAGACGATGGATGGTGAATTACCAAGAATCCGGATGCGGGCACACGCGAAACTGAATCTCGCGCTCGCGGTCGGCCCGCCGGTAGATGATCCGGGCTCCAAGACGCACGGGTACCACCCGATCTGCTCGTACATGCACGCGATCGATGTGCATGACTCGATCGAGATCGTTCGCGACACGGAAACGCGATATGACATCCATTGGGTCCAGTCCGACGGCACGACCCGAGCGGTTGAATGGGCGATCGAGGGGGATCTGATCGTGCGTGCGCATCGCGCGATTGAGCAGCGTGCGGGTCGTGCGCTCCCGTGCTCGATCCGGTGCAGCAAATCGATCCCCGCGGGTGGCGGGCTCGGGGGTGGGTCGTCGAACGCTGCGTCGGTAATCGTTGGATTGAATCATCTGTTTGGGCTCGGGTTTGAGCAATCAGCGCTTGTTGAGATCGCGATGACGATCGGATCGGATATCGCATACTTCATTGATGGGTTCCACTCGCCCCCCCGCCCGGCAGTGGTTTCTGGGTTTGGGGATCAGATCGAGCGCGTACACACGACGCATGCGGATCAGGCGGTAACCCTGATCTTCCCATCGTTCGGATGCCCGACGGGGGAAGTGTATCGCGCGTTCGATTCGATCGTAGATTGCGACTTGCCCGACACTCATCGCGTCGAGTGTGTTGTCGACGCGGAGGTGCTTGGTGATGATCTGATCATGAACGATCTGTATCGCCCGGCGCGCGCAGTGCAGCCGGCGCTCGGGTTGTTGTGTGAACGGATCACTGAGCACTTAGGGCAAGGTGCGCACCTCTCCGGGAGCGGGTCCACGTTGTTTGTTCTCGGACGCATCGAACCTGGGTTGGTGCACGAAGTTGCGCCCGATTGTCGGGTCGTGCATACGCGTTTGTGCTGATTCACGATACACTCAAGGCACGACTATTCCGTCTATGGAGTGTGGCATGAACGACGAAACGTTTGAACCTAACGAGCAGAGTGAGTTCGAGATGGACTCGGAGTCCAACGAAGAGGAGCTCGATGTGCTCGGCGGGTCCACGATCATGAATAGCGAACGGCTTGCGATCGGGATCGATCTGGGCGGGACCAATATCCAGGCGGGCGTCGTGAATCATGACGGCGTTGTGCTCGGGCGCGCGAAGAACCGGACCGAAGCCGACAAGGGGTTCGAGAAGGTGATGGATCGTGTCGCGGCGACGGCGCGCGATGCGTGCGAGGATGCGGGTGTCAAGATGTCCATGATCCATACCGCGGGGATCGGGGTTCCTGGGCCGATCGATCCGGAGAAGGGGATCGTTGTTGAGGCGGTGAACCTGCGCTGGAACAAGGCACCCGTCGTGATCGCGCTCTCGGATCGGCTTTCCGTGCCGGTCTACGCGGACAACGACGTTAATGTTGCGGTATTCGGCGAATGGCGCGCGGGTGTTGGTGAGAACAGATCGAACCTGCTCGGCGTCTGGGTGGGCACGGGCGTGGGAGGCGGGCTGATCATCAACTCGCAGCTCCATCGCGGTACGCACTACTCCGCGGGTGAGATCGGGCACATGATCATCCATCCGGGGGCGCACCTGGGTTCGCGGAGTGTGGAGCACAACTGCTCGCGGACAGCGATCGTGCACGAGCTCGTGAAACTGATCAGGGCAAACCATCCCTCGATGCTGCCGAGTCTGACGAATGGGAAGATCGGTAAGATGAAGTCCAAGGTGCTCGCGCTCGCATATGAGCAGGGCGACGATCTGGTCCGGACGGTGATTAACGATTCCGCGGATCTGCTGGGCATGGCGATCTCCAACGTCGTGACGTTGTTGAGTCTGGACATGGTGGTCCTTGGTGGCGGATTGGTCGAGGCGATCGGGAAGCCTTATGTTGATATCGTGCGTGACGCGATCCGACGCGAAGCGTTTCCGGAATCGCTGCGCCAGATCAAGGTCGAAGCGAGCACGCTCGGCGATGACGCGGGGATTGTGGGCGCGGGGATCATGGCGCTCGAAGAGCATTGGAAGTGAATCGGACATGAAGTGATTGATGAAAAACACCCCGCGTATGCGGGGTGTTCTTTTGTATTGGATTCATCCTGCGACTCAGAAGTCCAGGTTGATATCATCGAGAAGCTGATCGGCGGCTTGTTCGAGCTTGTCGTCGCTCAGGTAGGTGCCCGCAGCGATCTCTTCGCGGACGCGGTTGATCAGGTCTGTCCGTTCTTGTGGTTCGGATCGGAGCTGACTCAGGTATTGCGCGTGTTGCGAGAGCTCGACGCTGTCCGAACTCCGAGCCCCACCACGGCCTCGGACTTCCTCAGCGCCGGACTGACTCGCGTACGCGGGGTCAACACTGACCCGACGCACTCGCAGACCTGATGCATTGTTGATGGATGAGATGTCACTCATGTACTTCGCCTCTTTTCTTGTGTCCTCTATCGTGCCCACCACCTGGACACCACTATATCTTGTTGATGAAACCACGTTCCATCCATCCCATGGTTTGTCTATCGGTGCAACCTTGAGTGACACTGTAAAAACGAGAACATTTCATTCATTTCGCGTAAGCTACTGAATGGTTAGGGCTTACGAAGAATAACATACAGGTGGACCCAGAGGAAAGATTGACCATGACTTTGAAAAACTGGAAAACCCACGATCACAAGGGCGTTTTTTCTTTGTTCGGGTATGTCCGGGATCTCTCGGCGCGCACCCAACCACTCGGATTCGCCCTTCTTTCGGGCACAATACTCGCTGGATGTGGCGGCGATCAGGCTCGCGAGAATGATAACACGCAGTACTATACAGATCAGTCTAATTCTGTTTTCAGCGACGATCCGGGCACCAACAACGCCGGTCTGAATGAAGATGGTGCGATCGATGTGTCAGCGCTACTCAATGGGGGCGATGAATCAGCAGCACCAGCTATGGGGAATGCCAAGAACGATGAACCCATTGGGGGATGGTCGATTGTGCTGACCAAACTCAACGGCGCGGGGATGGATCGGGCGCAGAATATGCTCAAGATCATCCAGAACGACGCGGGTCTCAAGGACGCGTTTATCGAGCAGCGATCGGAGGGATTGGTCATCGCGTACGGGAGTTATCTCGGGCGTGATGAGGCGATGAAGGATCTGGAACGGATCCGCAAGACGCGTCTGATGAGCACGACGCCGTTCGAGAATGCGATCATCGCGCCGCCTTCGAGCGGGGAGTTGCGTGGGTCGAATCCAATGTACGATTTGCGGACCGCGAAGCAGCGTTACGGCGAGCAGGCGGTGTACACCTTGCAGATCGGTGTGTATGGGCGGGTGGATTACCAATCGCCGATACCTGAGGAGCTCGCTGCATATCGCAAGGCTGCGGAGGAAGCGGTGCGAGATCTCCGGGGTCAGGGCGAGATCGCGTTCTATTACCATGCACCCGCGCGGAGCATGGTGACGATCGGGGTGTTCGGCGAGGACGACTTTGATAACTCGACGCTGCCGCCGTATCAGTCGCCCAAGCTCAAACAGGCGCGTGACAAGTTCCCCAACAACTTGCTCAACGGCGCGGGGATCAATGAAACCGTTCGGACGGAATCGGGGAAACGGAAGATGCTGCAATCGAGTCAGCTCGTCGCGATCCCGGAAAAGTAAGTTCGGACGGGGTTTTTCAGATGATTAGTTGCGTGATCCGGGGTCGGAGATCCCCTGAATCCAGATTGGTTCGATGTGTGTGACGCGCCAGGGTGAGGTGTCGTCGCGTCGTTGCCAATCGACGCGCCACCAGCTGAGTGAGGGGACCATGTTGCCTTGGGTGCGGACGCGGATCTGGGTGGTTGCGACGAGCTGCCCTTCGTAAATCCCGACGTTGACGGCGCCGACTTCGGCGCTCTGCACGATCCCAGGGTTGCGGGTGGTTGCGAGTTGGACGATCCGATCGGCGCTGTTCGCGTTTGCGAAGATGCTGGAGAGTTGCGCGTTTGGCTCGAGCATCGCGCGGAGCCCTGACGCGTCGGCGTTGGCGACGGTTTGGACGAGCTCGTTCGACTGGATTCTCAGGTGCTCGCGCTGGGTGATGGTGATGGTTCCCAGCGCGTAGACCCCAATTGCGAGGAGGATGAGTGCAGATCCGATGGGGAGCGCGACGCGTTTGAATGCGTCTCGATGTCGCATGAGGATCAGGATGAGCACTCCGGACGTGAGGAGCGCGAGGGCGGGGAGGATCGGCTGCTCGAAGACCCAGAGCTGGATCGGGGAGGGTGCGGGGAGATCGGGGAGGTTCTGTGGTTCAATGAGGTTGTTTTGCATCTCGTATGGATTGTTCGCACAGATTGCGCGTTCGGATGGGCGAAGATGAAGTGTGGTATGGAATTAGGCCGATAACTTGGGCAGATCGCGCGATCCGTGCGCTCAACGTCTGAGTGCCTGCCATACTGCAACGCGCGATCCGAGGAGCGTGAGATGAACCTCGAAGAGCTGCTTGCGATGAATCCTGGGAGTGACGACGCGTCCAACGATCCGGGGATCCCCGGCGATGACTCGTTGCTTGAGCGGAACCTGACGGCGCTGGCGAAGCGGAGCCCGATGGAGGCGCACCGGATCCGCGAAGCGACGGAGCACAGGGACGTGACGTTCATCGAGAGTGAAGAGGGGATTAGCGCCACGATCGGCGGGATCGCGCTCGCGTCCAAGCGTCGCCCACGATCCGAAGCGGAGAAGCTCGCGGGTGCGTACGACCCGGAAGAGACAGCGATCGCGGGCGTGATCGGGTTTGGGGTTGGGTATCACTGTGAGTCGATCCTGAGCCGATTGGGTGAGTGGGGTCTGGTGGTGTGCTTTGAGCCCGACGTTGCGTTGCTCCGAGGTGTGCTCGCACGGATCGATTTCACACGGATGTTTGAATCGGGGTCGTTCGTAATGGTAACGGACCCGAGCGATTCGGTCCGGTGCAACCAGGCCTTCCACGGGAACGAGGCGCTTGTGGGTATGGGCGTTCAGCTCGTTGCCCATGCACCCAGCGCGGGTCGGTTGGTCGCGACAAGTGATCGGTTTTCACAAACGTTCACATCGGCGCTGCGTGCTGCACGCACGCATGTTGTGACGACTTTGGCGAACTCGCGCACGACCCTTCGTAACGCGCTGATGAACACGGATCATTATGTGCGGAGCACGGGTATTGAGGGGTTGCGTGATTGTTGCAAGGGCAGGTCTGCGATTGTGGTATCGGCGGGGCCGAGTCTTGAGAAGAATATCGAGCTCTTGCGCGACCCGAGCGTACGGGAGCGCTTTGTCATCGTCGCGGTGCAGACGGTGCTCAAGCCCATGCTCGCGAAGGGGATCAAGCCTCACTTCGTCGCGGCGTTGGATTACCACGAGGTTTCCGGTCGGTTTTATGAGGGGTTGAGCGAAGAGGACGTGCGTGGCGTGCGTCTGATCGCGGAAGCAAAGGCGAACCCCGTTATCCTCGACTCGTTCCCCGGCGAGGTGATCTGTCCGAGTGACGACCTGCTGGATCGGATGCTCGGCGACGAGTTGCATCGCGATCGGGGGAAGTTGCCTTTGGGCGCGACGGTGGCGCACCTGTGCTACAACTTTGCGCGATACCTCGGGTGCGACCCGGTGATCCTGATCGGGCAGGACCTTGGGTTCTCGGATGGGCAGTACTACGCCAGCGGGGCTGCGATCCACAACGTGTGGGGATCGGAGCTCAGCGCGCACCGAACGATCGAGATGTTCGAGTGGGAACGCATCGCACGCATGCGGGCGCACCTTCACGAGCGCGAGGACATCTTCGGGAAGACGATCTACAGCGACGAGCAGATGTGCTCATATCTCGCGATGTTCGAGCAGATGTTCCTTGAGGACGCTGCAAAGGGGTGGACCATCATCGATGCGAGCGAGGGCGGCGTCCGTAAACAGCATACCAAAGTGATGACCCTCCGCGATGCGATCGATACGTGGGGCGGCGAGACGGTTGATCTGCCCGACACGCAACAGGGCGAAGCGGGGCGCGGGATCGATCCACAAGTGCTCACACGCATCGAGCGTTTGATTGCGGATGCGGGACGCATCGCGCAGCTCAGCGAACAGTCCGCGACGATCCTGCGTGAGATGCTCGATAACCAAGAGAACCAACAGCGGGTCGGCAAGCTCATTGCGCGCGTCAACGCGAACCGAGATGTGGTGATGGGCAAGGGCGACGCGTTCCACCTGATCGAAAGCGTCAACCAGATCGCGGTGCTCAATCGTCTCAAGCGGGATCGCGTGATCAAGCTCCGCGCCGCGGATGCGAGCGCTATGGACAAGCAGCGATTGCAGATCGAGCGCGATATCGAGAACGTGAACTGGACCTGCGACGCGGCGCGGAGTGTCGCGGAACAGCTCGGGCACGTCATGGGTGTGCTCAAGGGTGAACGTCACAAGGTCACGAGCGATCAGCCCGAGCCGCAGCTGCATGTTTCGAGTACTGAAACCGATGTGCACGATCGAATCCACGCGATGGTGCTCGTTGATCCGGATTTGAGCGGGCTCGGCACGTCGCGAGCACTCGAGGCGCAGGTACTCCCCGATAGTGCGGGCGGATTGAATGTATTGCAAACGACACTCACGCGGATCGATGCGAGCGAGCAGATCGACGGGATCACACTCGTCACGACGGACGCGGCTTGTGTGCGTGAGTTGATCGGTGCGATTGAGCTTATACATCCGGTTGGGATCGTTGAGGTTGACGCATCGATCGTGCGCGATCACACGCAGCGTGTGGGACGGGCGCGGATGCAATCGTCATCCTCTTGGCGCGGATCACTCGGGATGCTTAGTGTCTTCGATGAAGCAGCGCACCCAATCCTGTTCGCGGACATCATGGCGAACAAAGGCATTGATGCAGCAGCGATCGTTGGCGCTGATTGGGCGATGATCGACCCGGTGCTTGTCGACGAGATCGTGACCCGGTTCCGTTCGCTCAACAGCGACAAACGCATCGCGTTCTCGCAGGCGAGCGCGGGTCTGGGCACCATGGTGGTCGATCGGGAGACGATGGAATCCCTCCGTGACGCGTCGGAGCTCAACGGGAGACGCAACCATCTCGCGACGCTTGGTGCGTTGATCAGTTACCTTCCCACCGCACCCCAGGCGGACCCGATCGTGCGCGGCGTGTGCGTGCAGGTGCACCCGGAGCTGCGGGACGCGGGTGTCCGCGCGATCGCGGATTCGGCGCAACGGATCGACGCGATCCGCGGCGCGTACGCATCGATCTCGGACCCGCTCAATGCGGATGCGTTGATGTGTGCGCAGGAACTCCGCGAGACGACCCGGGTGCGGCTGCCTCGCACGATGGTGCTCGAGACGTGCACGGGTCGATTGATCGCGGGCGTGTGGGGCGCATCGAAACGAGGCAAGACCGAAACGGTTGAACGGAGACCCATCGAGATGAGTGCTGCCCATCAGCTCATGCGTGAGCTCGGGAAGGGGCGCGAGGACGCGTGTGTCGTGTTCGACGGGGTGGGTGATCCGTTGATGCACCCCGGCGCGCTCGATCTGGTAACCCTCGCGAAAGAAGATGGGATCGCGTGCGTGGAGATGCGCACGGACCTGATGCGTGAGGGGGCAGATGCGTGCGAACTCATTGAGTCTGGCGTAGATATTCTCAGCGTCGATGTCATCGGCGACGACCCGATCGTGTATCAAGAGCTCGCGGGTGTCGACGGGTACGAGCGGGTGTTTGATCGGTTGCAATCGATCCACGACGCGAACGGGAATGGGTCGATCTGGTTGGCAGCGCGCATGACGCGATGCGAGCAGACGCTCGATCAGGTCGAATCGTTTTATGACAAGTGGCTGTTGCTTTCCGGGGGCGCGATCATCGATCCGGTCCCCGCGTGCGCACGTGATCAGCGCATCCGCGCGATGGACATCCCCCACTGGCGGCGCGAGCAGATGGAGCGTGAGACGATGCGTGTCCGGTGCGACGGCGTGGTGATCGACGCGGACGGCAAAGCGATCATGGCGCAGGGCACCGAGATCAACGCGATCGAGGAAGGCATCGAGCGCGCGTATCAGCGGATGCGCAGCGCGGTGCGTGCGTCTGCGCTGGAGATCAAGCTCAACGCGGAGGAGTTCGCTGCGTGATCAACCCAGGGAACGCCATCGCGATCATCCTCGCACGCGGCGGGAGCAAGGGGCTCCCGGGGAAGAACACCGCGCCTGTCGCGGGGCGAGCGTGCATCGAATGGACGATCGACGCAGCGTTGCGGTCCGAGTCGATCGGGCACGTGGTCGTGAGCAGCGATGACGCTCAAGCGCTCGCCATCGCGCGGGCGCATGGGTGTCAGATTGTTGAGCGGCCGGAGAGTTTGGCACACGATACCGTAACGATCGACGATGCAGCTCGGCATGCGTATGAATCGATCGGGTCGCCGAGCGTTCCGATCGTGATCCTGTATGCGAATGTGCCGGTGCGTCCGGAATCATTGATCGATGATGCGGTGAAGATACTTGTTGAAACCAATTGCGACAGCGTGCAGAGTTATGCGCGCGTGGGCAAGCACCATCCGTGGTGGACGGTGCGGGTCGGCGACGATGGGCAGGTGCGTCCGTGGGAAGGTGATGTGTTGTATCACAACTGCTTCCGGCGACAGGACCTGCCGCCTGCGATGGTGCCCGACGGTGGCGTGATCGCGCTCACGCCCGATGCGTTGATGCGCCGGGTTAGTGCGCCTGAAGGTCCCCACTGCTTTCTCGGGAATGATCGGAGGGGCGTGATCACGGACGAGGGTGATGTGATCGATATTGATTCGCGGATTGATCTTTTGGTTGCGGACGCGATC
>SPJK01059388.1_pt1 | contig 11877 bp, 11 predicted proteins | sample 3741771 | NCBI WGS metagenome assembly SPJK01 (sample SAMN10925997, study PRJNA522277) | cold seep metagenome | isolation source: Elba SIP-enriched marine methane seep metagenome, extraction at timepoint T2 | place: Italy: coast of Elba, Mediterranean Sea | reverse complement strand
GCCGGCTTCGAGGTCGCCGCCAAAATAGACCTGTTGAGTGCCGGCAAACTCGCCGAAAATATTTTCGACGCCGTCTTGCTCGATCCGGGTCGTCCGCTCCGTGCGCAGGGCGCGAAGGGCTGGGCCTGGGCCGTCGCGATTGAGGAAGACGGTGTCCGTGGCATCGGCATCTACAATGGCTTGTTTCCAGTTCTCATGCACCGGGCTCTCGGCAGATGACAGGATGCGCGTACCCATCAGAACGCCTTCGGCGCCCAGCGAAAAGGCGGCTGCCATGCTGCCCCCGTCCATGATGCCGCCCGCCGCAACAACCGGGACGTCGACCGCCTCACAGACTTGCGGGATCAACACCATCGAGGCGACATCCTTGGGATTCTTGAAGCCACCGCCCTCGCCGCCTTCGACAATCAGGCCATCGACCCCGGCATCAATGGCGCCGAGCGCGGCCTTCAGGCTCGGCACGACATGAAACACGGTCAGGCCGGCCTCCTTGAGCTGGCTGGTATATTTCTTCGGGTTGCCAGCCGAGGTGGTGACGAACTTGATACCCTGGTCGATCACGAACTGGACAATGTCGGGATCGCGCACAAAGGCCTGCGCAACATTGACGCCGAACGGCTTGTCAGTGAGGTCGCGCATCTTGAGGATTTCGGCCCGCACCGCGTCGAGTTCGCCGGAACTGGTCTCGATGATCCCCATGCCGCCGGCGTTCGAAAAGGCAGAGGACAATTGCGAGCGGGCAATCCAGCCCATGGCGGCCTGGATGATCGGTTTCTCGATTTCGAGCATCTCGGTGATACGGGTCTTGAACGCCATGGGATATCCTGTCTTCGATTGAGGTCGGGCGGAGATAAGGACGCTGTCGCAGCGGAAGCGCAAGACCCTAGCGGGTTTGGAACAGTTTTCCGCCTTCTGTGATCAGAATGATGGTCAGGGAACTGACCCCAAGCGCCACAAAACCCCACATGAACGGCGCAATCGTGCCGTTGAATTGTCCAGCAACGAGAAAGCCGAGAAAGCTGGAGACAGTGGTCGACGCAAATCCGTAGGCCGCGCTCGCCGTACCGGCAATCTTGCCTTGTGGCTCCATCGCAAGGGCCGTGAAGTTTGCGCCGAGCATGCCGAAACAGGCAAAGGTCAGGCAGAACAGCGGATAGAACACCCACAGTTTCTCGCCCACCGTGTACAGCGTCAGAACATTTATCAGCGCCAGCCCGATAAACAGGAGCAAAACCGTGTGACTGATCCGGCGCATGCCATACCGCTCGACAATCCGCGAATTGGTGAAGTTTGCCACCGCCAGAGAAGCCGCAACGCCAGCGAACCAGAGGACAAATGTCTCATGCTGCTCGAACACATCCGTAAAGATCTGTTCCGACGCCGCGACGAAGGCGAACAGGGCGCCGAAGATCACGCCGCTGGCGCACATGTAGCCGAATGTGATCCGCGTCGAGACGACCTGCCAATAGGCGCTGCCCGTCTGGCGTAGGTTGAACGGCTGCCGGTTTTCCGGCGCCAGTGTCTCCGGCAGGCGGATCTGAATCCATACCAGGTTGAGCAGGGCCGCGACGCCCAGCACTCCGAAAGTCCACTCCCATGGCGCGACGAGCATCACCGCGGCGCCAATCGTCGGGGCGAGAATGGGCACCACCATGAACACGGTCATGACCAGTGACATGATCCGCGCCATCGCTCGTCCTGCCAGCAGGTCGCGGACTACGGAGACCGCGATGACGCGAATGCCGCTGGCAAACATGCCCTGGACGAACCGCGCAATCAGCAGCGTTGTGAACGAACTGGTCAGCATGCAGGCAATGCCCGCAATGGCATAGCTGATCAGGCAGATCCGAAGCAGGCCCTTGCGCCCGAACCGGTCGGTGACCGGCCCGAAAACCAGCTGCGGCGCGCCGAACCCGGCAATATAGGCAAAGATGACCCATTGCTGGTGATTGTCGTGCTTGAGGCTGTAATGCTCGGAAATATCGCTCAGCGCGGGCAACATGATATCGATGGCCAGCGCGTTCAGCGCCATCAGCGCAGCAACCATAACGACCAACTCCCATTGCGGCATGGGAAGCGCGCGGCGCTGCGCTTCATCCATAGCTGCTTCGGGACTGCTCATTTTGCCTGCTCGCGTTTCAACCAAGGCGCGGGTTGTGCGCCTCTCGTCTTTGCGGTGCAAGCTTTTTCTGAGACTATTTTGCGATCGCAGCGCTGGCGGATTGAGTCGCCCCCGAATTTCGGGCAGAGCGCGCTGCATTGAAACCGATTTCGCCTGACTACGGATCGATCCTGATGACCGACTCAAAATCTCCGTTTGCCGGAGGACCACTCAAAACCTTTGGCCGCCGCGGTGGCCGCCCGCTTTCCGGGCGCCAGCGAATTCTCATGGACGAGCTGTTGCCAAAGATCAGCGTGCCAATAGATGCGCCCGGCGCGATGGACCCGGAAACCCTGTTCAAAGACAAGGCTGAAATCTGGCTCGAAATCGGCTTTGGTGGCGGTGAACATGTCAGTGGACAGGCGGCAGCGCATCCGGACGTGGGCATATTGGCCAGCGAGGTCTTCTTTGAAGGGATCGCCAAACTGCTCGGCCAGATTGAAGACGAAGGGTTGAGCAATGTTCGCGTCTGGCCGGAAGATGCGCGGCAGATGATAGATGGCCTAAGCGCGAAGAGCATCGATCGCGCCTTCATTCTGTTTCCTGATCCCTGGCCCAAGGCCCGGCATCAGAAACGACGCATCATCCAGCCGGATTTTCTCGATGCCCTCGCCCGTATCATGAAACCTGCCGGACGCGTGCGCTTTGCAACCGATGTGCGGTCCTATGCCGACGAAGCGCTCGAGCGCTTCCTTGCGCGCCCCGACTTCACATGGACCGCGCGGTCCGCGAATGACTGGCGCACGGCCCCGCAGGACCATATCGAAACCCGCTATCAGATGAAAAAACTGGGCGATATCGAGCCGGTTTATTACGACTTTATTCTCTCTGAGCAATTCTGATTGACGCGCCGGAAGACCCGCATAGTATCGGTGATCAATGCGGGAGACTTGGATGCGTATACTGTTGGCGTTTTGTCTGTTTGTGCTGGGAATCGCGTCTGATTTCGACGTCCACGCGCAAGAACTCGATGTCACAGACATTGTCACTGCCAATGACGCTTTTTCGGCGGCCCCTTCAAAAACCACGCGCGACGCATTGATGGGCGCGTTGTCAGATTATTCCGGCGATGCCACCGTCGAGTCGGTCAACGCTTATGTCACACTGCTCCTGCATGACGGGACCGGTGAAAGCAGCGAAGATCTCTATCAATCCGCAACCGCTGCAACGGCACACTTCGAGCCCGTCTCAGACATCATTCCAAAACAGTATCTGGAAGCGCGAATTCTCGCTGCGATCGCTCAATTCAACATCAACCAGGTGCCAGAGGCGATGATCGAAATGGCACATGTCGAGGGTCGCGCCCGCGCTTATGAGGATGAGATCGGCGAACGTCCCGACTGGGCCAAAACACTGGAATGGAAAGCCGATGCCTGGGGCATGGCCATGGACGCCTATTTCGACAGCGCACGGGAAGATCATCCGGACGAGGGCGAAATCCAGGCAATTCTCGCTGGATACAATGCGGATGTGGCCAGTCGCAATGCCCGCGCCGACCGGTCGCTGGATGAGCGCGGCCTCCCATTCTGTTCTGGCAGGATGATCCAGAGGCCAAAAATGAGATACCCCGCTGGCTACGCCAATCGCGGCCAGTTCGGTGCTGTCATCCTCGAGCTCGACCTGGATTCAGAGGGGCAAGTGATCAACCCCCGCGTCCGCGCCTCGGTGCCGGAGGGGGTGTTTGATGAAAAATCGCTGCGCGTCGTCGGAAAGTGGAAATTCAAGCCGGATGATCGAAGGGCCGTCGGTGTTTCTTGCCGATTGGAGCGAACAAATCTCGTCCAACCACTGACATTTGCGCTCGATTAAGCCGGTTTTGCTTGACCGCACCCTCAGAATGTGAGCCTGCTCCCAAAATCGAATACGGCCGGTCTGTAATGAGAAGACCCCGCCAGACCGGCGGTTCATGAATGTCCCTACCTCCCCGTAATCGAGCTCGTGACCGCCTGCACAGTGCAGGATCGGCACGGTACAACGGAAAAGGGCTCATTAAATGGCCACCGGAAAAGTGAAGTGGTTCAACGCCACAAAAGGATTTGGATTTATTGTCCCGGACGAAGGCGGCAAGGATGTGTTCGTACACATTTCTGCAGTTGAAAAGTCAGGCCTGCAGGGCCTCCAGGATGATCAGCCTGTCGAGTACGAACTCTACAATGACGAGCGTCGCGGCAAGACGTCTGCGGTCGATCTGAAACTGATCTAGACAAATCCTCGATTAGCGCCTATCTAGGCGCCAAGTCGAAACATATCGGCGGCGGTTCCGGGAACGGGGCCGCCGCTTTTCTTTGTCTGAAAGCCTACCCCTTGATCACGATCAGCCAACAGGAAGAGCGTATTCTAGCCATGGCCGAGCCGCTTGCCAGCGAGCTGGGCCTGGAGATTGTGCGCATCCGTATCATGGGCGGAAACCGACCCTTGCTGCAGATCATGATCGAGAAATCGGGCGGCGCGCCAACCGATGTCGAGGACTGTGCCTCCCTGTCACGCATGCTGTCGCCGACCCTGGAGGCAGAAGACCCGATCAGCGAAGCCTATCGCCTGGAGGTTTCCACGCCCGGCATCGATCGCCCGCTTACCCGCGTCGGCGATTTTGGCCGCTGGACCGGACACCTCGCAAAGATCGAGCTGACCATGCCGCTCGATGGGCGCCGTCGCTTTCAGGGTATCATTAAGCGCGAAGATGAGAACGGCGTTGCCATCCTGCTCGATGATGAAAGCGAGCTGGTCGCGCAGGTACATGAAATGACCAAGGCCAGCCTGGTGCTGACCGATGAACTGATCGACGCCGCCACGGATGACGGCACACTGCCGCCACAACCTGGCGATGAAGACTTTGAAGGCTTCGAGACGGATGAAGCCGAAACTGATACAATTGAAGACAATCAAGAGAGTGGAGCCTGAAGCCATGTCTAATGTTGGCGTTTCCGCAAACCGGCTGGAAATCATGCAGATCGCAAAAGCGGTCGCTGAAGAAAAAGCCATCGACCGCGCCATCGTCATTGAGGCGATGCAGGAAGCGATCGAGAAGGCCGCGAAATCTCGCTACGGCCAGGAACACGATATCCGCGCGATCATCGATCATGAGACCGGTGAGCAGAGCCTGTGGCGCATTCAGACCGTCGTTTCCGAAGAGGAAATGGAAGACGCCGCCCAGCAAATCACGCTGAAGGATGCCAAGAAAATCGATGCCAGTCTCGAGCTTGGCGACGAGATCAAGGAAGAACTTCCGCCATTCGACTCTGGCCGTGTGGCCGCGCAAACCGCGAAACAGGTGATCATGCAGAAAGTGCGTGACGCTGAGCGGCAGCGCCAGTTTGACGAATACAAAGACCGCGAAGGCGAGGTCATTAACGGCATCGTCAAGCGCGTTGAATATGGCCACGTCATCGTCGACCTGGGCCGTGCCGAAGGCATTATCCGCCGCAATGACGGCATTCCGCGTGAGAATTTCCAGCCGAATGACCGCGTCCGCGCGTATCTTTATAAAGTCAGCCGCGAGATCAAAGGTCCGCAGATCTTCCTGTCTCGCGCGCATCCTGACTTCATGATCAAGCTGTTCGCGGCTGAGGTTCCAGAAGTCTATGAAGGTGTGATCGAGATTCGCTCTTGCGCCCGCGACGCAGGCTCGCGCGCGAAGATCGGTGTGATCTCGAATGACAGCTCGATCGATCCAGTTGGCGCTTGTGTCGGTATGCGCGGGGCGCGTGTGCAGGCAGTTGTCGGCGAACTGTCCGGCGAGAAGATTGACATCATTCCCTGGAATTATGACGACGCGACCTTCATCGTGAACGCGCTGCAGCCGGCAGAAGTTTCGAAAGTCGTGCTCGATGAAGAAGAGCACCGCGTCGAAGTCGTGGTCGCAGATGACCAGTTCCCGCTGGCCATTGGCCGCCGCGGTCAGAACGTGCGCCTCGCCTCACAACTGACCGGTTGGCAAATCGACCTGGTTACCGAGAGCGACGATTCCGAGCGTTACCAGATCGACTTCCAACGCCGCACCGAACTGTTCATGACGGCGCTTGATGCTGACGAAACCCTGGCCCAGCTGCTCGCCTCTGAAGGCTTCGGCGAGGTTGAGGATATTGCCTACATCGCGCCTGAAGAGTTCATGCAAGTCGAAGGCTTTGACGAAGAAGTCGCTGCCGAAATCCAGGAACGCGCCCGCGAATACTTGGAGAAGCTTGCCGCTGAGCAAGATGCCAAGCGCCTTGAGCTTGGCGTTGAGGACGCGGTCATGGAGCTTGACGGCATGTCGCCTGGCTTCGCTGTGAAACTGGGCGAGAACGAGGTCAAAACGGTTGAAGATGTTGCCGGCCTGGTGCCGGACGATCTCACCGGTTGGCGCGAGAACAACAAGGAAGGCAAGCCGGTCTGGCAGGAAGGTATCCTGAAGAAAGGCGAAATGCGCAAAGACGATGCGCAGCTCTTCATCATGAAAGCCCGCGTCATTGCAGGTTGGGTCGAGCCGGAAGCGCTGGAACAGCTGGAAGCCGAAATGGCCGCTGAAGCGGCTGGCGAAGAACCGCAGGATCTCACCGAAGAAGAGCGCGCATTGCTGGCGCTCGGTGAGCTTGGAAAATCTGGCACCACCGAAGAGGCGGCTGTCGAAGAAACCCTGGATGTCAGCGATGAAGACATCCTGGCAGAACTGGAAGGCCTCGATCTTGACGAGGATCTTCTCATGGAGGGCGGCGATGAAGCCGCAGAGCCTCAATGATAGCGACAAGCTCCTAGAGGCGCATCAGAAATCGCGCGCTGGCGAAACTGTTCGCCAGTGTGCGGTGACGCGCGAGCGCCTGGCGCCCGACGCGCTGATCCGCTTTGTCCGAAGCCCGGACGGGATTGTTGTGCCCGACGGGTTCGGAAAGCTGCCCGGGCGTGGCGCCTGGGTCACAGCAAATCGGGAAACGCTCGAAACCGGCTTGCAGTCGGATGTGTTCTCGAGGGCTTTCAAGGCCAAGTCTCATCCGATGGACGGGCTGGCCAGCGAAGTCGAACGCCAACTGTTGCAGCGCTGCCTCGGCCTGCTCGGCATGGCCAAGAAGAGCGGCGTCGCTGTGCTTGGATTCGACCAGGTTCGCGACTATATCCGCAAACAGGCGCCTGGCTTGCTGCTCGAAGCAAGCGATGGTGCAGAAGATGGCCGCAACAAGGTTCATTTTCTTGCCAAGGCAATATATGAAGACGTCAACGTCGCGGGCGCATTATCGTCCGCTGAATTGGGCATAGCCTTTGGGCGGCAGCATGTGATACATGCGCTGCTTGAACACGGTTCTCTTGCGGATGCCTTCTCAGTCGCCTATCGGCGGCTGACAGGATTCCGGGATGCGCCCGAGACAGGCTGGTTCTCCGGCAGGCAGAAAGAATTATAGGAGGGGCGGACGATTTCGCCTCGAATGAAAGGTTAAACACCAGGGTACGCATGAGCGATACGAAAGACAAAGGTACTACCGGCGGACGCAAGCCACTTACTGTTTCACGCGGATCAGGATCCGGGACCGTGAAGCAGACCTTCAGCCATGGCCGTTCGAAACAGGTTGTTGTCGAAACCAAAAAGCGCCGCACTGTCGGGGCGCAATCCAAGCCTGGTGCTGGCAAATCATCCGGAGGCGGCAAGAAGGCACCTGCGTCTGGCAAGCCGCAATCGAAACTGGCGGCCGCCGCCGCGAAGCTCGGGATCACAGAAGAAGAGCTGATCCAGCGCCAGAAAGTGCTGTTGCAGCGCAAGAAGGCCGAAGAGTCGCGCAAGGCTGAGCAGGAAAAGCAAAACGCTCGTACCAAGGCGCTCGAAGAGAAGCAGCACGCGCAGAAGCAAAAAGAAAAAGAACGCGAAGAAGCCGAAGCGCGCCGCAAGACCGAAGAGGTTGAGCGCAAGAAAGCTGAAGCCGAGGCCAAGAAAAAGGCTGAGACCGAGACCAAGACCGCGCGCCCAGACCGCGGTGGCAAGAAACGCGATGCCGCGCCGAGCCAGGCCGACCTTGAAGCCGCCGCCAGCTCAACCGGCGGGCGACGCAAGGGCGGACGCAATGACCGCGACGATCGCGGCCGACGCGATCAGGGCGGCGGACGTGGCGGACGCGGTGGCGACTCCAAACGACGCCGCGGAAAACTTACCATTGCATCGGCGCTCGGAGACGATGGTGATCGCCAACGCTCTCTCGCCTCTGTGAAGCGTGCCCGCGAGCGGGAACGTGAACGCCGCATGGGCAATGACCCAAGCGAAAAAGTCTCAGTCGAGGTCACCTTGCCCGAGACGATCACGCTGCAGGATCTTGCCGGTCGGATGAATGAGCGCGTCGCCGACGTTGTGAAATTCATGATGCAGCAAGGCGAAATGCTGCGCGGCAATGACATTATTGATGCCGACACAGCAGAGCTGATCGCGGAAGAGTTTGGTCATACCGTCAAACGCGTGTCTGAAGCTGACGTGGAAATCGGCCTGGAAGGCGTCGAAGATGACCCGAAGGATCTCGAAGGCCGTCCGCCTATCGTGACGATTATGGGCCATGTCGACCACGGCAAGACCTCGCTGCTGGACGCGTTGCGATCAACCGATGTGGTTGCGGGTGAAGCCGGCGGCATTACCCAGCATATCGGGGCCTATCAGGTCCAGCTGAAATCTGACGACAAGATCAGCTTCCTGGATACGCCCGGTCACGCCGCATTCTCTGCCATGCGTGCCCGCGGGGCGAACGTTACTGACATCGTCATTCTGGTCGTCGCGGCCAATGATTCTGTCATGCCGCAGACCATCGAGGCGATCAAACACGCCAAGGCGGCGGAAGTTCCGATCATCGTTGCGGTCAACAAAGTCGATCTGCAGGACGCAGACGCGAGCCGGGTTCTCACCGACTTGCTGCAGCACGATATCCAGGTGGAAGCCATGGGCGGTGAAGTTCAGGCGATCGAAGTGTCGGCGCTGAAGAAAACCGGCCTCGATGAATTGACTGAAGCCATCACGCTGCAGGCGGAACTTCTGGAACTGAAGGCCAACCCGAAACGTCCAGCGGACGGCATTGTGGTTGAATCGCAACTCGACAAGGGTCGCGGCCCGGTTGCCACCGTTCTGGTCAAGCGCGGAACCCTGAAGCGGGGCGACATTGTCGTTGCCGGCGCGCAGTGGGGCAAAGTTCGTGCTCTGGTCAATGAACGCAACCAGCAGATGAAAGAAGCCGTGCCGTCAATGCCGGCCGAGATTCTCGGCCTGGATGGCACGCCGGAACCTGGCGATGCGTTCAACGTTGTCGACAGCGAAGCGCGGGCTCGGGAAATTACCGAGTATCGCCAGCGCATGAAGCGCCAGAAGCAAGGTGTCGCCACCCAGCGCGCGTCTCTGGAACAGTTCATGACCAGCCTGAAAGACGGTTCGGCCGACACCAAGGATCTGCCAATTGTCCTGAAAGGCGATGTGCAGGGATCTGTCGAAGCGATTACGCAGTCTCTGGAAAACCTCTCCACCGAAGAAGTCCGGGCGAATGTCGTCTATGGCGCCGCCGGCGGTATTTCCGAAAGCGACATCCTGCTGGCGCAATCATCCGGTGCGCCGGTCTTTGCCTTCAACGTTCGCGCCAACAAACAGGCGCGCGAACTGGCGGAGAAAGAAGGCGTCGAGATTCGCTACTATTCGATCATCTATGAGCTGATCGATGATGTGAAAGCCTCGCTTTCCGGCATGCTCGAGCCAGAGAAGAAAGAAACCTTCATCGGCTATGCAGACATTCTGGAAGTGTTCAACATCACCAAAGTCGGCAAGGTTGCTGGCTGTAAGGTCACCGAAGGCGTGGTCAAGCGCGGCTGTGGCGTTCGCCTCCTGCGCGACGATGTTGTGATCCACGAAGGCATGCTCAAGACCCTGAAACGCTTCAAGGATGAAGTTCCAGAGGTCACCAATGGCATGGAATGCGGCATGGCGTTCGAGAAATATGAAGACATTCGCGAAGGCGACCGGATCGAGTGTTTCGAGATCGAGATGATTGCCCGCTCGCTGGAATAGGCACACCACAAAGCAAGATTGGGGAGACCGCGCAAAATTGCGCGGTCTTTTCATTTTTATCGATTAGGTTTTCGAAATTCAAAACTCTTTGCATTAGCGCTGGAGCGATGGGCAACACCTATTCAATCCAGGGCTCGCTGAGCAAACGCGACGCGCGGCGCATGACCAAGGCGATCCGGACCGGCACCGTCGGGCCGACAACCCTGTACTATGCCGGTGTCACCGCCCCGATCATTGGCGCGAGTATGGCGCTGGTATCTGAAGGCGCGCTGTCTCACATCAATTTCTCGCCCTATTGGACGATCATGATTTCAGCCATGGTGGCAGCCATGGCGGGGATTGCCTGGTATCTGATTTTCATGCGCTGGGCCTATCGACACCAACATGGGCGCGCCGCCGAGATGAATCAGAACACCGAGGTGCGGCTCGAGGATGACCAACTCATCATTCGTCGCGACCTGGTCGAGACGCGGGTGGATTGGGAAGCCATTAATTCGATCATTTCGAAGCGGAGTTACACGCTGATTCTGTTCGATGGCACCGACCCCCTCATGTTGCCACATGACTGGTTTGGCGAAAAAACTGCGTGCGAGATCTTTATGAGACGGCTCGGGCAAGGCAGTAAGGGCGCATGGCCCGAAACCGAAAATCAAATATAAGCGCCCACGCCCCGACCCAGCGCCAATTACGCGCCGGCGAACTCGTGCGCCACGCCCTGGTCGAAATCCTCGCCCGCGAGGAGTTTCGCGACCCGGCCCTGCAAGGCGTCGCCATCACAATTGGCGAAGTGCGATCCTCACCCGACTTGCGTCATGCCAATATCTTCTGCTCGGCGCTCGGCAAGTCCGGCAAGGAAGAAATGGACGCCATCGCCGAAGCGCTCAACCGCGCATCGGGATTCCTGCGCGGGCGGCTCGGGCGTGAGATAGAGATGAAATTTACCCCGCAGCTGCACTTCATTGCCGACCTTTCCTATGACGAGGCGGCGGATATGAATGAAGTGTTCCGGCGCGCCGACGTGGCCCGCGATCTGGATCCTGAGGAAGACTAAAGGCGCTTAGGCTTGCGTTGGGCGACGCACCGGCAAGTGTTTCTTGCCCCAATCCTTGAACGCGATCAGGGCCGGCGCGAATTCCTGGCCTTTCTCCGTCAGAACATATTCGTAGCGTTTTGGCCGTTCCGAATAAGCGGTCTTTTCAAGAATGCCTGCCTCGACCAGTCGCTTTAGACGGCTGGACACAACGTGCCGCGTCGCGCCGGTACTGTCCGCAAATTGATCGAACCGTGACATGCCGAGAAAGCAATCTCGCAGGATCAACAAGGTCCATCGATCGCCGACCAGCGACAGCGTGCGTGCCACCGGGCACCAATTATCATCTAGATCTGTCCACTTCATACTTGCCAGCCTAATCTGATTTGCACTAAGTTCCAAATAAGAACTTTCATGGCCCGAATCTGAGGCCACAAATGCTGGAGCGCGCGTATGGCCAAGACCCTGGAATTCTTCTTCGATTATATGAGCCCGACTTCCTTTCTGGGCTGGGCCGTCGTGCCCGGTGTCATAGAACGGACCGGCGCCGAGTTGAAGATCCGTCCGATGTTTCTGGGTGGCGTCATGAAAGCGACTGGCAACCAGCCGCCCGGAATGGTGCCGGCAAAAGGCAAATACATGCAGCAAGACATGGCCCGGTGCTGCAAGCGCCATGGCATTCAGATCTTCTCG
>SPJK01037319.1_pt1 | contig 11877 bp, 14 predicted proteins | sample 3741771 | NCBI WGS metagenome assembly SPJK01 (sample SAMN10925997, study PRJNA522277) | cold seep metagenome | isolation source: Elba SIP-enriched marine methane seep metagenome, extraction at timepoint T2 | place: Italy: coast of Elba, Mediterranean Sea | reverse complement strand
GCCCGTCAACAGGGCGAATGTGTGAAGACGCCATTAGTAATTTGCTCCCGGGGCCTTACTCGTCCTTAAGTATAGTCGCGCTATCGCATAGTGAGGTTACTGAAAGGCTTCATCCATGCATCGCGCCTTTGATGGATCCCAGACACACCCCTTGAGCGAGACGGCCGAGCCGCGCATCGCGGTGACGATTCCGTGCTATAATGAGGCCGTGACGATCGCCAAAGTGATCGCTGATTTCAAAGCCGCGCTGCCAACCGCTCAGATCTATGTCTTCGACAATAATTCGTCCGACAATACCGCGCAGATTGCCCGCGATGCAGGCGCGATCGTTCGCAGCGAACGACGCCAGGGCAAAGGCCATGTTGTGCGCCGGATCTTCTCGGACGTCGAAGCCGACATCTATCTGATGGTCGATGGTGATGACACTTATGATGCCACTGTCGCCAACACGCTGATCGAGCTGCTCAAGCGCAATCATGTCGATATGGTCGTCGGAACGCGCGCTGATGTGACCAAGGATGCCGGCCGCGAAGGTCATGCCTTTGGCAACAAGATCTTCAACACGATTTATGGACGCCTGTTTGGCAAACAGTTCTCGGATATATTTTCAGGCTATCGGGTGTTCACTCGCCGGTTTGCCAAACCCTTCCCGGCCGTGTCGAGCGGATTCGAGATCGAGACGGAAATGTCGGTGCATTGCAGTCAGCTTGGCATTCCAACGCTGGAACGCCCGACCCATTATGGCGAGCGCCCCGAAGACAGCCATTCCAAGCTGCGGACCTTTCGCGATGGCTTCCGTATTCTCGGCATGTTTGCGACCCTGGCCAAGGAAACCCGTCCCGCAGCGTTCTTTGGGGCGATTGGCCTCGTCCTGATTGGCCTGGCCAGTATTCTCGCCGCGCCGCTCTTCGTGACCTATTTTGAAACCGGCCTGGTGCCACGCCTGCCGACCGCAATCCTCGCGACAGGCCTGGTCATGACGGCGTCGATCTCTGCCGTCTGCGGGTTGATCCTGGACAGTCTCGCGCGGGCCCGGACCGAAGCCAAACGCGCTGTCTTCCTGAGCTATCCCGCCCGGGACTGGACCAAATGAACGCCGACGCGATGCAGCGTTTCGCCCGGTTTGCCGGCGTCGGCGGGCTCGGCTTTGTCGTCGATACGGGCCTGACCCTTCTGCTCATCCAAAAGGGCATTGATCCCTACACCTCGCGTATCTTTGCGATTATTTTTGCGATGATCACGACCTGGCGCCTGAACCGCGCGCTGACCTTTGGCGCCAGCCGTACAAGCCAGACCAGCGAAGGCGCGCGCTATTTCGTGGTCGCTATCCTCGCGGCCATCCTGAGTTATGTGATCTATGCGGCGTTGCTGATATCGATCTCAGGGTTTCCCCCAGCGCTCGCCATCGTCATTGCTGTTGGCACCACCACGATGGCATCATTCCTGGGCTATAGCCGGTTCGCGTTCAGGACCGCCGTCTGACCAGATGCCCCATTTTGCGGCCCGGCTTGGCGTCGCGTTTTCCATACAACGTGAGCACACCATCGGCTGACAGGACTTCTGGCGGGACCAGCGCCTCTTCGCCAAGCAGGTTCAGCATCTCGACATCATGATAGCGGGTCACCGGGCCAAGCGGCCAGCCGGCGACGGCGCGGACATGCTGTTCGAACTGTCCTGTGGCGCAGGCTTCCGGCGTCCAGTGGCCGGAATTGTGCACTCGCGGCGCAAACTCATTCGCCAGCAATGTGCCATCCTCGAGCACAAAGAATTCCAGCGCCAGAACGCCGACATACTCCATCGCATGGACCAGGGCTTCAGCCGCCTGCTCAGCGCGTTTGGTCACCGCCTCGTCGAGACCACTCGGCACCACGGAGCGTTTCAGAATGCCGTTCGCGTGTTCATTGCGCGGCAGGTCATAGCACAACGTATCGCCAACCGCGTCCCGCGCGATGATGACCGAGACTTCGCGCTCGAACGGCACCATGGCTTCCAGGATGCAGGGCGCCCCGGCAAGGGCCTTATGCGCGGCCTCGAAATCATTGCCGGTTTCCAGCCGCACCTGGCCTTTGCCATCATAGCCATCGCGGCGAGTCTTGAGGATGCCTTGCCCGCCAAATTCAGCGAGCGGACCGGCGATGTCTCCGGCCGTGTTGACTTCGGCAAAGTCGGCCGTGTCGATCCCGCACTCGCGCAGGAAGGCTTTTTCGACAAGCCGGTCTTGCGACACCTGCAAAGGCTGCGCGCCCGGGCGCACCTCATTTCCCGCCGCGATCAGCGCTTCAGCCGCAGCGACCGGGACGTTTTCGAACTCATAGGTGACGACATCGCAGCCGGACGCCCAATCGAGCAACGCGGCCGCATCGGCGTATTCTCCGCGATAATGGCTGGCTGCGACCCGCGCCGCCGGGCAATCGACTTCAGGACAATAGATCGAGACGTCAAACCCGAGCTGCGCCGCTGCGCTCGCGAGCATGCGCCCAAGTTGACCGCCGCCAAGAATTCCAATCGTGGCCCCGGCGTCGAGTGCGCTCATGTCTGCGGCGTCTCTTGCACAGTCGATGTCTGAGCGGCGCGGAAGGCCTCGAGTTTGGCAGCGACACCGGCATCTTCCAGCGCAATGATTGAGGCGGCGAGGATCCCCGCATTGGCGGCGCCCGCCTCGCCAATCGCCAATGTGCCAACCGGCACGCCTTTCGGCATCTGTGCGATCGAGAGCAGGCTATCGATACCGCTGAGTGCCCGTGACTGGACCGGCACACCAAGCACTGGCAGCGGCGTCATCGAGGCCGCCATACCGGGCAAGTGGGCCGCGCCGCCAGCGCCTGCGATGATCACTTTCAATCCGTGAGCCTTGGCCCCGGTGGCATAATCGTAGAGTCGTTGCGGCGTGCGATGCGCCGAGACGATCTGGGCGTCATAAGCGACCCCGAGTTCATCGAGAATGGCGCAGGCTTTTTCCATGACGGGCCAATCCGATTGGCTGCCCATAATGACACCGACAACCGGCGCTTCACTGTTCGAGGTTTGGGCCATCAGGTCCCCCCGTTCAAAGCGCGCAACATAGAAATGTTGCTTGCGGCGTCAACCATTGAGAGTCTGGGCTTCCAAGAAGAGTTCGGTTACCGTCCCGATATGCCTGAGTCGGTCGATAAAGCAGCCATGGATCGCCAATACGAGGCGCGCTGCCGGGCACGCCGTGACCTGCTGCTGGCCATCGGCCTCGATCCGAGCGATTTGCCAATCCGCGAAAGGGCCGCAATCGAAGCGCTGGCCGGCGAAGTGCTGAGCCTGCGCGAAGACCGCGCGCGATTGCAGCAGGAGCTGGAGCGCGCCGCCCACCTGGCCGATCGCGACGCTCTGTGTCCGATCTTCAATCGCCGCGCCTTTGAGCGCGAACTGGCCCGTGAGATCTCCCTGTCGGAACGCTACGGCACACCGCTCTGCATGATCTTTATCGATCTCGACCGGTTCAAGCAGATCAATGATCGATTTGGCCATGCGACCGGTGACACGGTGATTCAGCACGTCGCCCAGACCCTGGTGGAGAACCTCCGCCAGAGTGACATTGTCGGGCGGCTCGGCGGCGATGAGTTCGGGATCGCGCTCACTCATGCGGAGATCTCGGTGGCCGAGACCAAAGCAGCGCGCCTGGAATCCCTGATTGGCAGCCTGATTGTGCGAGATGCGGAAAATGAGGCGGCCGAATCAGTTCACCTCGGTGCCTCATGCGGCGTCGTGGAATGGCGCCGTGGACGGGATGCCGCGCGCCTTATCGCAGAGGCAGATGAAACCATGTTTCGTCGAAAAAACGCAAAAAAGCGGGCGCGCTGACCCCGCCAAAAGCAAGATTTTTTCTAAATCGTATTTCATCGCGCAGTGCCCGTGACTCTCTCTGCAACCTATGGTTAGCTGTTGCTATTAAGTCACAGATGTCGTTCCGGAGAGAGAAGGAGAAAGCCTATGTCACTGCAAGGTCGAATCGAAGAGCTCAAAAAACGCCACGAGCAAATCGACGAAAAGATCACCCGAGAACAAAAAAGACCGGCGGGCAATGACATTATTCTCAGAGATTTGAAACGACAGAAACTTCGACTTAAAGAAGAGATCGGTATGTTACGAGCCAGCTAGGCTCTGACATGACCACACGGCGTCCTGTCAGCGCCTGAATTTCGCTGGCGGGAGCGCACTTATGGAAAAACCAGTCACCCTGATTATCGGGCTCGGGAAGACGGTGGGCGAATCCGTCGCGCGCCGGTTTCTCGACGAAGGTCACGCCGTCCTGGCGGTCGATCCAGATACCAAAGCGCTCGACGAGCTGCGTAAGACTGCCGGCGACAAGGTCGCTTACCATCACGGCGCGACGCATACCAAGCTCGGCTTGCGCAATGCCATGGCCGCGGCGCTGGAATCCTATCATTTCGTCGACAATGTCGTCTGTATTCCGCCTCTGCCGGAGCCGGACCGTCTGCTTGATCTCGATATGGAAGATTTTGAAGGCGTGCTGATGAAAACCGTGCGCGGGGCGGTGCAGACCCTGCGCGTGTTTACGCCGGAGCTCATCGCCGAACGCCCGGAAACCGAAAACGCCGCCGACCGCTCACGCCAGACCGGAACATTTACCTTCGTCCTGTCGCTTGGCGCCAGCATGGCCCAGCCCGGCTGGTTTTCAGAAAGCGTGTCGCAGCATGCCATTCTCGGCATCGTCAAATCCGCAGCGATCGAGCTCGCCGATGAAGCGGTGCGCGTCAACGCGATCATCGCCCTGCGCCCGCGCGCCGAAGGGCGCGAAGCCTGGCTGCGCGAACGCACGCCGATGGGACGCCCGTCAATGGCCGAAGAGATCGCCGAAACCGCAGCGTTCCTCGCCAGCCCAAACAGCGCCATCATCACCGGGGAAGCCATCACCCTGGATGGCGGACGCCGACTCCTGTCCGGTCTGATTGAGCGCGAAGACGATTAGCGACGGGACGGGGGCTTTCGTTTTCACGTCACGCGCCGGCGTTTGCTGTAGGGCAGGAGGAGACATTGATGATCGCTACTCGCCCGCTCATCCCGGCGAAAGCCGGGATCTCGTGCCGCGTCGTCCAAAGCCGTCGACAACGATCCCGGGTCGAGCCCGGGATGAGCGGCAGTGTCTTAAGTCCCCTCCGAGGCCGGAAGCTGACGTTATGGGTGTGACCTATCTGGAGGATTCAGGACGCTGAGATATCGACTGATCTCGGCGTCGATCCGAAATCCAGTCTAGGCGCCTATTGCGTCATTCGCGCTACAACAAGCTGCGCGACGCTCGGTGAATAGTATAAAGCTTCGGGGATATCTTTGCGTACTGCTGCGAATGCATCATGGAATCCGGTTATGGACTCATCTTGAAAAGAGAGCGTTCCATAGTCGCGAATAAACGCCTTTTCCAGCGCTGGTAGATCGTCTTTCTCAACCAGTATCCATGTCAGGATGAGTGCATCGTCTGCGAACACGAACTCGGCAAGACGAGGCGCTCCGAAATAGTTAAAGCCGATGCAGTCGATCTGCGATTGCGTTTCCACGTTCGGGAGTTGCGCCGGTTCTATGACCCGCTCACGAATTTCGGCGCATGACGTAGCCAGGCTTTGCGCAATCTCGGATTGCGAAGCCCCAAAATCAATAACTACCGGCTTTTGAACCGAAACACTTGCGCACCCGGCGCCAATTAGCGCCCAAACCAGAATCAGCGCGACCGTAAGGGATTTAATTCGATATGGCGTCATGTGGGCTCCGGTAGTTGGTATAGGTCGCAACGAAAGCTAAGCGTAGCGCGCGTCAAATCTGCCGTACAGACGAATCGCTGATCTGTACCAATTTCTGAGAACAGCCAATCGCAGGCGTCCGTCTTAGGGCGCTTCAGACCGTCCGCTTCGACGCTGACAGGAGACATTAGTGGAGCGGCTTAAATTCGCCCCACTCCGTCCGCTCGCAATGCCTGCTTTGGGTCAGGGGCGGACATTGCCCTCGCCAGGCCCTCATCCTGAGCTTGTCGAAGGATAAAGAGCCGCGCTTCCGGCAAGCCTGCCTCGTCCTTCGACTTCGCTCAGAATGAGGCTCAATGGCAAGATATTTCCCCGCGCGTCACCCTCGACAAGCGCAGCTTGTCTGAGGGTCTACCGCCATTTCTCTGCGCCAGAAGCGGTCTCGCGAGATGGATCCTCTGACCGCTACGCGGTCGAGGATGACGCCGTTCTTGAGTTTCGCTAACACCCCCTCCAACCCCTAACGCCGTTATCTTCGCTGTCAAAAAAACCCCTTCGGACCGCAAGGCTCGAAGGGGTTTCTTGTTTTCAAATGCGGTCTTGCCGCAACCTTTATTTCGGGTGACAGATCACCGGCATCCAGGTGTAGCCTTTGACGAACGCACCTGAGGTCAGGCTTGGCTCGTCCAGCACTTCGATGTGACTGAAACGCTCCATGACTTCTTCCCACAGGATCCGCAACTGCAGCTCACCGAGACGGTTGCCGACGAAGCGGTGGATACCGAAGCCGAACGACAAGTGATTGCGCGCCTGCTTGCGGTCAATGATCAGCTTGTCGGGGTCTTCTTCCCAGAACCGCTCATCGCGATTGCCCGAGACATACCACATGGCGATCTGGTCGCCTTTCTTGATCGTCTTGCCGTGCATTTCGACATCTTCGAGCGCGGTGCGGCGCATGAAGGCGAGCGGGGTCTGCCAGCGGATCACCTCTGACACCATGTTCGGAATCAAGCTCGGATCCGCTTTCAGCTTCGCATACTCGTCAGGAAACTTGTTGAGCGCATAGACCGAAGCGGTCATCGAATTGCGCGTAGTGTCATTGCCGCCAACGATCAGCAGGATGACATTGCCGAGCAGTTCCATCGGCGTCATGTTCTTGGTCTTCTCGCCATGTGCGAGCAGACTGATCAGGTCATTTCTGAGCGGTTCGCTTTGCTTTTTCTGATACAGTTCCATGAACACGGACAGACATTCGAGGAGCTCTTCTTTCCACTGTTCCTCACCGCCGGGGCAAATGTCAGGGTTTTCACGATTGGTCACCACATCCGACCAGCGCGTCAGCTTGCGGCGGTCTTCGAACGGGAAATCAAACAGCGTCGCCAGCATCATCGTGGTCAGCTCGATCGAGACCGTGTCGACCCAGTCGAACGGCTCACCGACCGGAACAGAGTCGAGAATTTCTTTCGTCCGTTCGCGGATCAGCGGTTCAAAATCTTTCAGCATATTTGGCGCCACAGCCGGCTGAACCGTTTTGCGTTGTTCAGAATGCTTCGGCTCATCCATGGCGATGAACATTGGCAATTCGAAGTCTTCAATCGGCTCGCCGAGCACGATACCGCCATGCTCCCAGCTCGAAGAGAAGCGCTTGTGATCAATGTCGATCTTCATCACGTCTTCATAGCGGGTCACCGACCAATACGGGCCGACAAAACTGTCCGGGGTCCAATGCAGCGGGTCTTCATCGCGCATGCGTTTGAAGCGATCCCAGATCTTGCCCTGACGCCAGAGCTCAGCATCAACAATATCCAGCGTCTCGAGATTCTCGTCAGACGCTGGCGGAATGTCTGCGTCATAGGCGTACCAGGTCTCGTGCAGGGGGTCGCGCACGGTGATTTCCGGGCGCTCGAGATTGCGTGGGATTTTGGTCAGCGTGTCTGCCATGAATGCCTCCGAATACGCGGTCTGAGATGCCGCAATAATGACGTTGGCGTCACCGTAACACAGCTCAAATCAAAAAACCATGACGCATGCGTCATTTTTTTGAAATTTCACGCCGTGTAGCGCTCATTCTGAGCGGCGCGGATTGCGGTCTCCAGCGCATCCTTCAGGCTCTTGCGTTCAGACGGGGTCAGGAAACGCCCAATCACCCAGGCCTGGCCGCCATGCGCAAGCTTCAACTCGCTCGGGCGCCGGTCCGGGAAATCCAGGCGCACCCTGGCAAAAGCTGTCGGCAGACGGGCCGTACGCGCGGCACGACCCGGCTGATGATGCGACAGATCGATCTGGTCAGCCGTCACCCGCACGCGCGTCTCCTGTTTCAGGCGGTGGAAGCTCCAGCGAAAGGCCAACCAGATGGCGAGCGCATCGAGGCCGAAAAACCCGATCACTGGAAACGCGCCCATGGACACGAAAGACAGACCCGCAATGAAGCTCATCGCAACAACAATCGCCATGACCACGGTAAACGCCCGCGGGCTGAGCGACCGGTTGGGCGTCAGCGTGGCGTCGAAATAGATGGTGTTTTCGGTCGGCTGCATGGCGATGAGTATAGCGCAAATATGGGCTGCGGCGACAAGCGCGGCGGGTGGTCGCAAGAATCGGATTTTCAGCGCCCGAGAACTGCCCTAGATAAAGCCGCATGACCGCCACCAAACCCAAACGCAAACGCGCGCCGCGAACCTTCGGCAAGGAAAAAGCTGCGGAGCTTTTTGCCGAGCTGGCCAAGGACCGACCGAACCCGAAGACCGAACTCGACTTCGTCAACCCGTACACGCTCGTCGTCGCGGTGGCGCTGTCAGCACAGGCCACCGATGTCGGCGTCAACAAGGCGACCAAAGAGCTGTTCAAGATCGCCGATACGCCGGAGAAAATGCTGGCGCTCGGCCTCGCCGGCGTCGAGCAGCACGTCAAGACGATTGGCCTGTGGCGCAACAAGGCCAAGAATGTCATCGCGCTGAGCCAGATGATCCTGGATGATTTTGGCGGCGAGGTACCGCAGACCCGCGACGAACTGGTGCGCCTGCCGGGGGTTGGCCGCAAGACCGCCAATGTCGTCCTCAACGAAGCGTTCGGCCAGCCCACCATCGCTGTCGACACGCACATCTTCCGAGTCTCCAACCGCACTGGCCTGGCCCCTGGAAAGAACCCGGACCAGGTCGAGGCGAGCCTCGAACGCACAACCCCGGACGCCTACAAGCTCGGCGCCCATCACTGGCTGATCCTGCATGGCCGCTACACTTGCGTCGCCCGCAAGCCGAAATGCTGGGACTGTTCGATCCGCCATTTGTGCCGGTTCAAGGACAAGACGCCAGATCCGGCGAAGACGTCGTCGCTGGGCCCGAAATCTGCGAAGGGATGAGGCGTGATGGCTTCCCTAGAGCGCTCGAGAAATGTCCGCTTCCGGCGTCAAAGCAGACTTCATGGAACATAGATTAGACCGGGTTCGATGAGGTATCGATCTTCTCGCTCTATAACCTTCGCGTGGAACACCAAGTCACTGGCCTCGCCTGAAGTTGTAGTGAGGTCTACCAACACAGACCAATACCCTGCGCTCCGAACGCAAACAGAAGTTTTCCAACTCTCCTCGCTCAAGGGCCCAATCGGGTCAGGGTAATCTCCGATATTCTCCCGGCAGATTCCGAGTTGATCCTTTTCGATCGGACTGATCTGAAAACCGTCGATTTGAGGGATTGTCGTGCGCAGAACAAATGCGTCCGCTATTTCCTTGAGTGCTGATCTCCAAGCGCTTGGAACCGGTAACTCTTGATCGGCAGTTTTAGAAATTGGGACGTGATCCATTTAAGATTGCCTAGCCGTTGCGTGAGTCATCTTCAACTCCACGGTTTTATAAGTCTGTGTCTCCTATCGGCGTCGAAGCTGACATATGGCTCAACTCCATCTAGATAAAAGAAATGACGGTTTTTGTTGTTTCAGCTGAGTTAGGTGCTCAAAGTTTAGAGTTCCAGAGTGAAGGTTATGCCGGTGGATTTGTTAGCTGCATTTTGGAGGCAGATGAAATCGTCGCCGCGATTGCGAAGTCGAAGGCAGCGTTGATCGAAGACGGATATGAGATTCGTTCTGTTTACAGCGCTTACTTGTTTGAACCGGACCAATGGGAAGAACATGAAGAGGTGTTCCGGCTCGCGACGAGTGAAAGCCTGAACGGCAGTGTTCGATACACAACTTTCGAGGTGTACGGCAGCTAACGGCGTCAAAGCGGACTTACGACGTAGTGCCAAGATTGAGTTCGAACTTAAAGTCTGAGACGAACTCGCTTGCTGCAAGAGCCTGCGCGAAATCTGGGACATTCAAAACTTGAGAAGAGAACCTTTGCCAGAACGCCGAAACCGGATCATCAGGCAGATTGTATCCATCCAGCTGGATCACAATGGCGCTTCCGATCGAACCGGGAAATTGTTCGGCGACCTGACCGTCCAGTGCAGCCTCGAGACAATTGTACAATCGATCCTGCAACCGCCTCAATTCGGAATCCAAGTCCTCCCAGGGACCCTCTTCTACCAACACCAGCTTCCACTCTTGGTCGGAAGCGCCGCGCGCAACAAAGTCGATGATAAATTCGTTCGATGATGGCATGCAATCGCTCCGATAAGAGAGTGATCGAAGCACGTTAGTCATTATTCACCAACAGCTGCTTTCGGCGTCAGAGCGGACGCTACACGATCCACCGAACTTGCCACGACTTTGCTTCATCCGACAGGCGGCGGAATACACCAGTGACCTTCTGAGTTCCGTCGGGAGTCGATTCCTCGACCAGCGAAAGCATCGCTTGCAACTCTTGACTTCTTTCTTTGTCGGCTGGCAAAGCGGGATGTGTCTCTTTCGTGGTTTTGCCCGCAGCAAAAGCGCTCTCCCATCGCCGCCAGATTGACCAATGTTCCCGGACCGCCGACAAATAGTCGGAAGGAATCGGCTTTACGATGAATTGGTCGGAAAACGCATCGTCCGCTTCACTCCAGATACAATTGTAGAAGACTAGCCCACCGTCCAAGAACGCGTATCCCTGACGTGGTCCGTCCCAATAGTCCTCCACGGTCTCGACTCGGTTCCAGTTCATGAGCGTTCGTTTAGCAGTTTCGAAGAGCGTCCGCTATCGGTGTCAAAGTGGTCATCCCCCTTTACTCGTGTATCTTCACCGAATAATGATTTCTTCCAGTAAACGCCGTTTCCAAAATCAACAACCACGACGTACGTCGTAGCCATTATGAGAAAAGAAGATTGGGCAAACTCTCAGAATGCCCAAGAAATGCTTCGCGCGCTCAATGTGGAGCAGCCCGATTACCTGCAATCACAGATCGCTCAGCTACACAAATACCTCATTGCATGCAGTTGGAAGCATAAACACCTGATTCCGCAATTAAATTTGCGAAACGGCTTAAAAGGCGCTGAAAAATGGCTGGCTGGTGACCTGTCCAACGAAGTACTGAACAATCTAAACTGGTACGCAGAAGCCGAGGCGTTTAAGCTCGACTATGCGAAGACCCCAGAGGAAATTATTGAGCTAAGGGAAATGTTTGCGGGTGTAAGCGAACTCGATGATATGACATTTTCGCGGGCGAGACAGTTGATGAATGATGCAGCATATTTTGCAGAAGGATCGATGATGTATTCCACAATCGACAAACTACCTTGGGTGGGAAGTCTATTCACATCTCAATTTCTGTGCCCGGACTTGTTGCGTAGTCACCTCGAACCAAATTTCTAATGTCCGCTCATGACCCGAACCCGATGTCCGCTCTCGGCGTCGGAGGGGACATTACAGCGGGGTTTCGCCGAAGCGCTTCCACAATTCTGGATAGCGAGACTTCAAATCGGTGGAATCGTCCACGAATGGCTGTCCGCTAGGCGCTGACGGATACTCGATTTCCGACGCAGGCAGATCGTCCCATGTTCGTCCGGTCTTTTCGCACCAGATGTCCCAACCGATGTATGTCAATTCTTCAAAGCGAATGTCGTCGACGTTGCTCCAATCGATCAAATCTGCCAGCGCATCCGGGTTTGACTTAGCTTCCTCGAAAACCGGTTGCCCTTGTGAGATCAACCATCGTCGGAAATACGCGAAGCAGTCGTCAGAACATCCTCCGTTTATGACGTATGCCGCCCCCCACAAATCCCAGGAATAAGCTGCGACAAGTTC
>SPJK01068315.1_pt1 | contig 11894 bp, 9 predicted proteins | sample 3741771 | NCBI WGS metagenome assembly SPJK01 (sample SAMN10925997, study PRJNA522277) | cold seep metagenome | isolation source: Elba SIP-enriched marine methane seep metagenome, extraction at timepoint T2 | place: Italy: coast of Elba, Mediterranean Sea | reverse complement strand
CCGCCGCAAACCACACAATCATAGCCCCCGCTACCATCCGGTTTCATAAGCAGAATCCAAGGCAACACCTTCGGAAAATCGATTGGATCGAAAAGATGCCAGATAGCATGGGAAGCCGCCGGCAGGTCTGATGCGGATTTCCGGCAACCCATCCAAATCGCCGAGAAGGCGGCGACGGGATGGGTCGCGGGCAGGTTTGTTGCCTCGATATGCTGCAGCACATCAATTCTCCCAGAAACCACCCAACGAGAGTAAAGCAAATACGGTGGTCAACTTGCAACGGATAAATCAAAGCAGGTCGCCACAAGAAAAAGAGGCACCGCCATTTCTGGCAGTGCCTCTCAATTCCGTCCAAACGGCTATTGCCGGATTGGATTAGTCCCGACGCGGACGACGCGGGCGACGCGGGCGGTCATCACCACCGCCGTCCCGGTCACCGCCTTCGCGGCGGCCCCGGCCACTCTCTTCGTCTTCGGCACGGACAGCTTCTTCGATATCCTCACCTGATTCCTGATCGACTACCCGCATCGACAGACGGACTTTGCCGCGCTCATCAATACCCAGGCATTTGACCCAGACTTCGTCCCCTTCATTGGCGACATCAGTCACCTGAGCGGTCCGGCCTTTGGCAAGTTCAGAGATGTGAACAAGCCCATCACGCTGACCAAGGAAGTTCACGAAGGCACCGAAATCCATGACCTTCACGACCTTGCCGCGATAGATGACACCGGGCTCCGGCTCAGCAACGATGGATTTGATCCAATCGACCGCCTTGGCAGAAGCTTCCACATCGGAAGAAGCGACCTTGACCACACCATCGTCGTCAATGTCGACTTTACAGCCGGTGGTTTCCTGAATCTCACGGATGACCTTACCACCGGTACCGATGATTTCGCGGATCTTGTCCTTCGGAACCTGCAGTGTGGTGATTCGCGGTGCGAAGTCAGAGACATCGTCACGACCGGAAGTGATCGCCTCAGCCATTTTGCCCAGAATGTGCATCCGACCATCTTTTGCCTGAGCCAGCGCCTGCTTCATGATATCTTCGGTGATCGACGTGATCTTGATATCCATTTGAAGCGAGGTGATGCCATCGGCGGTCCCGGCGACCTTGAAGTCCATGTCGCCCAGATGATCTTCATCGCCCAGGATATCCGTGAGAACCGCAACGCCGTCATCTTCCTTGATCAGGCCCATTGCGATACCGGCACAGGGCTTCTCAAGCGGAACACCGGCATCCATCATTGACATGGAGGTACCGCAAACCGTCGCCATGGAGGACGACCCGTTGGATTCCGTGATCTCCGACACAACGCGGACCGTATAAGGGAAATCTTCCTTGGACGGCAGCATCGGATGGATCGCACGCCAAGCAAGCTTGCCATGACCGATCTCACGACGACCGGTGAAACCGAAACGTCCTGCTTCCCCAACTGAGTAAGGAGGGAAGTTATAGTGCAGCAGGAAGTTCTGGCGATATTCCCCTTCCAGCGCATCGATGATCTGCTCATCCTGGCCGGTACCCAGCGTGGTAACCACCAGCGCCTGGGTTTCACCCCGAGTGAAGAGGGCCGAGCCGTGGGCGCGCGGAACAACACCGGTTTCGCAGACGATCGGGCGAACATCTACCGTCGTCCGACCATCGATGCGATTGCCGGTCTTGATGATGTTGCCGCGAACAACGTCTTTTTCCAGGTTCTTGAAGAGCTTCGAGGCCAGTTCGAGATCGGCTTCTTCCTGCTCCAGGGTCGCCATTGCATCGGCCTTGACCGTGGAGACGGCTTCGACGCGATCCTGCTTGGCGGTGATCGCATAGGCATCGCGAAGACGATCCCCAGCAAGTTCTGCCAAACGGGCGGCCATTTCTTCCTTGCCTTCCGGAGGGGCCGGCAGGTCATAGGGCTCTTTCGCGCTGGCTTCCGCCAGGTCGATGATCATGTCGATCACCGGCTGGAATTCGCGATGGCCGAACATGACGGCATCCAGCATGGTTTCCTCGGTCAGTTCGTTGACCTCCGATTCAACCATCAGAACGCCTTCCTGGGTCCCGGCAACAACCAGGTCCATGGCACTGTCTTCCATCTGCGCCGAGGTCGGGTTGAGGACGAACTCGTCATCGACCATACCAACGCGGGCACCACCGATCGGGCCCATGAAAGGCGCGCCGGAAATGCACAGTGCTGCAGAAGCACCGATCATCGCGGGGATGTCCGGATCATTTTCCAGATCATGGCTCAGAACCGTCAGGATCAGCTGGGTTTCGTTCCGGAAACCATCCGCGAAGAGCGGGCGGATCGGACGGTCGATCAGACGCGAGGTCAGGACTTCCTTTTCCGCCGGACGGCCTTCACGCTTGAAGAAGCCGCCGGGAATTTTACCGGCAGCAAAGGTCTTTTCCTGATAGTGAACGCTGAGCGGGAAGAAATCGATCCCGGGCTTCGCGCTCTTCTGGAAGGTGGCGCAGCATAGCACCATGGTATCGCCATAAGTGGCCAGAACCGCACCATCCGCCTGACGGGCAATCCGTCCGGTTTCCAGCGTCAGCTTGCGCCCACCCCACATCATCTCGCGTTTTTGAATATTGAACATAAGTTACATCTCTTTCTCTTGCATTCAGGAGCGAGCCCCCTTGGACCCTACCCCTGGGTGACGCCGCCGGCCTTCCGGCAGCCCACCCGTGCTGTTCGGGGCAGCGACGGATTTCGCCAACCCCTGTCAAACAGCAGCAAAACCCGGGCGTTCACGATTTGCCGCGCCCGAATCGGTCTAACGCCCCTCTTGATTGAGGGCTCCCCGTATCAAGGGGCTGCGCTGTTCCACTGCTGAAATAGCCGGGACACTACTCCTGGTCCCGGAAAAGCGAAGGGGCGTCGAGATGTCCATCCCGCGCCCCTTTTGTGACCCACCTTAGCGGCGGATACCCAATTCGCCGATCAGCGTCTGATAACGATTGACGTCTTTGCGTTTGACGTAATCCAGAAGCCGGCGGCGCTTACCGACCATGACCAACAGGCCACGGCGTGAATGGAAATCTTTCTTATGCGTCTTCAAGTGTTCGGTGAGGTTCGTAATCCGCTCGGTCAGGATGGCAACTTGAACTTCGGGAGACCCGGTGTCGCCTTCTTGTGCTGCGTATTTACCAATAAGTTCACCTTTACGATCACTCGTAATCGACATGACACAACGTCCTTCTCTCGGCACCGCGGTTGAAAAAATTTCTCCGGCGTGGCCCTAGCCCCGCACAAAGACCCGAAGCGGCTTAATCTCTCCGCGATCAAAGCAGGCAATGGCCACAGCCTCGCCCGCATGCATCGCGATCACGTCATCACCAGGTTCCAAACCCGCGATCCGTTCGAGATCGAGCTTTCGGAGAAGAGAGACCGCCTGGCCGTTGCGCAACCGGGATGTCTCAACTTCATTCAAGGTGATCGCCGGGATGCCGTCCAGCGCCGCCTCAATCGGAAGCAGGGCCGATAAGGCACCCGTTCCAGAATGGCCGGGCTTATGCCCGGTTTGATCCGCAGGTTCAAGCGATTTCTCTGCTTCCACCGCGTCTTCGATAGAGGCCAGCGTAACCGCCGCCGCCTCTTCAAAAGGTCCAACCCGCGTCCGGCGCAGGCGCGTCACCATACCGACGGTTCCCAACCGCGCCGCCATGTCCCGCGCCAGGGCCCGCACATAGGTTCCCTTACCGCACTCCCAATCAAATTCCGCATGCTCCGCATCGGGGATATCAACCAGCTCCATCGCATAGATATCCACCCGACGAGAGGGGATTTCGACCTCCTCCCCGGCGCGGGCCAGGTTATAGGCCCGTTCGCCACCAATCTTAATAGCTGAATAGGCGGGAGGGACCTGATCAATCTCACCGACGAATTCCGGCATGATATCCAGTATCTGGTCTTCGCTGGGCCGGACATCGGACGTCGCAATAACCTCGCCTTCCGGATCCAGCGTATCCGTCGCCATGCCCCATCGGACCGTGAAACGATAGCGTTTTTCGCCATCCATCACGTAGGGAACGGTCTTCGTGGCTTCGCCAAAGGCAATCGGCAGAATCCCGCTGGCGAAAGGATCCAACGTCCCGCCATGACCAGCCTTTTGGGCATTGAACAGCCAGCGCAGTTTGCCGACCGCTTGGGTCGAGCCCAGCCCTTCCGGCTTATCCAGTGCCACCCAGCCATGGACCGGGTTACCCTTTTTCCGCTTCTTGCCCATTATGACTGATCCAGTCGGCGGCGTCCCAAGACACCCTCCCCCGCGCTAGGGGGAAGGGGATTGGCGCTTAGCCCATAGCGAATTGCGTCACTCATCCTCATCAACCAAATCTCGGGCAACCTCCGGACGGCGCAACACGTTGTCGATCCGGGTGGCTTCATCAAAGCTTTGATCCGCCTGGAAGCTCAATCTCGGGACATGGCGAAGCCGCACTTCACGCGCGAGCTGTCCGCGCAGGAACGGGCCGGCGCGCTTCAATGCATCAACAACCTCGCCCGCATCGCCACCGCCAAGCGGTATGACAAAGCAGGTCGCGTTCTTCAGATCAGGGCTGGCCCGGACTTCCGACACGGTCAGGGAGACATCCTGAAGCGCCGGATCGCGCAGATCGCCGCGTGCCAGGATCGCCGACATGGCATGCCGGATTTCCTCACCGACGCGCAATTGGCGCTGGGATGGCGGTTTGACGGACATAAGCGGTTCTTTCCCTCGCAAGGGGTCGTCCTGGTCGCGGCGACATCCTTTTTAACGCTCGCAACAGCGCACGCCTCAGGATGAGGGGCAATACAAGACCGACCATAGAAGCCTTACCCTGGGGAGCATGTTGAGCTGCATCCCCCAGGATAATACCTCGTACTACACCTTAGAGCTCGCGCGCGATTTCCTCGATAATAAAGCACTCGATCATATCGCCGACCTTGATGTCGTCGTAATTTTCGAACGCCATACCGCATTCATAGCCCTGCTTGACCTCGCGGACATCGTCCTTGAAGCGCTTGAGCTGCTTCAGCGACCCTTCATGGATCACGGTATCGTCACGCAGCAGCCGCACCTTCGCCCCCCGACGTACTTCGCCGTCGGTGATCATGCAGCCCGCAACTTTGCCGACCTTGGTAATCGCGAAGACATCGCGGATTTCTGCGTAACCCAGGAATTTCTCCCGCGCTTCCGGCGCCAGCATACCGCCCAGGATCGCCTTCGCATCATCGATGACATCATAGATGATCGAGTAGTAGCGAATATCGACCCCATCGCGTCGGGCATGTTCCCGCGCTTGCGGATTGGCTCGCACGTTGAAGCCAACAATGACACCACCGGTCGATGAGGCGAGCGTTACATCGGATTCCGTGATCCCGCCTACTGCGCCATGCAGCAGCCGGACCTTCACCTCATCCGTCGCCAGCTTGTCCAGCGCCGCCGTGATCGCTTCCAGGGAACCCTGAACGTCAGTCTTCACAACGACCGGCATTTCTTTGACTTCGCCAGCCTTGATCTGATTGAACATCTGCTCAAGCGTGCCGCGCGGCGTCAGGGTGGTCTGCGATTCCCGTGCCTTACGCTGACGGTATTCCGCAATTTCCCGTGCCTTCGCTTCATCGGCAAGGACGATGAACTCGTCCCCGGCAGCTGGTGTCCCGTTAAGGCCCAGAACCTCAACCGGGGTCGAGGGGCCTGCTTCCTTGATCTGCTGACCGCGATCATCCAGCAGTGCCCGGACACGACCCGATTCCTGACCAGCAACGAAGATGTCGCCAACCCGCAAGGTCCCGGTCTGGATCAGAACGGTCGCAACAGAACCACGGCCTTTTTCGAGCTTCGCTTCGACAACAGCACCGCGAGCCTCACGATCCGGATTGGCCTTCAGCTCCAGGATTTCGGCCTGCAGAAGAATATTCTCTTCCAGCTCATCCAGGTTTGTGCCTTTAAGCGCAGAGACATCCACACAGATGACATCCCCACCCATTTCTTCCGGCACCAATTCATGTTCCAGAAGTTGAGTGCGTGCCCGTAGCGGATCCGCGCCTTCCTTATCGATCTTGTTGATCGCCACGATGATCGGCACTTCCGCCGCCTTGGCGTGGTTGATCGCTTCGATCGTCTGAGGACGCATGCCGTCATCCGCCGCAATCACCAGGATGACCAGATCGGTTACCTGAGCCCCACGCTGACGCATCGAGGTAAAGGCCTCGTGGCCCGGCGTGTCCAGGAAGGTGATGGAATCACCAGAAGACAATGTGACCCGATAGGCACCGATATGCTGCGTGATGCCGCCGGCTTCACCCGCCGCCACATCCGTCTTACGCAAGGCGTCCAGCAGCGAGGTCTTGCCGTGATCGACATGGCCCATGACCGTGACAACCGGCGCGCGGGGGATCAAATCCTCATCCGCTTCCTTGGTTGTGTCGACGGTCAACACATCTTCGACGTCGGCGTCTGAGACCCGGCGGATGCGGTGACCGAATTCTTCAATGATCAGTTCCGCCGTATCCTGGTCGAGCGATTGGTTGACCGTCGCCATGACACCCATCTTCATCAAAGATTTGATGACGTCCGGCGCACGCGCCGCCATCCGGTTGGCGAGATCACCGACTGTGATCACTTCCGGTACGACGACATCACGGACGACTTTCTCGCCCCGTGCCAACATGTCACGGCTGCGCTGACGCTCTCTGTCACGCTGACGTCGGATCGCTGCAATCGACGGACCACGCTCGAACTCAGCTTCATCTTCCAAAGCTTGAGAAATGGTGAGTTTGCCCTGACGCCGTTTCGGTTCACCCTTCGGTGCCTTTGGTGTCTTCGGTCGTTTTTCTTCCCGAGCCGGGGCCGCCGCTTCAGCTTCCTTCGGCTTAACCGGTTTGGTAATGCGGCCTTCCGCATCCGGCTTGATTTCGGCTTCGATATCCGCCGGTGTCGGTGCAGGAGGCTCTTCCGGCGTTGGTGCCGGTGCCTTTGGTGCTTCCACCGCTTTAGCAGTCGTCGCCTCTGCTTCAGCCTTAAGGCGCGCCGCCTCTTCTTCCGCGCGCTTGCGCTCTTCTTCTTCTTCGAGCTTACGGCGTTCTGCAGCTTCGCGCGCCCGTTGCTCTGAAGCTTCCGCAGCCTCGCGCCGACGCTCTTCTTCCTCTGCCGCCCCTTCGAGAGCCCGCATCCGCGCCTGGCGTTCGTGTTCCGAAAGCCCCTTCAGCGGGTCATCTGCGACCAAACGGTTTTCACCGGAACGACCAGGAGCCTGTCGGGTCTCCGTTGATTGCGCGACATCCGCCCCGCGTTCAACAACACGACGTTTGCGCTTCTGTTCCACGACCACGGTCTTGGAACGGCCGTGGCTGAAGCTCTGCTTGACCTGACCCGCGCCGCCCGAATTGGACACGCCCAGCCGGCCCTTGCCGAGGGTCAGTTTCTTGCCGCTGCTGTTATCGTCGCTCATACCCGTCCTTCTTTACCTTCAAGCTCTACTTTCAAGCTTTACTCTCAAGCTTTGCATCAACTCAATCTATCACTTCCAGACCGCAATCCCGAAAGCCGCAAGGTTTCCCGCCGCAATTTGTCGCCGAGCCCTCCCGGCGCAACAACGGCATGAACCATCCGATCACGACCGAAAGCAGCACCGATCTCTGACGCCGACAAACTGTCGATCACCACAACATCCGGTCCCGCAATCGCCACCAGCTTTCGCCGACCATCTTCGGCACCATCTGAGGCTTCAAGCAACAAAGCGACACGGCCTGCCCGAAGACCAGCCTGCACTTTATCAAACCCCGCAACCGCGTCCCCAGCACGCCGTGCCAAGGATAAAAGATCAACCGTCCGACGCACCAAAAGTGCGATCACTCGTTCCGGCAAATCCGCCGAAAACTCCGCGCGCGCCTTAGCAGCCTTTGCAAAAAGCCGACGATCGCAAGCCGTCTTAATGGTTCCGGCTTGTGCACTCAACCACATTCCGCGTCCAGGCAGCGTTTCCGCAAGGTCCGGCGTCACCTGCCCGTCCGGATCCAGGACGAAACGGATCATGCTTTCCCGCGGACAGCGCTCCCCGGTTACGAGGCAACGCCGGGTTCCCGCCGGCGCGTCCTCTTCCTCTTCATCCACCGTTTTCCGGCGCCCCATGGCCGCCTTCTCCCCGGTTTCTGACCTTAAAGCGCCGCCTCGTCACCGGCAGGTGCATCACCAGCACCTTCTTCACCGGCTTCAGCGTCTTCCGCCTCTTCAGCAGCCGCGTCGGCCAGCATCTGGTCATATTCTTCCCGGGTAAGCCACCCGGCAGCGATCCGAGCTTCCATGATCAGATCATTTGCCCAGTCTTCCGTGACGCCCTCGTCCTTGAAGATGCCTTCTTCCGGATCACTCAGCTCATCACCAGCCAAGCCGGCGAAATCTTCGAGTGAGCGCACTTCGGCCTGACCAAGAGCCACCAGCATTTTCGGCGTCAAAGCCTCAAAGGCAGCGACATCATCCGAAACGCCAAGGCGCTTGCGTTCTTCATCAAGACGGGCCGCTTCGGCTTCCAGGAAGTTCCGGGCGCGCAGGCGAAGTTCATCCGCCAGATCGTCGTCAAAGCCTTCGATAACCGTCAGCTCGTCCAACTCAACCCAGGCGACTTCCTCAACTTCCGTGAAGCCTTCGGTCACCAGCAGGCGCGCGATCACGTCATCAACGTCAAGCGCCAGCATGAAGCGTTCAGAGCGTTCCGTGAATTCGCGTTGCCGCTTCTCGGATTCCTGATCTTCGGTCATGATGTCGATGTTCCAGCCGGTCAACATGGAAGCAAGCCGCACATTCTGGCCACGGCGACCGATGGCGAGCGACAACTGCTCTTCCGGCACCACGACTTCGAAGGTCTGGACATCATGATCCATGACGACCTTGGCAACTTCTGCCGGGGCCAGGGCGTTCACGACGAAGGTCGCCGTGTCGTCGGTCCAGGGAATGATGTCAATCTTCTCACCCTGCAGCTCAGCAACCACCGCCTGGACGCGACTACCGCGCATCCCGACACAGGCGCCAACCGGATCGATAGAGCCATCATTGGAAATCACGGCGATCTTCGCGCGGCTACCCGGGTCGCGGGCGACTTTGCGGATCTCGATAATGCCGTCATAGATTTCCGGTACTTCCTGAGCGAACAGCATGGCCATGAATTCAGGCCGCGTCCGGCTGAGGAAGATCTGCGGGCCACGTTGTTCCTGGCGCACATCATGGATGAAGGCGCGGACCCGATCGCCCCGCTTGAAATGTTCGCGCGGGATAACTTCGTCCCGACGCATCACGGCTTCCGCCCGTCCCAGATCGACCGTGACATTGCCGAATTCGACCCGTTTGACGATACCATTCACGATCTCGCCAATGCGATCCTTATACTCTTCAAACTGACGATCACGCTCAGCTTCACGTACTTTCTGGACAATCACCTGTTTGGCGGTCTGGGCAGCAATGCGGCCAAAATCAATCGGCGGCAGACGGTCGACGATGAACTCACCGATTTCCGCATCCGGCTTCTTGCGTTGCGCGCGCTTGAGGGTGATCTGCGTCACCTCGTTATCGATCTGGTCGGCTTCCCGAACTTCCAGATAGCGGGCCAGGATGATCTCGCCGGTCTTGCGGTCAATATTCGCGCGAATATCGTGCTCAAGACCATATTTAGAGCGCCCGGCTTTTTCGATTGCCTGCTCCATCGCTTCGAGAACCAGCTCCCGGTCAATCGATTTTTCACGAGCGACCGCATCAGCGACAGCCAGCATATCGGTCCGGGTAATGGTGATGCCTTCCAATGCCATGGTTTCACTTGCCCTCTTGATCGCCGAACGCCCCACCGCGTCCCGGCGGGTCCGTTAATATTCTAAAGCGCAGCCCCCTCGGCAACGCCATCTTCTTCAAGCCCAGCCTCACGCGCTGCTTCCAATGCGGCTTCTAACAACGCGTCGGTCATCACCAGCTTCGCATTGCGAATATCGGTGAAAGCAATTGCCGCTGGGCCTTGATCCGTTTCCAGTGTGACGATGTCCCCATCAACACTGTGCAAAGTACCGCGGAAGCGCCGCCGCCCATCGACCAGGCGCTCCAACTCAATCTTCGCGTCATGCCCAATATAGGCGGCGAAGTCCTTCAACCGCGTCAGCGGGCGATCAATACCGGGAGAACTGACCTCCAGGCTGTAGGCCGTTGTGATCGGGTCGTCCACATCCAGGATCGCAGAGACCGCGCGTGAGATATCCGCGCAATCATCGACAGAGATCGGTCGACCATCAGCGCGATCCGCCATGATCTGCAGCACCACCCTTTGTGTTCCGGAAAGCCGTACACGCACGAGCTCAAACCCCATATCCTCAATGGAGGGTTCGATCAGCCGGACGATGGCTTGTTCCAACGACATGCGACACGCTACTCCCAAACGGTGGAAATAGGCTGTCCACGGCACCTGCCCAAGAAGGCCGGTTGCGGTGTCAGCTAACAAAAAAGGCGGGCCCGGGGGCCCACCCTCATCGGATCGCTGAAATGATTTAGGACCTAAACCAACCATTCCGCGATAGAATGAAAGATGACTGTCGCGCTATCTACGGGATCGCCGACGAAAGGTCAAGTAGACCGGCACACCCGCCAGTGCCTTTTCCTCATACCGCGTCTGGGGCCAGTCCGGCTTACGATGCCGCCAATCAGACGGGCCTTCATCCAGCCATTCAAAATCCGGATGGCGGTAGAGATGGCGGATCATCCAATCCTGATAACCCGGATGGTCGGAGGCCAAGCGCATTTCCGCCCCATCTTTCAGGACGCGGCTCAAGCGTGGCAAGTTCTCGGGCCCAAGGAAGCGGCGATTCCAGTGCCGACGCTTTGGCCAAGGATCGGGAAACAGTAGGAAAAACCGCCCCACGGAAGCCTCCGGCAAAGCATCGATCAGGGGGCGCGCGTCGTCCGCAAGGACCTTGATATTATCCAAGCCTGCCAGATCCGCATCACGGATCATCTTCACCACACCATTGATGAAGGGCTCACAACCGATAAAACCGATATCGGGATTTTCCGTCGCCTGCCAGACCAGATGCTCGCCGGAACCAAAACCGACTTCCAGCCAGAGATCCCGCATCGCCCGATCGAACAGAGCCGCAGGTGCCTCCGCCTCTTCCGGTGAAACGGACAGACTGGGCAGGCGCTCTTCAGCGATCCTGATCAGGCTTGGCTTCAAGGGCCGCCCCTTACGGCGGCCGAAGAATTTCAGCTCTTGCAAGGCGCAGCCTCTCGAAAGGTTCCGGCTTTCGCTTAGGTCAGCGCAGCCTTCAGCGCCTCGACCAAATCCGTGCGCTCCCAGGAGAAATGTCCTTCATCCGTTGGGATCCGCCCGAAATGACCATAAGCGGCGCTGGGCGCATAGATCGCACGAGAGAGGTTCAGATGCTCCCGAATTCCGCGCGGGGACAGATCGACTGCCTCATTGACGGCGCCAACCAACTTGTCCTCATCGACGGTGCCAGTCCCATGGGTATCGACCAGCAGGGAAAGCGGCTTGGATACCCCGATCGCGTAAGCGACCTGAATGGTGCATTTGTCCGCCAGCTCAGCCGCTACGATGTTTTTCGCCACATAGCGCGCTGCATAGGCGGCAGAGCGGTCAACTTTGGTCGGGTCTTTACCGGAGAACGCGCCGCCGCCATGGGGTGCTGCACCGCCATAGGTATCAACGATGATCTTCCGACCGGTCAGACCAGCATCGCCATCCGGACCACCGATCACGAACCGGCCCGTCGGATTGACGTAAAATTCACCCTCTGCCGGGAACCAGCCCAGCGGCAGAACCTTTTCGACATGCGGGCGGACGATCTCGCGGATCTCCGCTTGTTCTAGCCCCTCGTCATGTTGGGTCGAAACCACAACCGAGCTCACACCAACCGGCTTGCCATCTT
>SPJK01011777.1_pt1 | contig 11901 bp, 11 predicted proteins | sample 3741771 | NCBI WGS metagenome assembly SPJK01 (sample SAMN10925997, study PRJNA522277) | cold seep metagenome | isolation source: Elba SIP-enriched marine methane seep metagenome, extraction at timepoint T2 | place: Italy: coast of Elba, Mediterranean Sea | reverse complement strand
ACCGCATAATTTTTCAAAACTTTTAGATACCAATTCATAATGCTTAACCTCTAAAAAAGTCACGGTTTATCGATTATATGCCTTGCCGCCGACATTAACAAATAAACTTATCCGACTTAATTGAATACAAATTTTAAAAGCGCAAAAAATTAATTTTGACAAAATCGTCTATGCTTAGATTTAGTTTTATGACGACTTTATCGTTCTTTCAGATTAAATGAAAAAAATTATTTTTTTACTTTGTCTATTCAGTCATGTTGGTTTTGCGCAAGAATCTAAGACATCAGAACAAACAATACGCAAAATTGTTGCTGAAATGCTGCAACAAAAAGAGCAAAAGATCAAATCGCTGGAAGCGAGAATTCAACAGCTAGAAAAACAATTAAATCTGCAAACGGCGCAGCGACAAGAAATAAAATCAGTTCAGACATCAAAACATGAGGACGCTCATCATTCGCTGGAAAACACTGAACAAAGCTTAATATCCGACCTTCAACAACAAGTCCAAGAATTAAAGACACAAGCCTCTGAACAAGGCCTTGAAATCAGCGGTTTTTTTGATTTCAGCGGACAAACCAACAATAAACGGGAACAGACCTTCACATTAGGCGCTGTAGAAGTAGGGCTGGAATATGCATACGACGAACACTTCGCCGCCGGCGCAGCATTAGTATGGGATGGCGATACCGCGGAAATCGGCACAGCTTTTATTGATTTTCACATGTTTGATCAACACATTCCGCCGCGCGGTAGAATTTTCGATAACCCTGGGTTTCACCTGCAAGCCGGTCGTTTCGATTTACCCTTTGCGATAGATTATCAATACTTTGCCGCACCCGATAGAGTCACCTTCAGCGCCCCGCTCACTACCGAATTAATTCAAAACGGCGGTTTTAACGGCGACGGAGTCCGTTTATATGGGACTGAAAATATATTGAATTATGCGTTATTTTGGACCAATTCTGTATTTGAAGATGAAGGCATGAGCATAGGCGGACGCATCGGTTTGAATTTAGGCAGAAATCAATTCCAACTCCATCGTCACGATAATCATAATATTTTGGAGTTTGGTTTTTCACATATTACCGACCTGGATGGACAAAGCCGGGTCAGAAATTCCGTTTACGCCGGTGATTTAAGTTTTCAGTATGGCATATTGCAAATTATGGCGGAGGTATTATGGCTGGATTCTCACCAAGATATAATTGATGGAAATAATATCAACTATGGCGAAAACAATGGCTTCGCTTATCATTTAACCTTAGTCAATGATTTAGAGCCATTGACCACCTTCCCGCTGCATTTTTATTTCAGATTTGATCATTGGAATCCTCAATCCGCCGTTATCGTCGATAGCGAAGATGATACTCAGACCTATGCCATTAGCGACATTGAACGCATCAGCATCGGCTTTAATTATCTGTTCAATGATTATCTGCAAATTAAATTTGAATATAGCGATAGTTTGAGCGGGGAAAATACAATTTTAGAAATAGAAGATGAAATCGGCACGGCGCAAATTGTGGTCGCTTTTTAAGGTTATGATGCAACTCAATTCTAGTAAATGGTTGTTTATCGGTATATTGATTCAGCACACTTTCGTGTTTCACTGTTCAGCTGACGAAAATACCCATCAACCCCAACAAATTAAGGATGACTGTACCGCCTGTCATTTGGCTCAACCTACCGCCTTGCCGCAAAATAGTCAATATCGCTTGCCGGATTTATCGCAATTCAAAAAAGACGGTATAAGCTTATGCACCGATTGCCACTCGGAAAAAAATGCGCATGTCGTCGGTCATCAAATTGATTTCGACATTCCGGCGGATTTACCCTTAGATAATCAAAATGCCATGACTTGTTTAACCTGCCATTATACTCATGGCGATTTAACAAGCGATGAGCCACAAGCCAGTATTAGTTTTATGGATATGCTATTGAATTCAGAACGTTTAACAAAAAGTTTTTTAATCCGGCGCAGTAACCGCGATGGAGAATTATGCTTAATCTGTCATAAAGTTTTAGAGGAAAATTAAAATGCCTAATAAGCCAGTGTCTCGCCGAAAAATATTTATTAAAAGATCGTTTCAAGGTCGATTTATCGCCTGGATAATAGGCTTAATCATTGTATTCGGTTTGTGTTCGGCTTTTATTGTATACGCGTTGATCAGCAGCGATTTAACGACTCAAAGCTTTTCCGCTCATGTTAATATTGAAAATACTTGGCAACGATTAGGACTTTCGATTCTGGTCGGAAATATAATCTCCGCCGTTATCGCTATCCTGATGAGCATTATTGTGGTTCTTTATATTAGCCACAAAATTGCCGGGCCTCTCTATCGACTAGAACAATTGTTTTTACAAGTTGGAAATGGCGATTATGATGTCGCAGCGCAACTCAGATCCAGCGATCAACTCTTAGAGTTGCTTGAATCTTTCCAACATATGACCATGAAATTAAAAAAACGAAGAGATCAACAACATCGGCTTTTAGAGGAGATCAATCATCAGCTCAATCAGGCAACGGATGATGAACGCATAAAAGCTATTCAAAGCAAATTGAAACAATTAGAAGATATGTTATGAATCAGCAGAAGGAAGAACCGTTTTTTATTAAAAGGCAGAGTAAAGAATACTTCTTCACTGAAAACTGTTTTATTACCGAATTATCCAACTCGGAAGAAGACCCGGATGTATCTATCGCCCGCGCCCGAGTTGAACCCGGCGTGACCACGCGCTGGCATCATTTGATCAATACCGTTGAACGCTATTATATTTTAGAAGGCAGCGGCCTGGTTGAAATAGGCGATGAAAAACCTCAGCCGGTCGGCCCTGGCGATGTGGTGTTAATTCCGCCGCTCTATCGACAGCGCATCCGTAATATCGGCAATCAAGACCTGATTTTTTTAGCCATTTGCTCGCCGCGATTTACGCCGGAAGTTTATGAGGACTTAGATCAAACATAACGATCATTGATCCAGTTTTTCCGCAATACCAGTGGAGGTATACATTTGCTGAACTTGATCGCTATCGCGCGTTTCCGCCGCTTGAGCTAATACGCTTTGATAATCACTCATATGCTCCGGTTTTTCCAGTTCCAAATAGGAACCATTTAAATCATTTTTATCAATAACGCTACGCTTAGTATGGTAACCGATCCGTTTAGCCAATAACTCAAGACTTTCGGTCGCATGGTATCGAAAAATACTATTGGAAAAATCATCAGGAACACGACTTAAAAACCGCTTCCACCCGGTTTCCGCTGACAGTGATTGATATTCCATCACCAATTTTCCGCCCGGTTTCAATATTCTCATCCCTTCGTCCAGATAACCAAGCAATTGTTCATAATTCATATGGGAAAAAACCCCGAAACCGAAAAATAAATCTATTGAGGCGTCTTGCATTTCCGGCATTCGGCAATTTTGGGTATGTAAAACCTCAACATGCCCGAATTGCTGATATTTATCTTCTAATATGTGTTCACAGATCTTTTTGGAAATATCGACTAAATAGACTTTTTCGCAGACATGAAAATACAAATCCGTTAACCGGCCGGTGCCCGGCCCTAATTCACAAACCGTCATACCCGGTTCTAATAAATGACTGATTTCCTCCCACTCTGTTTGAGTCGGTAAAAAATCTTTGGGCGGGTATTCTCTTTTCTGATAGTCAATAGGCCGATCCGACTCAAGACTTTTTTGATAACGATAATGCTCAATTAGACCTTCATCCCATATTGTTGCAGGCTCTTTTTTTACCAAAGATAAATCAAAAACGGCCAACAAGGGATTTAGAATATCGCAAATTTTATTTCTCATAAAAAACCATGTAGATCAGGGGTTAAATCAAAACCGACAAAATATTAACAGTATTTTACAAATTTACAACATTATTCTTAAATCCAGGCTTCTATAATCATCACCACTTAATCAACACTCTCTGGAGATTTTCAAAATGAAACCATCAACCCGTACAATATTTATTATGAGTTTAGGATTATTAATTGCCAAAGGTGTTTGGGCGGATAATATTATGACTCACGCGGTGCTGGCTTTACCCGATGATCCGCGCATTGAAGAACCCTGGAGTCGCACCATCACGTCACAACAGGAATGGAATGATTATTTCAATCAATCATTGGCGTATATGCAATTTCCTGTTGGCGAAGCGCCCACCCCAATGGAAATAGACTTTGAACAATACCAGATTCTCAGCGGCGGCTTAGGCATTAAGCCCAGCACCGGCCATTACATTGCCATTAATGAGGTTAAAGAACTGGATGATCGCATCTGGGTGCATGTGTTTTCAGTCAGTCCGGGCGCAAATTGTTTATCTGGCGCGATGATAACGTATCCGAGCATTACCTTATTAGTGAAAAAAACCGATAAACCCTTTGTTTTTACAGTTTCTCATTTGAGCGAGGATTGTGCTGAATGAATAAAACACGATTAAAATTATTGCAACACCGGCACCGCCTCCAACAAACTGCGGGTGTAAGCATGTTGCGGTTGGGTTAAAATTTGTTCGACATCTCCCTGCTCAACAATTTTACCCTGCTGCATTACCGCCACCTCGTCGGCGATTTCCCCCACCACCGCCAGGTCATGGGTAATAAATAAATAGCTGATGTCGGACTCTTTTTGCAATCGTTTAAGCAATCGAATAATCTGCGCCTGCACAGAAACATCCAAAGCGCTGGTCGGTTCATCGCAAATGATCAATTTAGGCTTCACCGCCAAGGCTCTGGCAATACAGATGCGCTGCCGCTGACCGCCGGAAAATTCATGTGGATAACGAAAAGCACTATCGCCGTCCAGCTCAACCTGCCGCAATAACTCAGCGACTTGTTGACGACGCTGCTGATCGGAAACCTCCGGGCGCATTGAACGTATGCCTTCGGCAATAATATCGCCGACCAACATCCGGGGGTTCATAGAGGCAAACGGGTCTTGAAAAATAATCTGCATTTCCGCCCGTTTCCGCCGCAAGGACTCTCCTTTGAGCGATGAAATATTAAGATCATTAAAGATCACTTCGCCGCCGCTATTCGGTGCCAGATTCAATAATCCTTTACCTAATGTAGTCTTGCCGCAGCCCGATTCGCCCACCAATGCCAGTGTTTTACCCTGCTGCAACTGAAAACTCACATCATCGACTGCTTTGACGTGATCAACAACGCGCTTAAAAACGCCCTTTCGAATCGGGTAATACACTTTAAAATGATTAACCTGCAATAAGCTCGGCGCTATACGCTTTTCACGTCCCACGCAACTTGTCATAGTCGGTAAAGCAGCCAGTAGTTTCAAGCTATACGGATGTTCGGCCTGATGAAAAAAAGTTTTTGCGGCAGCGGTTTCGACAATTTTGCCGTTTTGCATCACTGCGATATGATCCGCCATATTGGAAACCAGCGCCAGATCATGACTAATCAGCCATAAAGCCATATGATTTTGTTGCTGAATTTTTTGCAACAATTGTAATATTTGAGCCTGTATAGTGACATCCAAAGCCGTAGTCGGCTCATCGGCAATCAATAATTCCGGCTCCGCCGCCAAAGCAATGGCGATCATCACCCGTTGCCGCTGACCGCCGGATAACTGATGCGGGTAATCATCAATGCGCCGTTCAGGCTCCGGGATTTCAACCTGATTCAACAAAGCCATCACCCGTTCGCGTTGTAGCTGTTTATCCAATTCAAAATGAACCCGCAATACCTCAGCAATTTGCTGGCCGATTGTCATTACCGGATTCAGGGATGACATGGGGTCCTGAAAAATAAAACCAATCCGCTTGCCGCGTATTCGGCAAAAGTCCAGTTCACTCATAGACTGAATGTTTTGCTCAGCCAGTTTTATCGACGCCGCCTGTAATGCCGCTCCTGCCGGTAATAATCGCATCACCGATAAAGCGCTGATCGACTTACCGGAACCCGACTCGCCCACCAAGGCAAAGGTTTCGCCATGCCTAATTTGAAAACTTATCTGATCAACGACTTTTTGATCTTTAAAAGCGACGCTGAGTCCTTCAACTTCCAATAACACCTTATCCATTTTCCACCCTTCTCGGATCAAAAGCATTGCGCACAGTATCGGCAAATAAATTAGCCGCCAACACCAAACTGAACATAAATACGAACGATGCGGTGAGCGACCACCAGACCAGCGGATCTCTGGCCATTTCCAAGCGCGCGCCGTTAATCATATTGCCCCAGCTATAAGTGGTGGGATCAACGCCGATATTAATATAGGAAAGCACCGCTTCGGCCAACACCAAGGCGCTGAAATCCAACACCACTGAAATCAAAACGATATGCATGACATTAGGCAGGATATGACGAAATAAAATCATCGTTCGCGTCACCCCCAAAGCCTGAGCCGCTTGTACATATTCCATTTCCCGCAATTTTAGGGTCTCGGCGCGTAACAATCGACACAGTCCCGTCCAACTGGTGACCCCTAAAATCATACACAGAAACAGCAAGCGCATATCCGCACGCAGTAATAAATTATTAAATTCATCCGCGTGATTCGACATATAAACCTGCACCATCAAAATGGAAGCGGCAATTAATAAGACGCCTGGAATAGAATTCAAAGTGGTGTAAATAAACTGAATAATATCATCCACCCAGCCGCGAAAATAACCGGCCATAATGCCGAAAACAATCGCTAACGGCAGCATAATCATGGTCGTTAAACAGCCGATCACCAGGCCGGTGCGTATGCTTTTAATGGCTTGATAAAATACATCCTCGCCGACTTTATCAGTGCCGAACACATGATAATATTGCGATAGTTCAAACAACATGCCGGTTATCGCCAACAATAAAAATGACACTATCACAGGCGTTTTTAACAAGGCCTTCACATGGAAAGGTCTTTTTAACAGCCAACAAATTCCCCAGACCAGTATCGTTAAGCCCATAAAACTAAAAAGCCCTTTCACAAAACCGGCCAGCGTTTTCAGGAAAATATCCGTGGCTTTCTCCTGCGCCGGGTCGGTTAAGTGCGCGCCGCCATATTGCAAGCGAGGATACCCCCAAACACCTTTCCCAACCTCATCAGTCATATTTTCTTTACTGTACAAATGCGCGGCAAAAGGCGCTGAATAGGTTTTTTCACTGCGTTCGATTAAATGACTATTCAAATAATCCAAAACGCTGATGATATTATTTTGGCGGCTCGTCTTATCCTCAAAATGGATCGAATCCAACAAACCAATCATCATAAAAAACAACAAAACCACCATCGAGGCCATGCCGGTTTTACTGCCCATAATATTTTTCAAAGGACGCTGTAAAGTCGCTTTGCGGCTCATCACAAAAATCAACGCCGATAATCCAAACAGCAACAAAAATATTAAGGCATCCGTCCACAATATAACCATTATGACAACCTGACTCGAGGATCAACTAAGGTGTAGGAAATATCGGTCAGCAGCAAACCTAAAATATAAAGCGCCGACCCCAAAAAGACCATTGAGCGGACAATCGCGAAATCCTGGCGATTTATCGCATCAATGGTATAGCTCCCCAAGCCGGGAATGCTGAAAAATGACTCCATAATTAAACTACCCATGAATAATAACGGCAAAACAACCACCACGCCGGTCAAAATAGGGATTAAGGTGTTTTGCAAAACATGCTTGAAGAGCACCTGAGTTTCCGTCAAACCCTTTGCCCTAGCCGTGCGCACATAATCTTTTTCCACCTCTTCCAAAAATAAGGTGCGATACCAACGCGCACCCGAACCGATGCCGGAAAACACCCCGATAATCACCGGCAGGATCATGAATTTAATTGCCGAAAAACCGCTGTCATAACCGGAAATCGGCACCCATTTCAACAATTTGCCGATCAAAAACTGGCCGCCGATGATATAGAACAACGATGAAATCGACATCAACACCACACAGGCGACAATGCTGCTGAATTCCAGGTAGGTATTCCTGAACAACACCATTAGCAGAGCGACTGAAATATTCACCCATAAACCGACAATCAAAGAAGGCACCGCCAAAGCCAGACTCGGCCACATGCGCTGTTTAATATCCGCGCCGATATTGCGACCGCTGTCGGAAATGCCGAAATTAAACCCTAATAAACCAATCGATTTGCGATAAAAAATTGTATCAGTCAATGTTTTAACACCGCTTTGTTCCCCGTTATATAACATCGGCAAATGATAACCATGTTGTTGTTTCCAGTTATCAATGGCCTGTTGAGTCACATGCTTTTGGCCTAATTGCATCCGAGCCATATCATCCGGACTGTTAACCACGAAAAACAATACAAAGGTCAAAATATTAACGCTGAACAACAACGGCGCGGCATACAGCAAACGGCGAATAATATATTGCAACATTAATAAGTCTCCTGCAGTCGTTGACGATAGGCTTTAATCGCCGGCATCACCGCCAGTAATACCAAAAATAAGACCACCAGCAAAGGCCAAAACTGCGCTTGATTCCATTGTTCGCGTTTGCTTTCCCGCGCAGAATCATCGATTCGGGTGTACTTCAAACGATTATTCGCCATCAAATTCGGTTTCAAATTTTTATACCAGCCATGATAAAGCGCAAAACTTTTCGGATGCAAACCAAACACCCAAGGCGCATCATGGCGGATCAACGCCTGCATTTTTTCGATAATCGCCATGCGTTCCGCCCCGTTATCCATATTGCGCATTTGTTCAAACAATCGATCATATTCAGGATTGTGATAATTCACCGCATTTTCCCCGCCGAATTTGGCTTTACCGTTAGCGCCGTAAAGTAAAAAGAAAAAGTTTTCAGGATCAGGATAATCAGCATTCCATCCCCAAATGAATAACTGGCCGCTGCCATTGCGCATTTTTTCCTGGAAGCGGTTGTAATCGGTTGCCCGAATAATCAACTTAATGCCTAATTTTTCAAATTGTTTGCGATACCAGTTCATGCGGGGCCGGTCGTCCACGCTCACCGAAGTGGTATCAAAATATAAAGTCAGCGCCGCATCAGTATTAGGATCAACGCCTTGCGGATAACCGGCCTCCTCCATCAGCGCCCTCGCCTGTTCTATACTTTTGCGCTGCGCCTGCCCTTCTCCCCAATCGTAAAGATAAGGATTAATCCCCGCCTCGCCGGACTGATAACCATAAATACCCGGCGGCAATATCCCCTGTGCGGCCACCCCGCGGCCGTTCATAAAAATCGCGATATATTCCTCATAATCAATGGCGATGGAAATCGCCCTTCTCAGTAATCGGGCGCGTTCGCTGTCGCCGCCCAGGGTTTCATCCAGCATATTGAAGCCCATATAAAAAATCGAAGTCGTCACCGCCGTTTGTAATTGAATGCCTTTTTCCTGCATTAATGGGGTTAATTGCGCATCTCCTTCGCCAGTGAACTGCACCGCCTGATCAAAACTATCCGAAGCAATGCCTGATGAATCATAATAGCCTTGCAAAAATTTATTCCAATAAGGAATCGTCTCTTTTTCCAGCATATAAACGACCTTATCAATAAACGGCAAGCGTTTTCCGGCATCATTCAATAAGCCCAACTGATGATCTTCCGGCTCACCCTCATGCGGATAAAACTCGTCATGATAATTTGGGTTCTTCGCCAAAACCATCTGCCGGTTAGGATTGTTTTCAGCCAAAAAATAAGGCCCGCTGCCGACCGGAAACCAGTCCAAAGTAATGTTTTTTTCCTGCAAACCGATTTGTTGATAAAACACATCAGCCTCCCAAGGCATAGCAGCAAAGAAAGGCATCGCCAACCAAAAACGAAATTGCGGATATTTCCCTTTGATACGGATTTTATAACGATATTGATCTAAAGCTTCAACGCCTGCCAAGGGGAATTGTTTAATTGCCGTCACAGGCTGCTCAGCAACTTGTTTGGCAAACTCAGCAAAACCGACAATATATTGTTTCATAATCTCCGCAATCGGTGACTGGATTTTGGGGTGCGCCAGGCGTTTGATTTGATGCACATAATCATCCGCGGTTAATTCGCGGCTGCCCGGATTAGAAAAATCGGCAATAGTCTGAATGTCAGCTAATTGCGTATCGCTTAACTGATGATAAAGATAGCGCCCTTCCTCATCCCGACTCAATGCCGGATGCGGTTGGTATTGAATGCCGGTTTTCAGACTGATGATGTACTCGCTAAAGGCTATCTGCCCTATCTCGGCATTGGATGGCAAAGGCTGCAACTGTTGATCCAAATAACGAATTTCCGGTAAATGCGCAGCAGTCAACGGCGTTAATTGATAAGGCCGTTTTAAATAATGATACTGAAACGGCGGCTCATAAATTTGCGCGATAAAGGCGTATTCATTGGAACTATAAGCCCTGGCCGGATCAAGATGTTTAGGCCGCTCGCTAAAAGAGGAATACAAAACAGACAATCCCGATGTTTGTTTTGAATAGGGGTTATTAAGCTGGCTGAAATTACAACCGCTCAATAACGCGAATAAACTGCTGAGAATAAGTATTCCGGTTATTTTCATCTACAAAATGCTGGACATCGTTTATCGGGTTAGAGATACTGACAGGTTTATCATATTGCTGAAAAATAATGAACGAATAAATCAATTAAAGTTCATTTTCTTGGCAATATCGCTCTATTCTAACAATAAATAATATCGGGAGATAATAATGGGTTTTATGCAGGGCAAACGTGTCTTGATTGTGGGCTTGGCCAGCAACCGTTCAATCGCTTGGGGAATTGCCCAAGCCATGCATAGAGAAGGCGCGGAATTAGCGTTTTCCTATCAAAACGAAAAATTAAAAGGCCGCGTTGAAGACATGGCCGCACAATGCGACTCCAATATTACCGTAGAATTGGATGTCAGCAGTGATGAGCAAATCAATAATGTATTTAGCGAACTCGGCAAACACTGGGACGGCCTGGATTGCATCGTCCACTCAGTCGCTTTCGCCCCGCGCGATGCTTTAGACGGCGATTACGTCAACGCCACCACCCGAGATAACTTCTCAGTCGCCCACGACATCAGCTCATACAGCTTCACCGCCTTGGCGAAAGCCGGTCGTGAAATGATGAAAGGCCGCAATGGTTCATTAATCACCCTCAGCTATCTGGGCGCGGAAAGAGCCATCCCCAATTACAATGTAATGGGCGTCGCCAAAGCCAGTTTAGAAGCCAATGTACGCTACATGGCCACCGCATTAGGAGCGGAAGGCACCCGCGTCAACGCAGTATCAGCAGGCCCGATCAGAACCCTGGCGGCGGCAGGCATCAACAACTTCAAATCCATGCTCAGCAAAGCATCGGACACTTCACCATTAAAACGCAATGTGACCATTGAAGAAGTCGGCAATGTCGCGGCGTTTATGTGTTCGGACTTGGCATCCGGCGTGACGGGTGAAATTACTTATGTGGATTGTGGTTACAACATTGCAGGCTTAGCTGCGGGTTGATTATTAATTTTCTATCACATCAACGGAAATTTGCTTTGATACTCCATTAAAGCAAATTTTCCTGATTTGTGGGGAAATATCAACTTATCAGGTCTATTGACCTGTTATTGGAATTTCAGGTCACTTTGCCCGATTTGCCGACTAATATCTTATATCATGGAAAGCAGACCTGGTAATCAATGGTTAGATTACTTGGCTATCTGCAAACAATGAAGTAAACAAATTGTGTTAATAAAGGAATAATATGCAAACTATCAATTTCGATATAAATCAGCTGTTAAAAAAAATACGTGCGGGACATTTTTTAATACCCCAATTTCAGAGAGACTTTACATGGAAAGAGGGTCAGACTCGCCTTCTTGTTGACTCAATAGCTAGAAATTATCCAGTTGGATCGCTTCTCATTTTGGGTAAAAATGAGGCGGTTCCATTGAAGTCAAGAAAATTAGATGCTAATTATCCACCCAAAATT
>SPJK01009788.1_pt1 | contig 11902 bp, 10 predicted proteins | sample 3741771 | NCBI WGS metagenome assembly SPJK01 (sample SAMN10925997, study PRJNA522277) | cold seep metagenome | isolation source: Elba SIP-enriched marine methane seep metagenome, extraction at timepoint T2 | place: Italy: coast of Elba, Mediterranean Sea | reverse complement strand
GTAGTTCTTTTTGCCATGATTAATTCAGTGGTTTTTGAAACGAAAAAATATAGTATTTTAACAGTTTTAAACGACTAAAAACCTCGATTGTAAGCGTTTCAACCGCCGCTGCAGAATTACCCGGCCCGGTTCTTGAGCCGAGTTTTCTCAAGTAACTATAAGTGGGCAAGGTATTGACGGTAATATCCCGTTCCACTGCGACCGTCAAGCCGCTTTGTTCAGCCAGCCTGTGATAGCCTGATACCGTGCAATCGACGTTGCAACGACCATAAAAACCTACGCCCCAGGAAGCAGGCATTTCAAGTTTAAATAGTGGTAACATCGGTTTAACCGGCACAAAATCGGACAATGCCAGGAAGCCTCCCGGCTTTAAAACCCGCTGCGCCTCACTAAAAAACTCAGCCCGGTCAGGAAAGTGAAAAATACATTCAACCGCTAGCAGCACATCAATGCTTTGATCGGGAAATGGTAATCGGCAAGCATCACCCTGTTGAAACTGAATTTTGTTACTTTCAGCCGCAGTCACAGTTTGCCGGGCGCGGAGCAACTGCCGGTCATCCAAATTCAAACCGTATAAATGCATATCTTGATAATGGCCGTTGATCCAGCCTATAGTTCCGCCAAAACCGCATCCGACATCTAACAAGCACTGTTGATTCCGAACCTTGGCAGATGCGCATATTTCAGCGCTTAATTGGTCGGCAGCAGACGCAAAATCTTCACCAGTCAATGCCGCTTGTTTTGGATCATTCCAATAACCCCAGTGGACATGCCGCCCAAAACTATTCTCGATTTCTTGATCCTGTTCTTGAATCGATTCGAATAAATAATCAAAATACGGTAAATTCACAAATTTATTTCTATTCATAAGCATTCCCCTGCTGACGCTTTTAGTTTATCGGATGCATTTTTTAAACACTCTTCACACGAATTTTTAGTATTCATGTGTGAGGGAATATATACCGATGTTACCTGAAAAAAAACTACTGAATCTACACATTTTAAGAAACTTAAATAAAAACAGTTGATCACAGCATAGAGTTACCGCTATGGTTATACTTAAGATCGTTCACTGAATAAGCCATAGGAGCATAAGATGATATTTAGCACCACACCTGATGTACCCGGTCGGGAAATCACTCAATGTCTGGGCGTTGTCAGTGGAAATGTTGTCCAGTCAAAACATGTTGGACGAGATCTGATGGCAGGCTTAAAAAGCATTATTGGAGGAGAAATCAAAGGTTATACGGAAATGCTCACAGATGCCCGTAATGAAGCGATAAGGCGTATGGTCGAGCAAGCTCAACAGCAAAATGCCGATGCCATCGTCAACATTCGCTTTACCACCAGCACTATCATGGCTAATGCCTCTGAAATGCTGGCCTATGGAACGGCGGTCAAACTAAAACCTGAATAAAGCTCATACCCCAGGTTTTGCAGATGAAAATTTTCTATTAACTAATATTTAAATCTATTCATGTCTTCAAATACTGATCCATCAGCTTCAGGGCTGATACGGTTAAACCTGCCGTGCTTGCCGGTTGTTCTCAAAGGCCTATTCAGCACGTATCTCTTAACGGTCGGTTTGGGCGCGCTATTAGCTACCGCACAAATTTTGGTCACTCACGGTCAGGCTGACGGCAAAAACGGTTTATCACTGGATGATATTGTCTATAGTTATCACGGCGACCCGGCCAACAGTAAAATTGAAACAAAATTGAACGGTTCCATGCGTGACAAAGCCAGTGCTGCGGACAAATTGGCCATCATCAAATGGGTCAGAACCGGCTCCCCTGAAGAACAATGGCATAGCCATATCAAAACCTTATTTTACGAAAACTGCATATCCTGCCATAGCACAATTCCCGGCCTGCCGGATTTTACCCAATATGAAAATGTTAAAAAAGTTGCAAAAGTCGACAGCGGTGCTTCTACAACTTCTTTGACCCGAGTTTCGCATATTCATATCTTCGCTATTTCATTTATTTTTTTCTTCAACGGAATTATTTTCAGCCTGGCGGTGGGCATTAAAAACGGCTTAAAAATCACTATCATATGCTTTCCGTTTCTGTTTTTAATCGTGGATGTTTTTTCCTGGTGGTTAACCAAATTACAACCTGAATTTGCCTGGTTAACCATTGTGTCAGGTATTGGCTATAGCTTTTGTTCCGCCATCACCTGGACAGTGTCGTTGTTTCAGATGTGGCTATTGCCGCTTTCAAGTAAACCCTATCAGGTCAATGCCTGGTTGGAAGATTAATACTCTTTGGGTTTAATAAAACCGAAACCACCCACCTTAAGAATTTCAGCGCCCGCAACAGGTTTTCCAAATAGATACCCTTGTACGGTATCACAGCCATATTGTTTAACAAAGTGGAACTGCTGTTCTGTTTCAACACCTTCGGCAACCACCTTTAAATTAAGGTTATGCGCCAGGGAAATGATGGTTTTAACCAAGGCTTCGTCATCAGGACTACGGCCTAAATCACGAATAAATGATTGATCAATCTTCAAAGTTTGAAGCGGTAATTGCTTTAAGCGGCTAAGCGAAGAATACGCCGTTCCAAAGTCATCAATACTGATTTCTATTTCCAGCTCTCTCAAATGTTCCAGTATGCTGCAGACATCATTGCTGTCCGGACCAAACAGGCTTTCAGTGATTTCCAATTCCAAATGATTTCCCGGAAAACCGGTTTGGGCTAATATATCAGCAATGATTTCATGTAAATCTTCGCGAATGAATTGCGCAGGTGAGAAGTTGACGGCCAAATTAAGTTGAAATCCGGTTTGTTTTTCCCATTGCAATATTTCCTTACAGGCGCTTTCCAATACCCATTCATCGACTTTAGCTATTAATCCACATTCTTCAGCCAAAGGAATAAATTCATTGGGGGAAATCGCCCCCTCTTCAGAGTCGTTCCAACGCGCCAGAGCTTCGACGCCGATCACTGTCAACGTTTCAGCATCTAATCTGGGTTGGTAATGAATAGTTAAGCGGTTTTCATTTAATGCGGCTCTTAGTTTGGTTTCCAACATCAATCGGCGTTCCGCACGGGCATTCATGTCTGCTGAAAAAAAGGTAAATTGATTCCTGCCATTATCCTTTGATCGGTACATGGCCGTATCGGCGTTCTTCACTATCATTTCAGCATAATCACCATCGTCCGGGAACAGGCTGATGCCAATACTGGCAGAGATATGTAAGCTGTACCCTTCGATTAAAACGGGTTGAGCGATGATAGCCTTAATTTTCCTGGCCACTTCTCCTGCTTGATCGGCATTGAGAGTCTGGGGCAATAAAATAGCAAATTCATCGCCGCCTAAACGTGCCAGGGTATCGCTTTTTCTTAAACTTTTAACTAAACGCTGAGAAGCCTCGATCAATAATTTATCGCCAATGCCGTGACCTAAGGTATCATTGATCACTTTAAACCGATCCAGATCCAAAAACATCACTGCGAGTTTTTGTTGATGGCGATTTGCCTGGTCGATAGCTAGGCGCAAATGGTCGTCAAAAGTAACTCGGTTACTGAGCCCTGTCAGGGTGTCATGATATGCCTGATGTTCAAGCTGCAGTGTTAATTCGGTTAATTCTTGAGTTCTGGCCTCGACCTTATCTTCAAGATTATTTTGAGCCTGTAATAGATTATGGTCCCGAAGCTGAACCTGGCTTAACATGGTATTGAAATCATCAACCAAATCACCAATTTCATCAGTGGATAATTTTTCAGCCCGTAATGTGTAATCCTGAGTTTTAGAAACAGTTCGCGCAGTTTCTGTCAGTTGCAGAATCGGCTCGGAAACAAAACGTTGCAAACGCCTGGATAAAAAAATTGAAAACAACAATGATAAAGCGACCACTCCGGCAGCAATCAGTAAATGATTAACTTGACGTTGTTGTAAATGCCGATGATCGGATATTAATAAAATATACCCTAATGGCTCTTCCTCATGCATGATGAGCTCAACCACAAATTGACCGCTTTCCAACATGCCCGATTCGCTATCGGGTAAACGCTCAGGCAGCACATTTTCATCACGTTCATATGCGGCAAAGATTTTGTTATTTGGCAAATATAATGCGGCACCAACAAGACCTTCGTCATTTCTCAAAGTATTCAGGGTTTCATTTGCGGCATCCTGATCACTAAACGCCATCGCTGCCACCGAATTACTACCGATAATACCGGCTTGAGCATGCAGATGATCAAGCATTGCATTGCGTAATGACAGCCAATCATTAAATGCAAACCCTAGTGTCGACAATAAAAGCGTGCCACAACTGGTCAGTAATAGTACATTGATCAGTTTTTTTCGGATCGAGGCATGACTTCTGAAGCTTTTCATCAGCTTTCCTCTCCAACAATTGTGGCAAGTTTTAATAATTTGGAACTCATCCGCAAGCCGACTTCCCGGGTTTTATTCAGGTTGATTTGGAAACCGATGCGAGGACCATTGCGTACCAGAGAAATGAGAATATCCGGATGCATATGTAAGAAGCCTTCCACTTCAGTAAAATCAGCAATCGTCAACATCGGGCGATCCAGCCCCGGTTGAATATCGTCAACAAATTTTTCAAATGGCTGTTCAGACAATATCAATACATGACATAAACGGCTTTCGGCTAGCGACTCTATTTGGTTGATTTCAATGGAGCGGCCGCCGGCTTTTTTCCCATGAATATGCGCTATAGCTGAATTGATAGAATTCTCTCGATACAGGCAAAGCATTAAATGCCCATCGCTCGACCCTGAGTCATGATCAGGCCAACTAACGAAACGTACGATATTTAGAATAAATGCAGCTTTGATATGATCAATTCGATGCGAGTTAGATTGCGCGACAACATTGAAAACACACAGCAACCCAATTAAAAAAATAATCAATGTGCTATAGCGTCTTAGTTGGTTTTCGCTGATACAAGACATACTACGCAAACCCATTATAGATCGAATCTCAATGTTAGCCGTCCCCAGATTTCCCTTTCTGTAAGTTCGGTATTACGCTGCTGACCAAAATCAGCTGCCGGGTCAAACACTTTGCTATCAAATACATTGTCAATACCAAATGCATAAGACAGGCGCTGGGTGATCTGCCCTGAAGCAAATAGATTGGCAATTAGATAATCATCCGGGTCATCATCGGTAAACAAGTTCGTGTCAGTATGATAGCCGTTATAAATTAACGACAACCCCAAATTATGACTTTCATAGACGTTAAAATTTAATGCAAAGCTGCTGGTCCAATTTGCTATATATGGCAGCTCACCCACTTCCTGCTGTTCTGGGTCCAGATACGCGGCGCTGATACGAACATCCAGTTTTTCCCAAATGATAAACTGCAATAAAGCTTCTCCCCCCCTGAGTACCCAAGGGTTTTCACTATTTGGAAAAAATTCATCCGCACCATCCGGAGTCGGTTGCACATGAATATAACCTTTAACCTCGTTACGGAATAAAGTCAGGCTCAGGTTGGAATTTTCCCATTGGTACATATAACCAAATTCCAGTGAAGCAATACGTTCCGGACAAGGAATCGGCGCTACAAAATCTGTGCCTTCCAAAACTTTAAGATACTCACGAAAAGTCGGCGCACGTATACCAGTACCGTATATGACTTTCCAAGTTTGATTTTCGGTCGGCGTGAATACCAACGCTGCCTGATAATTAAAATAATCACCAAATTGCTCGAAATTATCATAGCGGCCGTTCAAGGTCAGTTCCAATTGAGAATTGATCGTCCACACATCCTGTACATAAAAAGCATAATCATCATTACTGGCATTTGGGTCAGTCAATAAGGAACCTGAAACAGGCGGATCTAATTTGCCATCCCTGAAATGAGAATACCGGGTCGTATCCATATCAGTCACTTCCGTATGCATCCAGTTAAAACCTAATGCAACGACATGACTTTCGAATAACCGTTTAAATCCGGTAATGGTACTACCGGCAATGATGGAATTCTGATATTCCATGTAGCCTAATTCATGATTCGGGTTTACTTCTTCAAACTCGGTGGCATTATCCCAGGTAAAATAGCCATTTGCCTGAATCTTGCCGGATTCAAGATTCCCTCCTTCATAACTAGCCGACACAGTGAGGTTTTCTTCTTCAATATAAGAATCCTGAGAAGAAGGGATAAACACAAAAGAGGTATTATTCCGGGAATAGTCGGCGGAAATGGTTAAACCTTCAATTGGTGTCGCTTTGAAAAATAAATTAGCGTAATCCTCGTCCAGAGGTTGCACTGTCTCACCGCCGATAAAACTTTTACGGTCTTCCCGAAACGGTGCATTCTGGGATAAATAACTGCCAAAAAGCTGCGCTTTTTCGCTGTTATAAAGGACCGTGCCTTTTCCCCGCGAATTACTACCGCCCTCACCAGTCATAGTAATTTGTCTCTTGCCCGGAAAAATCTTTAGTTGTCACCGAAATGATACCACCAAAAGCATTGGTACCATAAAGACTGGAGGCAGGGCCTAAGATAATCTCCACTTTTTCAATTTTTTCCAGCGAAAATTATCACCTAAGGAAAAATGTCCGTAATAGGCATGTTGCCGCCGAACCCCGTCGACTAACAACACCATTTTATCGTTATAGAGATCAAGCAGCCCTCAAGCCCAGACAGACCGGTTACGTTTACGATACTGATTAACCTGAAACCCGGGAATATATGCGAACTAATCGTCCAACCGGCGTATGCCAAGACGGGTAAAATCCTCCGTATCAAAACTATACACCGAACCGGGAGCTTTGGCTTGTTCGGTAGGCAGTAAGGTCGCCGCATTGAATACTTCCAGGCTCATCAGCTCTTTAAGGGACATTTCCGAAAACTCATGGTCTTCTGGTTCTTTGCCATGACCCGCTTTTAAATCAAACGGAGCAAAAACCAAGGTCAGGCTCATAATAACTAATCCAAAAGCCTGTTTTATATACATGGATTGCTCTGTATGAACGCAATCAACTAAGGCCGGATCTCGGTAAAAGGCTAAAGTCATTGATGAACAAAGTGCTGGGTTTCGAATATGAAAATTTGCTGCATAACGCTAAATAACAAATTTCAACCCTAGTTTGGTTTTTTAAACTATTTATTAATTATAATTTTTTACAAATTCATCCAAGAAATAGACACCATTATAGCTTAGCGCCCAATTAACAATGAGTTATCCAGCTTGTGTAGAAGACTTACGACATAGTGTCATACCGGCTTATTCACAAATCATGATAAATCAATAGCCCAGGTCCCGCGCGTAACAACGAGAGGTAAAGGATTATTTGTTTTCATACTAAAACTTAATATAAACAGATTTGCATATTAAAACCATTTCAATTTTCAATAATATTAAGTAGTACTTATTTTTTTCATCAGTTTGGTGTATTTAAAATTCGTTTGCAAACGTTTTAAACCACTTCTTTTTGATAAGGAATGCTCAACAAATATAAACTTGGATAATTGCGAGAATTAACACTTTTCTTTTTCTCGATTCTTTATTTGCGGTATGATTCCGTCAGGTTTTTAAGCATAAATTTTTATTTCGTTAAGAACTGAACAGAACGGCCATGTTGATAGTCTTTATCGGTTCGTCAAATGGGTTTATTGAAACAGACTTAGGAGAAGTTGATATGAAACGGTTTATTATATGGGCTTGCCATATGTGCTTATTGCTCAGTTTTAAATCGGTTTATGCGCATGAAGGAGAGCCGAATATGGCTTTTTCCTGGTTAAACGATAAAATTGTAGTGGATGTTAGGCGCCAAAGCTTTGCGTTTGGTGATCTCAAGGCGTTTGTGATCCCGTTCACCGGCACGTTGACGCCATTTCGGATGGGAGATGCCGGTTTTACCGGGTTTGGCTTCGATCAAGGTGGTTTTATTGGCTACCAGCACGAAAGCACCTTGCTAAAATGGTCCAAGCAAGCATCACAATGGCAAAGCATGGGGTTTAAGGAGCAAGTTGTGCTTAGCCGTTTAGGTGCGGAAACGATTGCTTCCGATATCAACGGAAAAATGCAGCAAGGTTTAATAGCAAATCTGAGCGCTACCAGTCAATTTGAAGCACACCCGGTATTTGAAATCGAAACTCTAGATGGCAGTCTACCTGATGATGGCGCTTACTTGTTGTATCTGTCTGTTTTAGGTGTTGACGCGACAGGCGACAATCTCATATACGGACCGTCAGATCCTTTTGCATTAGTTTTCCATAGTAATGCACAGCGTAGTTTTGATGAATCGCAATTGACGGCGGCTCTGAGTGTAGTGCCTGACATCGAGTTAAATGATTACCCTCGTATGGATGCCTTATTCGATTGGGCTGAATCAGAATTCAGCGATTTGTTCCCCCATGCTGTGGCTAGCCAATTACTGTTTGGTTATTATGCGCGCTGTTATGACAATGGCGTTTGTGTCGGCAGTAAAGATGGAAAAATCTATACTGTGGGTGGTGTTTTAGGGGTATTGACTGAACAAGGACCATTACAAGTCTTCTATGATCTAGCCGGTTTGTAATGACCTCCTTAAGCCAGCGTCTGGGCTGGGTCTGTCAATTATGCATCATCAGTGCAGGATTCCCCCTGTATGCGCAATCACCGGTCGAGTTGCAACCGCTGGTTATCGAAACTGATGCCATGCCGGACGTACAACCCAAGCATACCCTGCAAGAGCGGGAACTTAGAGTACAAATTGCCGAAACCTTAGGTGTTACCTTGCAACGTGAACTGGGCGTCAATAATTTATCCTATGGCCCTGGCGTCGGACAACCTGTGATTCGAGGATTTAGCGGACCCAGAGTAAGGATTATGAATAATGGCATGGGCATGCATGATTTGACATCGTTGAGCCCTGACCTTGCGGTTGCCTTCGATCCCTTGCTCGCTGATAGCATTACCGTATTAAAAGGTCCGGCGACACTTCGCTACGGCGGCAACGCAATGGGCGGAATGGTGGATATCAAGCATCATCGTATTCCGGAAGCTATCCCTGTCAATGGCGTTTCCGGGCGGCTGGGATTCAATTACGATCATAATAACTCCGGTAAATCCGGCATGTTCGCCTTGGATGCGGGGAAAGGCATTTGGGCCATCCATGGTGATTATTTCAAACGCGATGCCAATAACACCCACATCCCCGGGTATGCATTGGATGAACAAGCAATTTTGGAACAATTTCAAGTTGAACCGGAAAGCAATAGCTTTGGCGTGATTGAAAACACCAGCACCAACAGCGAAGGCGGCTCGGTTGGAATTGCCATGATTGGCAATTCGGGCCGTCTGGGTATGAGTTACCATAAAATGCGTAGAGATTATGGTATTCCTCCAGGAGTACCGGGCCATAGCGATAACGACGATGCAGACCAAGAAGCCATTCGCATTGATATGTCCCAACAACGCTATGATGTCGAAGGAGTTTATTATAGCGACTGGTCATGGTTATCGGAGCTGGAGTTTAAACTCAGTTATATTGACTATGCACATGAGGACTATGATGCCAGCGCCGACGACCGCGATGCCACATTGACTCAATTCAGCAATCAAGTTTGGGAGTCGCGTTTGGAATTAACCCATCACATAACCGACTGGATCGAAGGGATTACCGGTGTACAATGGCAATCCCGCGAATTTACCGCTTCCGGTGTTGAAACCTACACACCTTCTACGGATGTTGATAGCGTTGCCTGGTTTATCAACGAAACTCTGTTTATGACGGAAACCTTGAATTTGGAAATTGGAGGCCGTATTGAATACCAATCCACCCGGCCTCAGACCCGTGAACTACAGGTCCCCGGCGTATCCGGGATTTTAACGCTTCCGGATGAACTGGATTTCCTGACCTATGCGCTGGCAGCCAGCCTCAACTATCAAGTTTTGCCGCAAACCGATTTGTATGTCTCCTGGCAGTTATCACAACGCGCACCGGATATACAAGAGCTGCTTGCCTTCGGCCCAAATTTTGCCATACGCAGTTTTACCATCGGCCGGCTTGACCTAGACCCCGAGCTAACCCATCATTTTGAACTGGGCATCAATTATGATGCCTCATTTATTGAAATTAATGCCAATGGCTACTACAAAAACGTTGATAATTTTATTTATCTGCAAAATACAGGGATTTTTTTTAATTTAGCGCCGGACCCACCGCGCTTTCAGTTGGCCTGTGCAGATTTAAGTAATTGTTTGCCGGTGTTCGCCTATGAAGCGGATAAGGCTCATTTTGCCGGTTATGAAGCGGAAATCACCTTTAGATCTGAAAACCCGCTTCCGGTGCAACCCTATGTATCGCTTTTTTCCGACTATGTGCGAGGCTGGTTTGATGATCAGTCTTTGGGGGATGTGCCCAGGATGCCGCCGCTACGCTTTGGTTTTGAAATTGGGGCGACCTGGCAGTCATGGCAGAGCCGCTTGCGTTTCACCCATGCCTTAGAGCAAGATCACCCAGGGAACCTGGAAACGGCAACGCCTGATTATCAACGGCTGGACCTGGATATATCTTATGACTGGCTCTATGACAACGAACGTAATTTGTTGCTTTTTGCAAGGTTTTCCAATATAACCGACCAAGAAATAAGAAACTCTACATCTTTTTTACGTAATTTTGCCCCGGAAGCTGGGTTTAGCACGGTAATTGGCATGAATTTAACGTTCTGACCCATGAATTGCACAAAATCTGATCACTTAAAAATGACTACAATAATGAAAGCCTTATTCCCAAATAATGGATTATCTGCCATAACTAACAGCCGCTATCGCTTTGCCTTGTTACTGATGCTTACCATGACAGGATTATATCCTGTAAGTGGAATGACCGGTGAACTGCATCAACACATCGAGGTTAAAGTGATTGCTGAGCGTATTGAAGCCAGTTTTTGCCGACCTGAAAAAGGCTGTAGTTTAGTGCCGCCGGAAACACTGGGGTTGCCTGCCGGACAAATGCCTGTCGATCAAGTAAGCGGCATTCCAATTTATGTGACTGAATTCGTGCAGTTTCCTGATCGTGTTGCCATTGATAGCCCGGGTTTTGAAGGTTTGGAAGGAGATCTAATACCAGGCGACTTGGTGCGTTATATTGCCAGTGGCCATTTAAGCTATTGGAGCCCAGAGCAACAACAATGGACTTTAGCACCCCCGGATGTAAAAATTCGCCTGGCCGGTGGCCTTGAGATAGAACCCAACCAAGCGTGCGGCCAAGTCATCTGTTTTCCGGTTACCAGCGAGGGTTTTACCTTATTTAGTCGTGACGGGATCAGCGGTGCAGCTTCATTGATTGTCGGAGAAGTTGGTAACGACGGTTCATTGCATACCCACCTGGATTGGATTATTGAAACAGGCCAAGCCGCCACCGAAGCACCTGTAGGTGCCTATATGGTTGAATTGCGTTTAATGTCAGATGCTTATGCCACGCCATCTGAAATTTTATGGATAATGTTTAATCAAGGCTTGGCATTAAGCGATTTTCAGCAAGCTGTCGGCCGACGGGTATTACAACCCAATACTGACACTGAGTTAGCCGATCGCTTATATCAATGGGCTGAAGTCACTTATCCGTCGCTGTTTCCCCATGCTACCAGTTCATTTACAGCTCTGGGTTATTACGCCCGTTGCTATAATAACGGTGTTTGTGTTGGTATTAAAGATAACCATGTATTTGCTATCGGGGGGGAGTTTGGCAGCAATATTGTAAACATTGGAGAATTTGATCACATTGTTGGTTTGGCAGGGTTCTAATCAGTTGAAAAGTTTTAAAGATCACAGTGCTGAGAATCTAGTTATTCGTTGGCAATAAGTGGATTCATAAGAATTCTTACTAATAATATTAAGTATTTTTTCTCCATAAAACACTGTTTTACATAACTTTATATCAACACAGCCCTCCCGCAAGTGAGTAGCCCAAAGGAACTTCCCCTTCAG
>SPJK01076206.1_pt1 | contig 11912 bp, 13 predicted proteins | sample 3741771 | NCBI WGS metagenome assembly SPJK01 (sample SAMN10925997, study PRJNA522277) | cold seep metagenome | isolation source: Elba SIP-enriched marine methane seep metagenome, extraction at timepoint T2 | place: Italy: coast of Elba, Mediterranean Sea | reverse complement strand
CATCTGATCGATTGCACGCAGGATGACCCTGACGAAGCCTACCGGACCATTCGCGAAGAGTTGGAAGCCTATGATCCGGGTCTCGCCGCGAAGCCCGAAATCATCGCGCTTTCAAAAGTCGATGTCCTCGGCCAGGAACTGGTCGATGAGCAGGCGAAAATTCTCAAGGTCGCATGCGGTCAGGAACCATTACGGATCTCTGCAGTCTCGGGAGAAGGCGTGCGCGAAGCGTTGGGACTGATGCTGCAGGAACTAGGCAAGATCAAGCGCGCTGAAACTGATCCTGCGGAGGAAGATGATAGTTGGAGCCCGCTCGGATAATGGCCGGCTCAGCGTTGGATACTTTTAAATCTGCGAAGCGTATCGTCGTGAAGATTGGCTCAGCTCTGGTGGCTGAGGCAGGTTCGGCGCGGCAAGCTTGGCTCAACACGCTTGCGACGGATATTGCGGCCCGGCGGGCAGTGGGGCAGGAGGTTATTCTGGTCTCCTCCGGGGCGATTGCACTTGGCCGAAACCGGCTTGGACCTGGACGCCCGCGAAAGCTGGAAGAAAAGCAAGCCGCAGCAGCTCTAGGGCAGCCGCTCTTGATGGCGGCGATTTCGCAAGCTTTCGCAGCACATGACACAGCCGTGGCGCAGACATTGCTCACGCTCGAAGACACAGAGAATCGCCGGCGCTGGCTAAACGCCCGTGCCACGCTTGAAACCGTGCTCGGCGCCGGCGCGGTCCCGATCATCAATGAGAACGACTCCGTTGCGACAGATGAAATCCGATATGGCGACAATGACCGCCTTGCGGCGCGCGTGGCGCAAATGTTGTCGGCGGATGCGTTGATTCTGTTGTCAGATGTTGATGGCCTGTATTCGGCAGATCCGAGAAACGATGCGGCCGCCGAACATATTCCAGTGATTGAGACGCTGACCCCCGACCACGACGCCATGGCTGGCGACAGCAATCGATCTGCAGATCTTGGCAGTGGCGGGATGGCCACCAAACTCATTGCAGCGCGCATCGCGCAGGGCGCAGGCTGCATGACGGTGATCACACTCGGCACGCCAGAACACCCCATAGAGGCCCTTTTGCAGGGCGCGAAGGCAACCTGGGTATTGCCGTCGATGAGCCCTGAAAAGGCGCGCGAAGTTTGGCTGCGCGGGCATTTGACGCCGGAGGGCACTTTTCGGGTCGATGACGGCGCCGCACGCGCGCTCTCCGGCGGGGCGAGTTTGCTACCGGTTGGCGTCACCCAGGTTGAGGGTCGATTCGCGCGCGGCGCAGCGGTTGCGATCAAAAATGCGGCGGGCGTGCTGATCGGGAAAGGTGTCACCGCCTATAGTTCTGATGATGCGACGCGAATTGCCGGGTTACATTCAGACCAGGTCGAAGAGGAGCTTGGCTATCGCGGTCGTCCGGCGCTTGTTCACCGCGATGACCTCATCCTTGAATCGTAACGACTTCTTGACTTCTCGGGCCAAGCCCGCCCTTTGGTTGAATGGATAAATCTCCCAATCTCGCCAGCAAAATCGGACTTGTGCTCGGACCCGGCATTGCTGCCGCGATCCTGCTTGCTGGCGCGCCTGAAGGCTTGAGTTTTTCGGCCTGGGCAACGGCCGCATTGCTGGCCTGGATGGCGGTTTGGTGGGCGACGGAACCGATCCCGATTCCGGTCACCTCTTTGTTGCCACTTGTCTTCATTCCTCTGATTGGGGCCGGTACGGCTCGCGAAGCTACGGCGGGGTATTCCAGCCCCATCGTTCTGCTCTTGCTGGGCGGATTCGTGATCGCGCTCGGGATAGAGCGATGGGGCTTGCACAAACGCATCGCTCTGAACATCGTCTCACGTGTTGGATCGCACCCCGCCGCTCTGATCTTCGGCTTCATGGCGGCGACAGCCCTCTTGTCGATGTGGATTTCGAACACAGCGACGACATTGATGATGGTGCCGATTGCGATCTCGGCCGCGGCCGCTCTGAAAGACGATACCGGAAAGTTTGTCACGGCGCTCTTGCTTGGCGTCTGTTATGCCGCATCAATCGGCGGCGTCGCGACGCCGATTGGCACGCCGACAAACCTTATCGCGATTCAATGGCTTGAGGAAAATTCAGACGCAACCATTGGGTATGCGCAATGGATGAGTTTCGGTGTCCCGGCGCTGGTTTTGTTGGTCCCGATCTCGTGGTGGGCCGTCACGCGAAACATGCCGAAGCTGGCCGGGGGCGAAGCCGCAGCGCTTGAGGTGCAAGATCAGCGACGCGGATTGGGCGCGATTACGGCACCAGAAGCGCGCGCCGCTTTGGTATTCGGGATCGTCGCCTGTCTCTGGGTGGCGCGCGTGCCCGTACAGCTCTGGGCAAGGGCGCGAGGCCTCGATTTGCCCTGGCTTATGGCCGTCAGCGATATGGGGATTGCCATTGCGGGCGCGGTGGCCATGTTTCTGGTTCCGGCGGGCAGCGGCAAACCGCGCGCGCTTTTGCGATGGGATGAGGCTGTCAAACTGCCCTGGGGCGTGCTGATCCTGTTTGGTGGCGGAATCAGTCTCGGACAGGCAGTGACGCGTACGGGGCTCTCCACCTGGATCGGAGACCAGTTAGCGGCGCTTTCGGTGCTGCCACCGATCTTCTTCATCGCGGTGGTCGTGGCGCTGGTGATATTCCTGACCGAATTGACCAGTAATGTTGCAACCATGACCACGCTGGCACCCATCCTCGGGGCGCTTGCCGCTGCGATTGGAGCGGCGCCGACCAGCCTGCTCGCACCGGCGGCAGTGGCTGCCAGCTGTGCCTTCATGCTGCCGGTTGCGACAGCGCCGAACGCGATCATTTACGCAACGGATAAAGTGCCGATATCGCAGATGATCGCACGCGGATTGCGCGTCAACCTGATTGGAATTGTGGTGATTACGGCAATCGGCTTCTGGCTCGCGCCGCTGGTGCTGTAAAGCCTATTTGCAGGTGCAGGCGGCGTCTTCGGCAAGTTCACCAAACCCATCCTTGAACAGGGCTTCGACCTGATCCAGCGCCGCGCCCGCATGCTTGCCGTCGGCGCTGATCTGCACCGCCGTGCCGATTCCCGCGCCGAGACAGAGCAAATCCATGATCGAGCGTGCGTCAGCGTCCTCGCCCTCAAAACTGACCGTGACCAGGACCGGGAGCTTAAGAGCGAGTTCAGCCAGTTTCGCAGAGGCCCTTGCGTGCAGGCCTTTGCGATTGATGATGTTGATGTCGCGTGTCTGTAAGGTCATTTTGTGCGGCTCATAACTTGCGATCCAATTCGAATATAGCGTTTGCCAGCGTCGCTTGCCGCTTGCACCGCTTCATCCAGGGTCAGGTCATTTCGGATTTGCGCCAGGTGGATGAGCATTGGCAGGTTAACCCCGCCAATCACGTCCACTTTTCCGTCCGACAGGTTTGACAGCGCCAGGTTAGATGGTGTGCCGCCAAACATATCGGTCAGGATGATCACGCCCTTGCCCTTATTGCAGGCTTTGACCGTGTCGCGGATTTCATCGCGGCGTTGATCGATATCATCTTCGACTTCAATTGAGAGTGCTTCAAAGGCCTCTTGCGGACCCACGACATGCTCCGCAGCGCGCACCAATTCCTGCGCAAGTCTTCCGTGGCTGACGACGACGATTCCGATCATGGGACCGTTCCAATTGCTCACTTTACCCGTCGAAGCTGACACTAGAAAGGTTAACGTCAAGTCAGTTTTTCAGTATTTGCGGCGCATCCCAAGGAATTGTGCTCGCGCGGTCACGCTCTAATTACGTGCAACCGAGGCAAAGAATTCCCCATACAGGCGATCGGCTTCGTCCTGCAAGATTCCAATTTCAACCTGAATTCCTGCAGATTTCAGCCGCTCAATGCCGCCAGTGCCTTGAGGGTGGGGGTCACGCGTCGCGATGACGACTTTGGCGATCCCGGCTTCGATCAGGCGCTGAGAACAGGCGGCGTCGTCGGTGGATCGCTGACGACAAGGTTCCAGCGTGACATAGGCTATGCCGCCCGACGCGGCGCCAATCGGAAGGTTTGCGAGCGCCAATTGTTCTGCATGTGGTCGCCCGCCATCGCCGGTGGCCGCTTCGCTGATCACACGGGCATCATGGTCCAGGATCACGCACCCGACGCTGGGATTTTGTCCGGTGCGGGAATGTTGCATCCGCGCCAGTTCCAGCGCGCGCGCCATATGTTGACGGTGGGCGCTCATTCGAACACGACCGTGCGCTTTTCATTCAGGAAGACGCGGCCCTCCGCATGCGCCGTGACAGCCCGTGCCAGCACGCGTGCTTCAATATCCTTGCCAAGGTCGGCCATACGTTCGGGCGACAGACGGTGATCGACCGGTGCGACATCCTGCGCGATGATCGGGCCTTCATCGAGATCCGCCGTCACATAATGCGCCGTTGCGCCTATCAGCTTCACCCCGCGCTCGTGCGCCTGGTGATAGGGCCGGGCGCCCTTGAAACTGGGTAGGGCTGAATGGTGGATGTTGATGCAGCGACCCTCTAGATCGCGGCTGAGCTCGTTTGACAGGATTTGCATATAGCGCGCGAGCACGATGATTTCCGCGCTGGTGCTCTTGATGAGGTCTCTGAGTGTCTGTTCGGCGTCTGTCTTATTGTTTTTCGTCACCGGGATATGATGAAATGGAATATCATGCCGGTCAGCATGCCACTTGGTGTCGAGGTGGTTCGACACGACGGCGACAATGTTCGCGCCCAGCCGACCGCGGCGATGGCGGTAGAGCAGGTCGTTCAGACAGTGATCGCCCTTGGATACCAGGACGAGCGCATTGGGCCGGTCCTGGTCTCGGCGCAGCGACCAGGCGATTTCCCGGCGATTGGCCAGGGCAGTGAATCCATCCCGAAACGCAGTTTCATTACAGCCTTGCTCGGCTTCGAATTTGGCCCAGATGAAAAACCGGTGGGTTTTTGGATCGCCGAAATCATGGCTCTCGGTGACGTTCACGCGGTGGCTGGCAAGATGGCTCATCACGTCGGCGAGGATGCCGATACCGTCCGGAGAGGCGGCGCGCAGAATGAAGCGGCTTTTGCTCATGGCAGATCTGGAAGATCTTTCGCGCGATCTGCATCCAGATACTCCGCCGATACCGGGACCAGCGCGGTGTTGAGGTCGAGGACGAGTGGGTTTCCAGTTGGGATTTCCAGACTCGTAATCGTGTCATCTGCAACATTGAACAGGTGTTTGACGAGCGCGCGCAATGAGTTGCCATGGGCGGAAATGATCGTGTCCTGGCCGCCTTCGAGCACTGGCCGAATGGTGCTTTCCCAATAAGGCAGGACCCGCTCTAGCGTCAGTTTCAGGCTCTCAGCCTGCGGTACGGGCACACCTTCATAGCGCGCATCACCGGTGAGATTGTACGGGCTATCATCAGCCAAAGGCGGCGGAGGGATGTCATAGGACCGGCGCCATATATGGACTTGTTCTTTTCCGTGCTTTTCCGCCGTTTCGGCTTTGTCCAGACCCGTCAGGCCGCCATAATGGCGCTCGTTCAAGCGCCAGTGCTTTTCGACCGGGATCCAGGCGCGATCCAGAGCAGCAAGGCTGAGCCAGAGCGTTCGAATGGCTCGGGTCTGAAAACTCGTAAATGCAAAGGTCGGCGTCAGGCCTTGCGCTTTCAACAAGGCGCCGCCTTTGCTGGCTTCGGCTTCACCTTTTTCCGTCAGGTCCGCGTCCCACCACCCGGTGAATCGGTTTTCCAGGTTCCATTGGCTCTGTCCGTGGCGTGTAAGAATGAGCTTGGGCATGAGGCATAATCCATTAAATGAAAAACTAAGCACGAAGAAACAGCGTTCAGGGTCGCATTTCGTTGGCGGCGTTGCTATCAGAGCGGAGCCGGGAATGCTACCCGTGAAACCCGTCGAAATTTACTTGGGAGCTATGCGTTGAAAGACATCATCTTCTATCCGCTGATTGCTCTGATTGTCGGGGTTATGGTGGTGGCCGCGATGTTCGAGGGGTGGACACAGCCAAAATGCGGGCCTTTTGGCGGCGCGGAAGGACCGGCGGACTACAGTCTGATTATTCTGAACGGCGGCGATCTTTGCCGTATGGAAGGGGCGCTGGGCTATGACCTTGAGCTCAATGACGACGTTCTGACTATTCGAGCCGAAGAATCAGCGCTGGTTTCCGGGGTCCATGACAATGCTCATTTTCGGCTGGGACCTGACCTAAAGACTGTATATTTCGGCGAAACACTACGCATCTCACTGACCGTTAAACCGGCCGAAAATGCCGGGGCTCAGGCGTTCGAGTTTAACTACTCGTCCGGATATGTCGGTGATACAGGCTGGACCCGTTTTGACCTGAAGCCGGGCTGGGACACCTACACCGCCGATGTGAACATTCCCCGCAAAGTGCTCGAAGCGCCGGGCGGGTTTGACTATATATCGGTGCGTCCGGTCGTTCCCGAGAAGACCCGAGGCATCGAACTGCGCGAAATTCGCTTTCGCCGACTGGGAAAATGGTGAAATCCGGCTAAGGCAGCCACGCGTTTTCGACCACGTCGACGACATCTTCCATTATATTGGTGATCTGGAAATCCTTCGGTGTGTAGACGCGCCTCACCCCCATTTGCCGCAACGCTTGCTCGTCTTCATAGGGGATGATCCCGCCGACCACGAGCGGTGTGTTCTCCAGACCAGCTTTCTGCATTTCCGCGAGCGTTTCGCGAACCAGATCCAGATGGCTGCCTGACAAAATCGAAAGACCGATCACGTGCGCGTTGGCATCTTTAGCCTGCGCAACGATCTCCGAGGGCGTGAAGCGAATGCCTTCATAAACCACCTTCATTCCGCACGCACGGGCGCGGGCAGCGATCTGCTCAGCGCCGTTTGAATGGCCATCGAGTCCCGGCTTGCCGAGAACATAGGTTAGATCGCGGCCGAGGCGCTCGGAAACCGCTTCGACTTTTGTTTTGGTCGCTTCAATCGCCTCGTCGCCGCCGGTTTCGATGACGACGGCAACACCGGTTGGGCCGCGATATTCACCAAAGATATCGCGAAGCGTCGCGCCCCATTCGCCTGACGTGACGCCAGCTTTGGCGGCGGCGATACTCGGTTCCATGATGTTGACGCCAGAGCTGGCGGCAGACTTCAGATCCGCAAGAGCCTGGGCAACGTGTGCGGCGTCTCTCTGCCCGCGCCACTTGCGGAGCGCTTCAATTTGTTCGCGCTCGACCATCGGATCGATCGTTTCGATCGCCTCGTTCCCGGCGCCGAGAGGGCTGTCCTCTGTCTGGGTAAAAGCATTGACGCCGATCACTTTCAGGTTGCCGGATTCGATGCCCCGGACGCGATCAATATGAGCGCCGACCAGGCTTTCTTTCATATACCCCACCGCATCTACTGCGCCGCCCATCTGGTCGATTTTTGAAAGCTCAGCGCGGGCCTGCTCTTTCAGTTCTGTGGTCTTGCCATCGATGACATGCGAGCCGTCGAACAGATCTTCATATTCGAGAAGGTCAGTTTCAAAGGCGAGGATCTGTTGCATCCGCAATGACCATTGCTGATCCCAGGGGCGCGGTAATCCGAGCGCCTCGTTCCACGCCGGCAATTGCAGGGCGCGGCAGCGGGCGCGCTTTGACAGGGTGACGGCGAGTGCTTCGATCAGGATGCGATAGACATTGTTCTCCGGTTGCGGTTCGGTCAGACCCAGCGAGTTGACCTGTACGCCATAGCGGAAGCGCAGCGACTTTTGATCAGAGACTCCGTACCGCTCGCGACCGATTTCCTCCCAGAGATCAACAAACGCCCGCATTTTGCAAAGCTCTGTCACGAAGCGCACACCGGCGTTCACAAAGAAGGAAATGCGCCCGAACACGGTCGGGAAGTCAGCGTCGGGAACCTGTCCCTCCTGTTTCACGGCATCCAGAACGGCACAGGCCGTTGCCAGTGCGTAGGCAAGTTCCTGCTCCGGCGTCGCGCCGGCTTCCTGCAGATGATAGGAGCAGACATTCAGCGGATTCCATTTCGGGACTTCGGTATAGCACCAACTGATCATGTCGCTGATGAGGCGCATGCTGGGTTGGGGTGGGAACACATAGGTACCGCGAGAGAGGTATTCCTTGATAATATCGTTCTGGGTCGTGCCGCGCAGTTTGGCGCGGTCGTCGCCGCGCTCATCGGCCAAGGCAACGTAGAGCGATAGCAGCCACGCCGCAGGCGCGTTGATCGTCATCGATGTGTTCATTTCTTCAAGCGGCAATTGGTCGAACAACAAGCGCATATCGCCGAGGTGCCCAACCGGGACGCCGACTTTTCCGACTTCGCCGCGCGCCAGAATGTGGTCTGCGTCATAGGCGGTTTGGGTGGGCAAATCGAAGGCGATGGAGAGCCCGGTCTGGCCTTTGGAGAGGTTGCGTCGATACAGCTCGTTTGATTTCTGTGCCGTCGAGTGACCGGCATAGGTGCGAAAGATCCACGGACGATCTGGCGTATGCTGGTAGTCTGTGTCCGCCAATGTCGTCTCCAAATCACTTATTGCACCGCAACATGATCGATCCCGGCGCCGCTCGCAAGGGTCTCCGATGGGAAGCCATATCCATGCAATAATGCATGAAAGCATTGGCATGTTATGCGGTGAACCGAAAGGCAGGAAATGATAGAGGATGCAGCTCTTGTGGAGTGCTCACCAATGGCTGACTATGTCGGATTGCTCGCGGCTTTTTTGACGACGATATCATTCCTTCCCCAAACGCTTATGGTCTTGCGTTCCGGCGAAACTGCCGGGATTTCGTTGCTGATGTATGCGACGTTCACGATCGGTGTTGCGGGATGGCTGGCTTATGGCCTGATGCAGGCGAGCGTGCCAATCGTGCTGGCAAACGGAGTCACGCTTGTGCTGGCGGCAACCATTCTGGCTTTGAAGATGCGTTCAGTCTTGAAAAACACCCGACGCGGATTGCCAGCGCCGCTGTAAGTACGGTAATTATCGGCTCAGCTTTCAAGTGAGCCGCACCATGCCCACCTCTTTCCTCATCCCGGTCCTGCTGCGCTTGGCAGGTCCGATTGCATTCTTGATAGCCGCGATGACAGCAGGTGCGATGAACCGAAGCGTGCTCCTGATCCCGCTTCTGGCAGTTGCGGCGACGATAACGACGCTCGTCATCCGGAAAGTCAGTCCGTCACCTGTGTCGGATCTGCAATCAGTGTTGTCTCCGGGCGCCGAACCGCCCGCGCCCAACATCTTCCGTGGCACCGGCAAACGACTGGCAATCGGACTGGTCGGTTACGGCATTGCGTTCTGGCTCTCGGCGATGATCGCCGCGATCTTCCAAACAACGGAGTTCGAGCCGCAAGTGATGACTGTTGACGCTGGATATTTGGTGGTGCCGGCAGTGGTTGCGATGATTGGTGCGTGGATCTCGGCCCGGATAGGGATGAGCCAGATGGCCAGCATGATGGGGCAGATGCAGGAAATGTACAGCCGTATGCAGAGCGCCCAGTCTGGCGATGATGACGCGTTCACCGTTGACGGCGAGGTGATCGATCCCAATCTTAAGTCTGACCCTGAAGATCTATAGCCAATCAAATGCCGAGATGTCGGCGCCGATATACTCATAATAGGCGGCTTGAACTTTCCGAGTCACCGGCCCAGGTGAGCCTGTCCCAATTGGCTGAGAGTCCAGGCTGAGCACCGGCGCAATGACGACACCGGTTGAGCTGGTAAAGGCCTCGGCGGCGTCGCGCAGTTCTTCAAGAGAAAAGGCGCGCTCTTCGACAATATGGCCATTTGCGCCCATCAGGCCGAGCAGGCGTTTGCGTGTGACACCAGGCAACAAAGCAGAGGACAAATCGCGCGTGAGCAGAGTGCCTGTCGCCGTGACGATCCACAGATTTGCGGACGCCGCTTCCGTCACGGTTCCATTCTCGTGCAATATCGCTGTATCGGCGCCAGCCCTGCGGGCGGCCCGATAGGCCAGTGTTTGGGTCAGTAGCTGGGTAGTCTTGAGATCTCGGTGCTGCCAGCGCGTATCTTCATACGCAATGGCTCGCAAACCGTCGCGCGCGACATCGCCGATCAGCTGTTTGTGCGTCGCGAACATGTAGACCATAGGGCGAAACTGCTCCGGGCCGTAATAATCGCGTGGACCAGGGGCGCCAGCGGTGACGTGGACATAGATCAGGCCTTCTTTCAGATCGTTGCGGCGCATCATCTCGTCATGCACGGCTGCGAAGTCGATCTCCGGAAACTCAATTTCGATCCCTGCAAGCGTTCTCGCAAGGCGCGCCATATGGCGCTCAAAATCGATCAACCGCCCGTCATAAACGGCGGTTACGTCATAAGCGGCATGAGCGAAGAGGAAGCCTCGGTCATTGGCGGAAATACGGGCGTCATCCTTGGGCAAAAAAGCACCATCGAGAAAAACCCAGTCGCCGATCGTGGCTTCAGATCGCGTGCTCGATTGCTTCAGTTCACTATGCTGCATCGCACAATTTTTCCTTGCAACACTCCGCCACGTGGTTCACTCTGACCCGAAACGAATGGCCTGTGAAGACGCCTCGTGAGGGTATACACAGCTGCCCACGGAGGACCCTATGGCCGACACTGCGAAGACCGCATCCCGAGAGAAAAAAGACCTTTACGCAATCGGCGAGGTGCCCCCGGAATTTCACGTTCCGAAACTTATGCATGCCTGGGCAATCCGCCGGGAACGCCATGGCAGACCGTCAACAGCGATGCAGATAGAGCAGGTTCCGGTCCCCGAAATCGACAGTGACGAGGTCCTGGTCTTCGTCATGGCCGCGGGCGTGAACTATAACGGCATCTGGGCCGGGCTCGGCGAACCGATCTCGCCGTTCGATGTCCACAAGGCTGAGTATCACATTGCCGGATCTGATGCGGCCGGGATTGTCTGGGCGGTTGGCCGCAAGGTCACTCGCGTCAAACCCGGTGATGAAGTGGTGATCCATTGCAATCAGGATGATGGCGACGACGAAGAGTGCAATGGCGGTGACCCGATGTTCTCGCCGAGCCAGCGCATCTGGGGGTATGAGACCCCTGACGGCTCGTTTGCGCAATTCTGCCGGGTGCAGGCGCGTCAGTGTATGCCGCGTCCAAAGCACCTGACCTGGGAAGAAAGCGCCTGTTACACGCTGACCCTGGCCACGGCCTATCGCATGCTGTTCGGACACCGGCCGCATATCGTGAAGCCCGGCAATAATGTGCTGGTCTGGGGCGCGTCGGGCGGACTTGGCAGTTTTGGCGTGCAGCTTTGCGCCGTGACGGGAGCGCATGCGATTGGCGTTGTCGGGTCTGATGACAAGAAAGACTTCGTCTACTCAATGGGCGCCAAGGGCGTCATCAATCGTAAGGATTTCAATTGCTGGGGCCAGTTGCCGACAGTGAATGGTCCCGAATTTGGCGACTATATGCGTGAGAACCGTAAGTTCGGTAAAGCCATCTGGGAGATCACCGGTCGCAAGGATGTGGACATTGTGTTTGAACATCCGGGCGAGTCGACATTTCCCGTGTCGGTTTTCGTTGTCAAGCGCGGCGGCATGGTTGTGATCTGCGCCGGTACGACCGGGTTCAACCTGACGATGGACGCAAGATTCCTATGGATGCGCCAAAAACGCGTGCAAGGCTCGCACTTCGCGAATCTCAAACAGGCATCTGCGGCCAACCAACTGGTCATCGATCGCCGCATCGATCCGTGCATGTCGGAAGTGTTCGCCTGGGCGGATATCCCGCAAGCGCATGAAAAAATGCTCAACAACAAGCACGCGCCTGGAAACATGGCGGTTCTGGTCAACAGCCCAAAGCCAGGCTTGCGGACGGTGGAAGATGTTCTCGAGGTCGGTCCGCTTGCAAGCTAGAAGGGCTCAATACTCAACTGGCTCGAGTGCGGGCGTCGAATAGCACAGCGCCATGTGGGCGATGCGATCTGATATG
>SPJK01083100.1_pt1 | contig 11914 bp, 9 predicted proteins | sample 3741771 | NCBI WGS metagenome assembly SPJK01 (sample SAMN10925997, study PRJNA522277) | cold seep metagenome | isolation source: Elba SIP-enriched marine methane seep metagenome, extraction at timepoint T2 | place: Italy: coast of Elba, Mediterranean Sea | reverse complement strand
GCCTGCGCGGAGAGGTGAAACGACTCTCCGAGAGCTTTGCCGAATTTCTCGCCAAGCGCAGCAATGTCCCGCCGCCGAAGCGCGTCCGCGACTAATCAGAGTTTTTGCAAAGCCGCGCGGAGTGCCTGCAAGTCAGGCGGCAGCGGCGTTTCGACAAAAATCCGCTCCCCCGTCACCGGATGATCAAAGCCGAGGCTCGCAGCATGCAGGGCCTGGCGCGTCAGCTTTCGCGCCAGGCTGGTCGCCGTATCAAACGCATCGCCGCGGCCATGCGCCTTGATGCCGCGATGCCGGCCATAAACCGGGTCACCGATCAGCGAGCAATTCTTGTGCGCCATATGCACCCGGATCTGATGTGTGCGCCCGGTCTCAAGGCGGCATTCAATCAAGGCCGCGGCGGGACGCGCCTCGACCTTGCTGATCTCGCCATAGGTCTCCAGCACTTTGTAATGAGTCACCGCATGCCGCCCCTCGCCATCCGGAACCACGGCCATCTTTTTTCGATCCTTCGGGCTGCGGGCGATGTCGCTCGTCACGGTGCCTGCACCAGGGCGCGGTGCGCCGCGGGTCAGGGCGAGATAAGTGCGATCGATCGTATGCGTCGCGAAGAGCTCCGACAGGCCCTTATGCGCCGCTTCGGTCTTGGCGACGACCAGAACGCCGGTCGTATCCTTGTCGATGCGGTGCACAATGCCGGGTCGTTCGACCCCGCCAATCCCGGGCAGCGCACCCTGACAATGATGCAGCAAGGCATTGACCAGCGTTCCCTGCCAGCTGCCTGGTGCCGGATGGACCGCCATGCCGGCCGGCTTGTTGATCAGGATGAGGTCGGCGTCCTCAAACAGAACATCGAGCGGGATATCTTCCGGTTCGGGAATGGCGGGCACGGGCGCCGGCATGTCGATGCGATAGGTTATGCCAGGCTCGACCCCGCGCCGCGGGTCAATCTGAACCACGAGGTCGGGCCCGCGCTGCTCAGAAACATGTCCGTCCTTGATTAGGGCTTTGGCACGGGATCGGGACAAGGCATCGATCTGTTCGCTCAGGAATCGATCAAGCCGGGTTCCCTTATCGGATTCGCCTGCTAAAGCTGATAATTCTGTCATCAGACGGGTATAAACCTACGCGACAGAGAAGGACATGCTGTAATCGCAATAGCGGCAGCGATCGGAGAGAGCTGATTATGAGTAAATTGACACGGCGCGGCCTGCTGGGGGCGAGCACGAGTATTCTTGGACTGGCGGCGTGCAATCGCGACCCCTTGCTCGAGCCGGAAACCCGCATCCTGGTCAGCGCCGATGAGCGTCCGGCCTATCCCGGCACAGTCAGTTTCATTCACGGCGTCGCGTCGGGCGATCCGCTGCCGGACAGTGTGATCATCTGGACCCGCGTGACCCCGGATGCCGCTTATCCAGGCGACCCCGTTCCGGTCAGCTATGACGTGTTCGAAGACGCTGAAATGCAGCGCGCGGTGAAATATGGCCAGGGCTTCGCCGTCGCCGATCGCGACTATACGGTCAAGGTCAACCTGACCGAGCTCGAACCGGACAAGGAATATTTCTTCCGCTTTCGCGCCAAGGTCACCTCCGGCGATGTGGTCTCTCCCTCAGGCCGGGCCAAGACCACAGCGGCCAGCGGCGACAAGCCGGTCAAGTTTGCGGTCATCTCCTGCTCAAACTATCCGTTCGGCTTTTTCCATTCCTATCGCGAGATCGCCAACACGCCCGATCTGGATGCGGTGATCCACCTCGGCGATTACATCTATGAATATGGCATTGACGGCTATGGCGGTACGGTTGGCCAGGAGCTCGATCGCAATCATGAACCGCCGCTCGAAATCATCACGCTCGACGATTATCGCACCCGTCACGCCCAGTACAAGACTGACCCGGACCTGCAGGCCGCGCATGCTGCCGCGCCGTGGATCACGACCTGGGACGATCATGAGAGCACCAATAATTCCTACCGCTCCGGCGCCCAGAACCACAATCCGGAGGAGAATGAAGGCAACTGGACCGACCGCAAACAAGCCGCTGTCCAAGCCTATCTCGAATGGATGCCGGTGCGCGACCCGGAAGTCGGCAAGGCGCGTGAAGCGCTCTATCGCCGGTTCGATTTCGGCGATGTCGCCTCGGTCATGTGCCTCGAGACGCGCCTGACCGGCCGCTCCGATGAAATCAGCTGGTTCACCGAGATCGGTGGCCTGCCTGCTGCCGATGTGCCGCTTGCGGCAGCCGGCACCATGGTTCGCGTCCAGGACCCTGAACGCACCATGCTCGGCGCGACGCAAGAAGCCTGGCTCGACGCAGAACTGAAAGACTCCACCGCCAAGGGCAAGGCCTGGCAGGTGCTCGCCAATCAGATTGTCATGGCCCGTGTCCGCCCGCCCAACTTCACCCAGACGCTGACGGACGCCCAGAAGGCGGCGCAGGATGTTGATTATATCAAACTGCTGATCACGTTCAGCCAGCTCGGCCTGCCGTTCAATCTAGACGCCTGGGACGGTTTTCCGGCGGCACGCGACCGGCTCTATGCCAGCGCCCGCGATGCTGGCGCGCGCCTCGTCACCCTGACCGGCGATACGCATACCGCCTGGGCCAATACGCTGGTCGATGGCGAAGATGCACGCCGCGGTGTCGAGTTTGGCTGCACGTCAGTGACCTCGCCGGGCCTCGGCACCTATATCAAGGACGTGCCGGACCTCGGACCGCAATTCGTCGCCGCCAATCCGGAAGTCGACTATCATGACCCGTTTGACAGCGGCTGGACCCTGGTCACGCTGACCAGCGATCAGGTGCGGGCAGACTTCAAGAAAGTCACTGATGTTACACAGCCGGACTATTCGGCCAGCGATGTCGCCAGCTATGTCACAAACCGGGACGGCGACAGTCTGACAGCCCTCAGCCCAGCCTAGACAATCCGCCCCGGCGGCAACCTTGCCTGCGCCCATGATCCATGCTGTTTCAGCGCAAACTGAGACAGGATATGGAGGACGCCATGGGCGTATTGGATGGTAAGGTCATTTTGGTCTGCGGTGGCGGCAATGGCATCGGCAAGGAATGCGCGCTTCTGGCCGCCCGTGAAGGCGCGAAAGTCCTGGTCAACGATCTTGGCGGCGCCCTGACCGACGCTGGCACATCGGCTGGCGATGCTGGCCTCGCTGAACAGGTTGCTCAGGAAATCCGCGACGCTGGCGGTGAAGCGGCTTCGAACTCTGAGAGCGTCACCGACATGAAGGCCGTGCAAGGCATGGTCGAGCAGGCCAAGGACACGTTTGGCGGATTGCACGGCATCATCAATCCAGCCGGCATCCTGCGTGATGGCATGTTTCACAAGATGAGCGAAGATGACTGGAAATCCGTCATCGACGTCCACCTGCATGGTTCGTTCAATGTCACCCGCGCGGCGGTCGAACATTTCCGCGAACAGGAAGATGGCAGCTTTGTCCTGTTCACCTCGACCTCGGGCCTGATCGGCAATATCGGCCAGGCCAATTATGCCGCCGCCAAAATGGGCATTGCCGGCCTGTCGCGGATCATCGCCATGGAAGGCGCGCGCAAGAATGTTCGCTCCAACATTATCGCACCCTTTGCCTGGACGCGGATGATCGCCTCGATCCCGGTCAAGGACGAAGCCGGCGCCGAGCGGGTCGAGCGCATGCGCACCGGCATGCGCGCTGACCAGGTGGCGCAACTGGCGGTCACGCTGTGCGCCGACGGCGCCAAGCACGTGAATGGCCAGATCTTCAGCGTGCGCGGCAATGAAGTCGTCCTGTTCAGCCAGCCGCGGCCGGTGAAATCTGTGTCACGTATGGAAGGCTGGACACCAGAAAGCCTGATCGAACAAGGCTTTAGCGCCATGGAAGGCAGCTTCACTGATCTCGGCGCAACAACCTCTGTGTTCCCTTACCCGCCGGTCTAAGCTATCCCGGATGGCAGGGGGCGGGCAGAAGGCCACGCTCAGGAATAGAGTGCGCCGCACATGGAAGACGAAGAACAGATTCAGATCGAAGGCTGTGTCACAATCGACGACCAGCGCGTCTGCGGAGACAATCTCTCCGTCAGCGAAGTGAGCGCTGCGCCCGAGACCGCCGGTGAAGAGGTCGCTGAAACCGCAGCCGAATCCGGCCTGTTCGAGTGGGCGCGGCCGATCCTCGATGATCCGATGGCCTGGGCCGAGACCCACCTGCTCGACATGGCCGTGCTTAGCCCGATGCTGTGGCAGGCCGGCGCCATCCTCGCGGCGCTCGCCCTGGGCGTCCTGTTCGCACCGCAATTGCGCCATGTCCTGATGTCAGGCCTCGCCCGCGTGCCGGAAGGCACACGAACCATGGTCGACGAGACTCTGCCCCGCCTGGTCCGCCCGGCTTTGTGGGCGGCGTTCCTGTATGCCGCGCAAGCGGCGATGGCGGGCAGCGGCATGGACAGCGCGCTGGTGCGCATCGCCTTGTCGCTTTCGGTCGCGTGGCTGCTGATCCGCCTGGTCACGACCTTCCTGCCGGATGGCTTCCGCAAACCCGCCGGCTGGATCATCTGGATATTCGCCGCGTTTTACGCCTTTGGCATTCTCGACGAGGTCGTCGCCTGGCTCAGCACGATCGGCCCACCTTTCGGCAATCGCACGATCAGCCCGGTCTTCGTGGTCCAGGCCATTCTGACCGTCGCCTTGTTCATGTTTGCCGCCAACTGGCTGGCCAAGAAGCTGAAGACCCGGGTCGACGACTTGCCGCAAGTCGAGCCATCCTTGCGCATTCTGATGGGCAATGCGGTGCAGGTCGGCTTGTTTTTCGGCGCCGCGCTCCTCGCCATGGCCGGGCTTGGCATCCCGCTTTCCGGGCTCGCGGTGCTCGGCGGCGCCATCGGTGTCGGCCTTGGTTTCGGCATGCAGCAGATCGTCGCCAATTTCATTTCCGGGGTGATCCTGCTGACCGACCGGTCGATCAAGCCGGATGATGTCATCGAGGTCGACGATACCTATGGCGTGGTGAAATCGCTTGGCCTGCGCTACGCATCGGTCATCACCCGCGATGGCAAGGAGCATCTGATCCCGAACGAGATGCTGATCACCGACAAAGTGGTGAACTGGTCCTATTCGACCAAGGAAGTGCGGGTGAAACGGCGTCTGCGCGTCGAATATGAATCCGACCTGCGCCAGGCCGTCGATCTCGTCCAGAAAGGGGCGATGGAAACCGACCGCGTGCTCGCCCGTCCGGCCCCGAAATGCCTGGTCATGGAGTTCGGGGATGAAGCGATCGAGATCGAAGTGCGCTTCTGGATCAATGATCCGGAGAATGGCGTTTCGAATGTGTCCTCGGCGGTGATGCTGAACATCTGGGACAAGTTCAAGGAAGCTGGGATCGACATCCCGCTGCGCCACGAAGATGTGCTGATCACACCGGGATCGACACTGAAAGTCGAAATGGTCAAACAGTCGGATGATGAAGACGCCTGACCGAGGGGACGAACGAGCGGGAGCCCGTCACGCGGGTCAAACCTAAATTAATCAGGATTTGCTAGTCACGCGAACGGGCAAACCGAGAGCTGACAATGCTGAACGCCTTCCGAACAAACAGGCGCCTTACAGCCTGCGCGCTGATCCTCAGCCTGGCTCTGCTGGTGTTTCACGGCGTGGCCGGGACACCGGAAGGAGAATCCTACAAGTTCAACCTGCCCTGGTTCGACGCTTTCCGGAGCAGTTTCTGGGCCGGCGACCTGTACCCGCGTTTCCTGCCGGACCTGTGGTACGGCATGGGCGGCTTTGATTTCTATTTCTATGCGCCCCTGCCCTTCTGGATTGCGGCTGTACTCGGTGAAGCCTCCTGCCCTGGATGTGACAGTGGGACGGTGTTTGCCCTGGGCGGTGCCTGGATGGTAATCCTGTCCGGCGTCACATTCTTTCTGTTCGCGCGGCGCTTCTTTGACACCGCATGGGCAGGATTTGGCGCGATCGTGTACGCGCTGCTACCATATCACTATTTGATCGATTGGTTTGACCGACAGGCGGTAGGCGAAGTCGCTGCCATGATCTTCCTGCCGCTCATCGCTCTGTCGATGATCCGCTTGATCGAGGACCGCAAAGGCGGTGCCGTGTTCGCGTTGAGCTTTGCCGGACTGGCGCTTAGCCACCTGCCCACCACGCTCATCACGGCTCATCTTCTGGCAGTCCTCGGCATGTGGGCGATGGTGCGGGAGGCCGAATGGCACGCCCGCGCGCGCCTCGCCGCCCGCTTCGCCATCTGGGGCATGCTCGGCGTTGCACTGAGTGCTTTCTACTGGCTGCCGGCGCTAGGCCTGTTGAGCAGCGTCTCACCCGACATGCTGGCGACCGATTATTACACGCCTTCGGCCTGGCTGTTCCTCGATGGACGTCCCGAGATTTCGCCCGAACGCGCCCTGATCATGAAATGGGCGCTCGGCCTGGTTGTGGCCTCTGCCGTGGCCAGCGGCCTGATCCTCCGCCATCGCAAAGCGAGCCCCGCCCTCACCATGTGGATTGTCGGTCCGAGCCTGTTCGCGTTCTTCTTCATGACCGTATTCTCATTCCCGATCTGGGAATTCTGGATCCTGAACCGGATTCAGTTCCCGTGGCGGACCTTGGTCGTGGCTGATCTATCCATCGCGCTGGCGGCGGTGGTCATTGTACGCGAAGTCATACAGACGCGGACGGGCGACGAGGTCCTGAAACTTCGCATTCTGGCGGCCGCGACGGGTCTGGTCCTGTTTTCCACTCTGTTCGTACAAGCTCCGAAAGTGACCAGTGCTATTCAGAGCAGCGCAGCGCTGAATGGCGGTTTCAAACCCGTCGGCACGCCGGAATATGTGCCGCCGGAATTCCTGCAACCCGCACTCGAACGCTTCCGCGCCACGGTGACCGATACCGACACCGGCGATGCCCGCTATGACCTGTTCTTTGCCGAGATGGAGCGTAGCATTGCGGACGCCTATGCCGCGCTGCAGGCCGATGCACCGGGCGCCACTCTGATCGCGCGCCCGCATGACCGGGTGCTGCTTCAGGTCGACCTCGCCGAGCCGACCACGGTACGTGTGCCGCTCTTCGCCTGGCCACACTGGCAGGCGCAAACAAATGATGGAGAGGCGCTGCCCGTAGACACTGATGCTGCGCTTGGCCTCGTCACCCTCGCGCTGCCGGCGGGCCGCTCCGAGATCGAAATCTCTATCGCAGAAACCGCGCCGCAAAAGCTCGGCTCTTCGATCAGTGCGCTCGCGCTTGTCCTGCTCCTGCTCGGCGCCGCCTTTGGCCGTTACCTGCCAAATCTCGGGGCCGAAAAGCCTTTGGCAACTTCTCCGCGCTAAGACCAAGGCAAGCCTGCAGGAGCGCGCGCCATGCCGACACTGTCCATCATCGTTCCGATGTATAATGAAGAAGAGGCCATGGATGGCTTCTTCAAACGCGTGCAACGTGTCCTCCAGACCGTCACGCCGTCTTACGAAATCATCTGCGTCAATGATGGCAGCCGCGACTTGACCCTGGCCCGCCTGCGTCAGGCCGCCGAGCGCGATGAGCGTATCAAAGTGGTCAACCTGTCGCGTAATTTCGGCAAGGAAATCGCCCTCTCCGCCGGGCTCGATCATGCCACTGGCGATGCGGTGATCCCGATAGATGCCGACTTGCAGGACCCGCCAGAAGTTATCCCGCTGATGATCGCCAAATGGCGCGCCGGGGCCAAGCTGGTCCTCGCCAAGCGCCGAGATCGTTCCTCGGATGGCTGGCTGAAGCGGGTCACCGCCAATGGCGCCTATTGGCTGTTTTCCAAACTCACCTATCCACGCATCCCGCAAAATGTCGGCGATTTCCGCCTGATGGACCGCGACGTGGTCAACGCCATCAAGCGCCTGCCAGAGCGGTCGCGCTTCATGAAGGGCCTGTTCGCCTGGATTGGATATGAAGCCGAGACCGTGGAATATGACCGCGAAGCGCGTTCAGCCGGTGAGACCAAGTGGAATTACTGGAAACTGTGGAACTTCGCGCTGGACGGCATCACCTCTTTCTCGTCCCTGCCGCTGCGGGTGTGGTCCTATCTCGGCTTCGGCGTCAGCCTGTTCGCGATGGCCTATCTCGCGTTTACCGTCGCGAAGACCGTGATCTTTGGGCTCGACGTGCCGGGCTATGCTTCATTGATGAGCGTCATCCTGTTCTTCAATGGCGTGCTGCTGGTCGGCATTGGCGTCATCGGCGAGTATCTCGCCCGCATCTTCACTGAGGTGAAAGCACGTCCGCTCTACATCGTCTCGGAGACGATTGGCATTGAAGCCGCCGCCGAAACGCGCGCACCTGAAATCCAGCACCGCAACGCGATCTAGCTGAACAATCGCCCTTTTCTGAGCCGATCAATACCGAGCACCAGGCCGCTCAGAACCATGGTCAGGCCGAGAAAGGCTGCGAGTTTCAACCACCATGAATCGAACCGGTCATCGCCGGTGACATCGAGAATGTGGAAGCGCCACAGCACATCAAAGATGCGCCAGCGAGTGGTGCGCACCGAGCGGATGTCGCCAGACACGGCGTCGATATAGATGCGCTGCTTGCCCGGCTCGTATTCCAGAATCCAGACCGGCAGCGGCCCGCCATATTCGCGTTGCGGATTTTCATGGATCATATAGCTGACGATCAGCGTGCCGAGACCGTCGGGCTTGTCATCGAACCGCGAAACCAGCGCGTCAATGTCGGCCTGGGACAACGGCGAGCGCACCGCGCCGGTCGTTGCATCGACCATTTTGCGCGCTGCAGCTGTCTCGACCAGCCAGACCGGCGATCCGAGAAACGCTTTCAGCTCGATCCCGGAAACAGGCGCGTCCGTCGCGGCGATGACATCCTGCGCCGACACCGTCACTGCCATCTCGGACAGCGCGCCATGCTCGATCGCGGGCCGCCACGGATCACCGCGTATGGTCTCGATCGGATAGAGCGTGAAGAACAGACCGCTCGCCGTCCAGGACAGGAGCAACAGGCCAGCGACCAGGCCAACCGTCTTGTGCACGCGTGCGACGCGCCTTGCCAGCAATGCCATTGAACCCGGCCCTTCCGTTCATTCCTGCGCGTAGCTGACACATCCCGCCGCCCGCGAACACTGGACAAAATGGCCAATCGGCGCGGATTCTCATGCCAATCGAAAAATTTAACAAAGAGTCATAATTTCCCTATTGACCACATTTGTAGTCAAGGCTATTGACCACAACTGTAGTCAAAAGGTGAGATGATGAGTCTGCAAATCACTCCTGCTGAATTGGAAATCATGAAGGTGCTGTGGAAGCGACCTGGCATCGGAGCGTCTGAGATTGTCGGCGCGCTCGACGGTGAACAGGACTGGAGTCCGCGCACCGTCAAGACGCTGCTCTCGCGCCTCGTCGAGAAAGGCGCGCTGGAAACGGAGGCCGATGGCCGTCGTTATCTTTACCGCCCGACGGTTGCCAAGCGAGACTATCAGAAGAAAGAAGCCGGACAGCTGATCGACAAGCTGTTTGGTGGCCGCGCCGCGCCTCTGGTGGCGCAACTGGCTGATGCCCGCGGGCTCAGCGAAGACGATATCGAAGAACTCGAAGCTCTGTTGGGGAGACTGAAGCAATGAGCTGGACAGAATTTCACCCACTGGTTCAGGAAGCGATCCTGACAACATTCGCCGTTGGCGTCCTGGTCGTGCTGGTCCTGGTGATCCGCAAGCCATTCGCGATGCGGTTTGGCGCCAAGGCCGCTTATCTGCTCTGGGCCCTGCCGCTGGCGCGTTTCATAACGCCGCCACTGCCCGGCAACTGGTCACTGGCCGGCCTGCTCGGCTTCAATCGTCCGGCGCCGGTCGAAGAGACGGTAATCATGCCTGAACGGGTCTGGACGCCGGCCCTGGAGTTTGCAACCCGCGCCGATGTCGACGTTGAGGTTGCGGCCACTATGGCGGAACACCCCGTCCTCGCCCTTCCTGAACCGGCGGCGCCAGCCGCTGCGTCAGGCACAAGCTTGCTGGAGGCCATCCTGGTCCAGGCTCCCCTGATCCTGACGAGTGTCTGGCTCACCGGGATGGTCCTCTGGCTTGGTCGCTCACTGTATCAGCAGCGCCAGTTCCTCGGCCTGATCAAGGCCGACTCCGAGCCAGCTGAGAGCGCCACAGTGGCCGAAACCGCCCGCATCGCCAAACAGCTCGGCATGAAGCGCGTGCCTGAGGTACGGGCCAGCCTGCTGTGCAGCGGACCGCTGGTCACAGGCCTGACCAATCCGGTCATCCTGCTGCCCATGTGGTTCGAAGAGGATTATGACGCCGCCGAGCGCCGTGACGCGCTGGTACACGAGCTGATGCACCTGAAGCGCCGCGATCTGTGGGCCTTCCAGGCGGCGCGCATCGTTGCCGCAACGCAGTGGTTCAACCCGATGGCGCATATGGCCCTGAAAGCCTTCCGCACCGATCAGGAAGCGGCCTGTGATGCCGATGTGATCGCCCGTGCGAAACTGTCTCCTGCCGCCTATGGCCGGACCCTGGTCAAGGCCGCGCGTCTTGCCCGTCCTTCAGATCGCCGCATCGCTGCGGCGAGCCTGACCCTCGCTCATCCGATAAAAGAAAGACTAATAATGATGACGCATCCCACTCCTACTCTGCGCAGCCGGCTTATGGGAGGCACGCTTGCTGTGGCTCTCGGTGCCGGTGCGATCTTTGCCACGGCGTCCTGCACGTCGTCTGTTGCGCAGGAACTTGAAGGCGCTCCGCAAGAAGAGACCCTCGCCGACGGTGAACGCCGCAAAGTAATTGTTCTCGACGACATGACCGATATGAGCTTCGCGTTCACGGTTGATGGCGAGACGTTCAGCTTCGACATGGCCGACATGCCGCCCATGCCGCCTATGCCCGCAATGCCGGCTATGCCTGGATTTGACGGCATGGTGTTCGAACAGGACGGCAACAGCTTCCACTTCGAATTTGACACCGAGAAGCTGGCAGAGTTGGAAGCCATGGAAGATTCGCCGGAATTCGCCGAATGGGAAGCCAAGATGGAAGCCTGGGGCGAGGAAATGGATGCCTGGGGCGATGTGGTTGAAGAACGCGCCGATGCCTGGGCTGAACAGATGGAACCCCATATCGAGCGCTGGGCCGAGATGCATTCCGACCAGCTGGAAGACCAGATCGAATTGATGGTCGAGCGGGCTGAACTGCAAGCCGAACGGGCCGAGCGCCTCGCCGAGCGCGCCGAAGCCCAGGTCGATCGTGAAGCCGCCCGCGCCGAGCGCCGCAATGTCTGGATCATGCGCGATCGCGGTGAGGACCAGGAATATGAAGGCGTCACCTCCGCAGAGACCCGCGATTTCGGTACCCAGAATTTCAATCAGGTTGAGGTCGGTAGCGGCATCGCAGTGGTCTACACTCAGGACCCCAACCCCTCGGTCACCGCCAAGCTTGAACGCGGCAGCTGGGAACAGGTCGAGATCAAGGTCGACAATGAGACGCTGGTTGCAAAGAAGAAGCAGGGCGTCAGCTGGGGCCGCCGCGGCCCACGCCTGACAGTCTATGCCGCCTCGCCAAACCTGACCTCTGTCGACACCGGATCAGGCGCCTCGTTCAAAGGAAATGTCGTGGCCGGCGACCTGGAAGTTGATGCCTCCAGCGGCTCTTCGATCAGCATTGAAGGCGCTTGCCAGGTGCTCGACCTCGACGCCTCGTCAGGCTCCAGCGTGTCGCTTCAGAAACTGGAATGCGCGACGGCCAATGTCGACGCCTCGAGCGGATCCTCGATCCGGGTGTTCGCCTCTGCCAGCGTTGATGTCGATGCCTCCAGTGGCTCATCGATCACGGTCAGCGGCAGCCCGTCGGACGTCACCAAGGACACATCCAGCGGTGCATCCGTGCGGATCAAATAGACTCTCGCCTCCCTGGAACCCTTCGCACAGGTTCCCCCCTTGAGAGAAAACCCCCGCT
>SPJK01058651.1_pt1 | contig 11914 bp, 8 predicted proteins | sample 3741771 | NCBI WGS metagenome assembly SPJK01 (sample SAMN10925997, study PRJNA522277) | cold seep metagenome | isolation source: Elba SIP-enriched marine methane seep metagenome, extraction at timepoint T2 | place: Italy: coast of Elba, Mediterranean Sea | reverse complement strand
CGCGCGAATCGTGCAAAGAGTGAGTTCCTCGCGAACATGAGTCATGAGATCCGCACGCCGATGACCGCGATCCTTGGTTACACTGACCTGATCCTTGATCCTGCATCCAATGCGTTGGACTTTGTTGATCACGTTGGAACGATTAAGAACAATGCGAAGCACCTGATGACGGTGATCAACGATATTCTCGATGTCTCCAAGATCGAGTCTGGTCGCATGGAAGTTGAGCAGATCGCAACGAATCCACAAGACCTTGTGCGCGAGATCATGGAGCTGATGATTCCCAACGCGGAGGCAAAGGGACTCACGATTCGGACGAACATCGTGAATCAGATTCCTCAGATGATCATCACCGACCCGACCCGGTTCCGACAGATCATCCTCAATCTGCTGAGCAATGCGGTCAAGTTCACCCAGGAGGGTGAGATCGTGGTTGAGCTTGAGTATGTGGATTCAAATGACCACTTTGTCGTTCGCTGTATTGATACCGGGATCGGTATGACACCCGAGCAACGCGATCGGATCGCAGCATTCGAATCTTTCAGCCAGGCTGACGGATCGACCGCGCGTAAGTTCGGCGGCACAGGTCTCGGGCTCAAAGTCTCGAGCATGCTCGCAGAACTCCTCGGCGGTAACATCGAGATTGAATCAGTTTTCGGGCAAGGGAGTACCTTCGTCCTCACGCTCGATGCAAAGACTGAGCTCGCTGAGCGATCATCTGGAGGCCATACCCAGATGCTCGGGAATGGAAAGAAATCGGTGGTATCGAAGAACGCACTGGATGGGTGCCACATTCTCCTCGCCGAGGACGGGCGCGACAATCAAAAACTCATCAGCGTGTACCTCAAACGTGCAGGCGCGAAGGTCACCATCGTTGAGAATGGGCAACTCGCGATTGATGCAATCAAAGCATCTGTTCACGATCGCTCGTTTGATCTTGTTCTTATGGACATCCAGATGCCCGAGGTCGATGGGCACGAAGCCACCCGCAGACTCAGGGCGGATGGATGCCCCCTCCCCATCATCGCATTGACCGCTCACGCAATGCCCAGCGATCGCGAGAAATGCCTGAGCATCGGATGCGACGCGTACCTCGCTAAGCCGTTGAATGTGGACGAACTCATCCTCACGTGTCAGATGTACTTCAGCACCCACTCTCGCCCAGCGGCATGAGTTAAAATCGATCGATAGTTACCATGATGGGTATGTTGAGTACCATCATTTCGTAGCTGTACACTTTCAGGTCGGCCGCAGTTCTTTGTGAAGCATTGATTCGATCTCAGAGAAAATCTGTGAAATCAAAAACGAAATCAACTGTGCACACGAAGTACGACTGAGGGAACAACCAGATCACCTGCGTTCAGATCACAACGCGTACGGCTTTGTCGCCTGCGTCGGGTTGTTATTTGTTTCAAGTCAAATATCACAGACAAAGAGGTCGAAGATGAAAACGCGAAGTTCAGCAAAGATCAGTGCCGCAGCAATACTCATCGGTGTCGGCGCATTCATGACCACGACGACGAGTGTACGCGCTTCGAGTCACAACGACGCTCCACTGATCAAACTCGATCCGCAGGCAAACCTAACAGATGTCTATGCATTCATAGGAACCAAGTATGACGACCCAAGTGTGGAGGTTCTCAACATCATCGCGAATGTTCGTCCGTTCTCCGAACCGGGCGACGGCCCGCATTACGAGCGATTCTCGAATGACGCGACCTACTCACTCCACGTGACGAACCCAACCACCGGGCAAACGATCCGAAGGTATGATTTTCGATTTTCTCCGGTGAATGACGGGTACAAGAACCCCAACACGATCTTGTCCTATGGGTTGGGCACTGAAGTTGGCCCGATCCTGAGCATCGATGATGCCCGGCAGAACTACACCCAGCGATATCTTGTGCAGCGACAACTCCCCGCAGACCTCGCGGTTGTCATCGCAAACAATGAACTGGTCGCACCACCGAACGTGGGATTCAACACCACTCCGTTATACAACGACGAACAGGGGCGAGCGGTTTCGGGTGCAACCTCTTTTAGTGAGCTCGATGCATATACGAAGATGGCGATCGCAGAAACGGATGAGGGGGGCGCGATATTCGCGGGGCCTCGCGATGATGGGTTCTACGCTGACGTCCCAGGCATCTTCGACCTGCTCAATATACGGATTCTCGACAACAACGGCAGCCTGGGAGATGGTCTCGGGCAAGATGGCAACGGTGTTGATGGTTTTAAAGGCTATAACGTCCTGACATACGGCATACAGATTCCACTCGACTTGCTCCCAGAGTTTGAGTACAACGATCCATTCTTTGGTCCACAAATCGGTGTTGGCGTCTACGCCTCTGTCAGCAGGCCGCAGCTCACCATTCGCGATGCGGGCAATGACATCAACTCGTTCGGTGATCTTGTCCAAGTCAACCGATTGGGGAACCCGCTCTTTAATGAGGCGCTTGTGCCATTCGCGGACAAAGATACCTACAACGCCGTCAAACCCACCGAGGACGAACAGTTCTCGACGTACGCATCAAACCCCGAGTTGGCATTGCTGATCAACACCGTATTCGGCACAAGCTTCGCAACAGAAGATCGTGCGGACCTGGTTGCGGTATTCATCCCTGATGTCCTGCGAGTCTCTACGCAGACCGGGCCTGTTCGATTGCCAGGTGAGAAGGGGTACTCCCGATTCGGGTTCGTCGGCGGTGACACCACCGGTGGAGTTTCCAGCGGCTGGCCCAATGGACGACGTTTCGGAGACGATGTCATCGACATCGCCTTAACCGCGATCGCGTCAGGCCCAAGCTATGACACAATCACAGTGGTCGGCGACAACGCCCCGGGGAATGACATTGCGTACAACAACGTGTTCCCATATGCCGCGACGCCGCACTCGGGTACCTTCAACCGCAAGGACTCCGCACGCACGGACTTCGAGCTCGCCGACATCAATGGCGACGGCGTCCTCGATTACTTCGACGTGAGCGCATTCATCAACGCGTTCCAATCCGCAAGCAACTAATCTGTTTGCCCCCTGGCGCCGGCGGGTTTCAAAGCCCGTCGCCGCTCTTTCCATCAACAACATACCAAGAGTGAGTTTGACTATGCACACCCTCCGCACTCTGACGCTCCTCATCACAACCGCAGCGATCGCGTTCAGCGCCAACGCACACGAACTCTGGCTCAAGCCCGCGGTCCATGCCGTCAATCACAACGAACTCCTCATGGTCAGCATCCAAATCGGGCACCGATTCGAGGGCGAAACGCTCGCACGCAACACGCCCATGATCAACCGCTACGAACTAGTTGCCCCGGATCACGATCCTGTGTTAGTAACCGGTGCACACATGAAAAAGGAGGGGTACCTCCGCCCGACGCACGCCGGTGTCATCGTCTACCACACCAAGCACTACCGAAGCAATCTATCCCCCGAGAAGTTCACGTCCTACCTACGAGAAGAAGGGAAGGACGAGATCGTGCGTATGCGTGCCGAGCTTGATGAATCAGATATGGACGGCCGCGAGGTATACTCGCGCTGTGCCAAGTCGGTGATCATGCTCAAGGGAGGAACCAATAATCCTGCCGAGATCGATCACGACACCGGGCTCCCGCTGGAGATCATGCTCGAGAAATTGGATTCGACAGACGGCAAAGGCACAATGCATGCGTCTATCGAGTTCAACGATCAGCCCATCTCAAATTTGCGCGTGGTCGCGGTACACCGATCGAACCCGGATAATCCGATTGTGCTGGAAACCGACGAGTCGGGCATGATCCAGTTCGCGTGTCAACCAGGCGATTGGATGATCACCACGCTCCACATTCGACGTACCGAGTCAGTTGAGGATGCAGAGTGGGAGAGCTTCTTTGCTTCCAGTACATTCACGGTTCTTAATTGAACCCCTAGAGTTACGTTCCTCACAGATTCACGAGAAATCTGATCGAAAATGGAGCCGGGGGGAATCGAACCCCCGTCCCGGAATCGTCCGCGCAGCGCCTCTACGTGTGTAGTCATCCGTTTATTCTCGATCTCACACCGGGGGATGACGCCCTGTGCTTTGATCCAGCCGCTTGAAACCTCCTCGCCGACACCCCAAGAGGCGCCAAGTGTCGACCAGCCTGATGATCGTGTTCACGCGCCGTATCAGGCGTCCAGCGCGTGAACCGTAGCCGTATTAGGCTGCGAGTGCGTACTGCGGTTCGGCAGATATAAGTTTGCGTACTTTTTACGAGGCTTGCACGCTCCTCGACACGCCACACTGCACATTCCCGACCCGGTCGAATGCCACTTCGGCCCCGAGCGCGAGACCCGACGAACGTCGCCGGATGCTGCTGCTCGTTATTGTACGCACCATGTTCGCATCGGGTTTGCTCCGATCACCCAAGGTAAACAGTTCCAATGCTCTCCCGATAACGCAAGACAACCCGTTTAGGTATTCCCCAACGTCAGGGATAAACCTGAAGGACCTTACGTGCGAACTCGGTTGCGACGATTCTCTCTTTTCCGCTTGAATAGCGGACTGAATCGTGTAATTTGGGGTCTGCACAGGAAGTAGTCTGTCCTGCCATACGTTTACCCACTCGTTCGGGGAGAGAACCATGAAAAAGTCACACACTGTCCTGACCGCGTGCGCAGGTTTGGCGCTCGCTGTTTCCATGACCAGCGCCCAATCTGCCCAATCGGTCAACAAGAACACCGGCATCGACGCGATGCCCACAACCAAGATGCGGACTCTCGAGCACCCGTCCGCTGCGGCTCGCAGAGACCTCGCCTCGCAGCGCGGCGTGCATCACTCAATCGCCCGCGAATGGAATGAGCTCCTGCTCGACTCCATCCGCCGCGACTTTGCTCGCCCGACCGTCCACGCACGGAATCTGTATCACACATCCGCTGCGATGTACGACGCATGGGCCGCATTCGACGAGCATGCTGACCAGATCATCCACATCGAGTCCATGAGCGCCGCCGACGTCGAAGCCGCCCGGAAAGAAGCAATCAGCTACGCGATGTACCGGATGCTCCGTCACCGATTCGCGTTCTCGCCTGCTGCGATCGAGATGTACCCGGAATACGACCTGTACATGCAGGAACTCGGATATGACATCTCCAACAACGATGTTGTTGGGGATACTCCCGCAGCGCTCGGTAACCGGATTGCGCAGAGCGTCATCCAGTTCGGCCTCTCAGATGGTTCGAACGAGCAACTTGATTACGCAAACCTGTATTACGAGCCGGCCAACCCGCCGCTGCTCCCTGATTTCCCGGGGAACCCCGACATCCTCGACCCTAACCGCTGGCAGCCTCTCGCGCTCCAGTTCTTCGTGGATCAGTCCGGCAACCCAATCCCAACAGGATACCCCGACGCGTTGAGTCCAGAATGGGGTGACGTTACACCGTTCTCACTCAACGAGAATGACCTCGAAGTCATAGAGCGTGACGGTTTCGACTGGAAAGTCTGGCACAACCCAGGCAATCCTCCGTACCTTGGAGGCGTCGGTGATGATCGTTTCAAGTGGGGCAATGAGATGGTGGTCCTCTGGTCCGCTCATCTGGATCCTTCCGACGGTGTCATGATCGACATCTCACCCGCAACTTTGGGCAACTCACCGCTTCCGGAAGTTGCTGAAGAAGAGCAGTACTACAACTGGCTCGAAGGCGGCGATTGGAGCCTTGGACACGAGCTCAACCCCGCGACGGGTCTGCCATATGAGCCACAAATGGTTCCGCGTGGTGACTACGGGCGAATCCTCGCGGAGTTCTGGGCTGACGGCCCAGACTCAGAAACGCCTCCAGGGCACTGGTTCACCATCTTTAACTACGTAAAAGACCACCCCGCGCACGAGAATCGTTTCATGGGTGAAGGCCCAATCATCGAGGATCTTGAGTACGACATCAAGACGAACCTCGCTCTGGGTGGCGCGATGCACGACATCGCGATCTCATCTTGGTCTGTCAAGGGGTACCACGATTACGTCCGCCCTGTTTCCGCGATCCGTCATATGTGTGATCTGGGGCAATGCTCCGATCCCGACGGCCCGAGCTACCACCCGCAAGGCATCAACCTTGTTCCCGATTACATCGAAGTCGTGACCGCAGAATCATCCGCGCCGGGTGAGCGTCACGAGCATCTTGCGGGCTCGGAAGGCAAGGTCGCCATCATGGCATGGCGTGGCCCCGAGTTTATCGATGATCCCGATACCGACGTTGCAGGCGTTGGGTGGATCCTCGCAGAAAACTGGTGGCCGTACCAGCGTCCGAGCTTTGTGACCCCGCCATTCCCCGGATACGTCTCGGGTCACTCCACCTACTCGCGTGGTGCAGCAGACCTGCTGACCCTCATCACCGGGAGCGAGTTCTTCCCCGGCGGGATGGGTGAGTTCGAAGCACCCATGAATGAGTTCCTCGTCTTCGAGGACGGCCCGTCCATGGACATTACCCTGCAATGGGCAACATACCAGGACGCATCCGACCAGACGTCGCTCTCACGTATCTGGGGTGGCATCCACCCACCAGCTGACGACATCGCAGGCCGTCACATCGGTCAGGTAATCGCACCCGAGGTCTTCGCGGAAGCACGCCGATACTTCAACGGGCTCAAGTCCTGCCCCGCAGACTTCAAGTCCGACGGCACGCTCAACTTCTACGACGTGAGTCACTATGTCGAGACCTACCTCGCAAACGACACACTCGCAGACATGAACGGCGATCTCGAACTCGACGCGAACGACGTCATGGACTTCCTCAGTGCTTACAACAGCGGCTGCCCGTAATCGCACCGCAATCGTGATCAAGCAAAGCCCCCGCTCAATGAGCGGGGGCTTTTTCGTATGACACGTTTGATGTTCGAACCAGAATCGTCAAGGCATCGTCATTTCGTACTCGATGAGCACGCTGCGGATACCTAGGTTGCCACGAGCTGGCCATGTGCCCGATGTCGAGAACGCCCGGAACCCATACGTGCATTCCGTGTTGTCGATCACGAGCATCGGATCGGGTGTGATATCAAACACCTGAACCATGCTGTTGTTCGACCCGCTCGAGGTCGCGAGCACCGTGGTGGTATACGCGAGAGTCACACGATCACGTTTCCAGAGCTCGAACCGGAGGTTGTGCGAAGATGCCGCATCGACGTACTCGACGTTGATATTCGTGATGACCACGCCGTGAGGCAGATCAACATCCATCCGCAGATACCCATTGCTGCCCTGCTCTTCGATCGCACCCGCGAAAGAGTTGAACAGACGATCAAAGCTGAACGACTGGAAGATAGATTCAGTTGTGAAGAGCTTGTACCCTACGATCGTGTTCCCGCCGCCGCTCATCGACGTGATGGTGCCATTGACGATCAGGTTGTTCGTGATGATGACGTCGTCGTTCTCATCGATCTCAAGAAGATCTGACCCGCCCTTGCTGACAACCCACGCGTCCGTGACCGGATCGTAATACGTCTTCGCACGCGAGAAACCGCCCGTCGCGTATCCGTAATAGGGGATTCCGCTGGCAAAGTTCGAGAGGGTCATCCCGCCGGGCCCGTTCATGGAACTCTGAACCACGAAGGTGTCCGTGCTCTCGACGAAGTTATCGCGATTGATGTAGACCTTATCGGTGCCGAATGCTTCACCGAACATGAGTACGCCGGGTGCTTGGGTCCAGAACGCGTCTTCAATCGTGTTTGCGACGCCCGCCTTGCTCGCGTACCCCGCTTGGGGCGCGCTCCCGATCTTCGCACGCGGATTCAGAGGCACATACGCGCCGGTCGAATCGCCATCACGCACAACGATCGCGACCCAACGCTCGGACCCGTCAAACGCGTCCTCGCCGTAATCGAGCTCGACCGTGAACGCGCCGTCAACCACTTCGATGTCGTCGAGTATGTTGAACGGGCCGACCTGGTTCCCAGCCGTCTCCGCGTCATACAGGATGAACTGGAAATCATACATCCCATTCGCGGGTGCTCCCTCATCATTGAGCGTTCCCTGAAAGACGAACGGTTCCGCGTGCGCCATCCCAGCAAGCACGCACAACCCGAAAGCACCACCAATACGCATGTTCTTCTCCTCACTGCACCGCAACTGCTCGGGTGCGTCTTGTCCCTATTCGGGGTCTATCAAAGAAGATATGCTCAAAAACCCCAATTCAACAGGAATATCTTGGGACTTGGAGGGATTCTGGAAGAGGAACATGTAAACAAGCGTATACCGTTAAGGAAACACGCCTCTACGAGAAGGGAAACGGAATGTCAAAGGGACCATCCGCAAACCGATCCACACGCGATGATCTTCGTGACGCAGCCATCCGTTTGGGCGTGCGAGACGGGATCGAAGGTGCGTCCATCCGGACAATCGCTCGTGAAGTTGGGATCACCGAAGGGGCGGTATACAAACACTACACGAACAAAGATGAGCTCATCCGCGAAGCTTACACGAGCATCGTCGAAGAGATGGCCCGTGATAAAGCCGTCCTCGTCAAAACCGATCTCCCGTTCGATTACGCAGTGCGTGCCTGGGTCAAACTCACGTACCAGTACTTCGATGACAACCCCGAAGCATTCTCATACGTGCTGCTCATGCCCCATCGCATGGCTGAACGTCTCGGGGAGATTTACACCAAACAGGGACAGCTCTTCCGCTCGTTCCTTGTTCGTTCCATGCAAGAACAGCAGATCCGACAGCTCGATCCTGATTTGGGCATCGCGCTCTTTACGGGTTTGGTGTTGAACATCCCAAGACTCATCAATGACGGCTCAATCCCAGGCCCAGCCGTGGGATACGCCGACGAGATCGCCGACGCGGTGATACGCGTCTTCTCGATCTGACATCAACCACATCCGAAGAGGGGACCCGCGACATGCGGGATCGTGCCGGGCGTCGTGTCGGCACAGCGCGATCGTTGCAGACACAACGCGCGTCGGAATCACGACGATGAATCTGAAGACTGGAGAAATCACATGAATGTCCCCTCAACCATCGCACTCACATCAGTCCTCGCCCTCGCGGGTACAGCGCAAGCAGAAATCATCTCGATCCAGGTCGAGAACACCCTGAGCGACGGCAACTTCTTCTTCACACCCGTCTGGGTCGCGGCGCACAACGGCGGGTTCGACTCCTACAACGGCGGCGAACTCGCGAGCAACTTCCCAGGGATCACCGAGATCGCCGAGAACGGCAACACCGGACCGATCTCCAGCGCCTTCGCGAACAGCGCTGCGGGTACCGCGGGCGGGGTCGACGCAACACTCGCGTCGTTCGCATTCGAAGGCGACGCGCCCGTCTACTCGCCTGGCGAGTCCAACAACTTCGAACTCGAGATCGGCGACGCGTCCGTCAACCGATTCTTCTCCTACGCGTCAATGGTCGTCCCGAGCAACGACCTGTTCTTCGCGAACGGGAACCCAACCGCGATCGAACTCTTCGATGCACTCGGGAACTTCAATGGCCCGCGAGTGATCGAGATCTACGGGCGCGACATCAACGACAACGGTACGGAAGTGAACTCCGCCGCAAACGACGCCGCGTTCTCAACCAACGACGGGCAGGCGCTCCCCGAGTTCCTCGCGATCCGCAACTTCTTCACCGAGTCGGGCGACGCGGATTACCTCAACTCGTTCATCGGGTCCACGACCGCCAACGGCGCCACGATCGAGTCTGCCTTCGGCGCTGACGATCTCGTCGCACGCATCACCATTACGCCCGCACCCTCGAGTGTCCTCGCGCTCGCGGGTGCCGGGCTCATCGCGTCGCGTCGCCGCCGGGATTGATACGAGAGCTCTCTTTCAGTTGTTTGAAATCGTGTTCTCCACATGGGGACAGCAGGGCCGGCGCTCACGCGTCGGTCCTGTCTTTCTTCCTCCGCGATCTATACTCCACCATGCGCATCTCCGTCATCATCCCCGCCGCCGGCTCCTCCACGCGATACAACGCGAACAACAACGATCCATTGGGGACAACCCGTTCCAAGCTCGACGAAGACCTTGGGGGAAAAACCGTCCTCCAACGCTCGATCGAGCTCTTCAATACCCGCGAAGAAGTGGGGCAGGTCATCGTCGCAGGCCCGCATGACGATGAGGCGTTCGCGGATTTCAAGCTCCGTCACGCCGATCGCATCTCCCTGCTTGGCGCGATGCTCGTGCAAGGCGGCAAGACCCATCGGTACGAAACCGTCGCGAACGCACTGAAGGTGCTCGATGATGCGTGCACCCATGTCGCGATCCACGACGCGGCGCGTCCCGCGACGAACGCTGCGCTAATCGATCGGTTGTTCGACGCGGCAAAGAACCACCCCGCCGTCGTCCCCGGCACACCCGTCAGCGACACGCTCAAACGCGTCGACCCCGATCCCATCGAAGACGAATCTTCTGTGGACCCTGTTGCATCGATCCTAGGCGTCGGGACAACGCACACCATGCACCGCGTCGATTCCACTGTTGATCGATCAAGCATCATGCATGTGCAGACACCGCAGGTGTTCGAGCGCGAGCTGCTCATTCGCGCGTACGCGCAGGGCAACCTGAGCTCGACGGACGATGCGGGTCTGGTCGAGCGCTTGGGCGAGCCGGTCATCGTCGTTGAAGGCGATCCGCTCAACATCAAGCTCACCCGCGCCAAGGACCTGCCCCTGGTTCGTGCGATCATGGGTGTTAAAGGCCCAAACTCGCGTCCGACGCACAAGCGGTTCTGATCACTCCGCGTTTGGGGCTGATGGGTACATCCCCATCGAGATCGTGATGCGTTTGGTGCCCTCACGCCGGGGCTTGTTGGCCAGCAGCGTAATGATCGCATCGATGTGTTCGTTGAGCTCGCCGATCTCGTCCTGGTCCAACCAACCCGAGGGGCTCCCGATAAAGGTGTCGCGCCCCGGAACAGGGAGCACCGCGTCGCCGCGCTCGAAGGTTTGGGTGAGTTGTTTTCCGGTTTCCTTGAGCGATGCCCGCGCAAACCCGGAGATTGCGTCGATCATGTCTGTGTCGCGATCGGCGTATCGGAAGAACTCGAGTGTGCTCGAATACACCTTCGCGTCTCGACGCGACGTGCTCTTGGTCCCTTCCTCGATCAAGAGTCCTACCTCGACGAGATGATCGATATGACGATATAGGGAGGCTGCGGGTTTGCCGAGTTGCTTCGCGATCTCTCGGATCGACGCGTGCCCCTGACTCAGCACGACCTGATGGATCGCGTGTCGCATGGGTGAGCTGATCGCGCGGATCTGCTCGGGGTCGCTGATCGTCTCTTCATCGGGTGGGCGTCTGAAAACCATATCCAAGAATAGTCGGCTAAATAATTTGCAAACACTTGCAATTGCAAAATAATTCTGTACCCTCAAGTTCAAGCGAGCACCCACGACACGCTCGCACAACAGACAGGAGATACTCATGAACACCCCACGCTTCGTGTACGTGCTCGGGACGGCGATCGCTGCGTCCTCGTTGCATGCACAACCCATCACGGACAACTTTGAGAACGCCACGCTCGGCACGTTCCCCGATCAGATCTGGGACGACATGCTCTCACGTGCGGTCAACACCGCAAGCGATCCGACCATGATCGTGATCGACACCACCGGCCCCGACGGGAAACCCACGCGGGCGCTCCAATCCGTCCAAGCGCACGGCACGAACGGGTTCTTCAGAGACGTCGATGTCGCAGCCATTCATGAGCTCACGATGGATGTCCGTGTCGACGCGATCCCGACCCCAACCACCGGTTGGCCTGTCGGGCTCGGGTTCGTTCGGTACTCAGGATCGGGGGACATCAACGCGAACCCACAGATCGTGTTGTACTCATGGACGACGAGGCACTGGAACTTCTTCATCGCGCCGATGGAGGGACGCCCCGCGCTCGATCTGCGGATGTCGGGACCAAGGTACACCGTTGGGCGTTGGTACACCGCGTGGGTTCGTCTGAACTCAGAGACAGG
>SPJK01018919.1_pt1 | contig 11918 bp, 10 predicted proteins | sample 3741771 | NCBI WGS metagenome assembly SPJK01 (sample SAMN10925997, study PRJNA522277) | cold seep metagenome | isolation source: Elba SIP-enriched marine methane seep metagenome, extraction at timepoint T2 | place: Italy: coast of Elba, Mediterranean Sea | reverse complement strand
GAGGTGGATATAAGCTTAGTCGTGATGCCATTGAAATTAACATCGCTGATATCATTACTGCAGTCGATGAACCGGTTGATTCCACCAAATGCGGCGGTAAAGGCAACTGTCAAAACAATCAGTCCTGTTTGACACATGATTTATGGATGGGGCTTAGCGAACAAATCCGTGATTATTTAAAAGGCATCAATCTGGGTGATTTATTGGAAAGACATAATATACAGGAAGTGGCTGAACGTCAGGAAAAAGATGCAAAAATGATGGAAAGCGGCCAAGTGGTTGAAATCAGAAAAGCCAGTTGATTTGTTGGCTGTGGGATTTTTAGCTCGATTGTACTGGCTGTTCTTTTTTTAAACCTTTCCTCTTTATCAATACATTATCACAGTTATGATTTATTTTGATCATAACGCCACTACGCCACTTGCTGAACCGGTTTTGGAGGCCATGAGGCCTTTCCTGGGCGGTTTATATGCCAATCCGTCCAGCTTGTACCGTTCCGCGAGAATCATTCGTAGCGCAATCGATACGGCAAGACAACAAGTTGCGGAGTTCGTCAATGCTTCTCCTTCACAAGTCGTGTTTACCAGTGGCGGTACCGAAGCCAACAATCTGGCAATCAAAGGCCGTTTTGATGCACAACCATTTTCACGCATGTGCATCGCTGCTTTTGAACATCCTTCAGTTTTACAGCCCGCTCAATTTTTGCAAAGCTCCGGTGTCAACTTACGGGTTCTGGATATCGACCCGCTGGGCTATGTTAATTTTGATCAGTTATTAGCGAGTCTGTCGGACGGAGTCGGATTAGTATCCATTATGACTGTGAATAATGAAACCGGCGTTATTCAACAAATTCAAGACATCGCAACAATCTGTCGTCAACAGGGTGCGTTATTGCATACCGATGCTGTGCAAGCGGCTGGAAAGCTGGAAATTGATTTTAACGGGTCAGGTGTTAATTTATTATCATTATCCAGCCACAAACTTTATGGACCAAAGGGTTGTGGTGTATTGGTGGTCGATAAGCAAACTAATTTAAGCCCGTTGTTACATGGTGGAGGTCAGGAGCAGGGCTTACGTGGAGGTACTGAGAATGTCGCAGCCATCGTAGGGTTTGGAAAAGCGGCTGAACTGGCAGGACAGCAGTTACAGCAACGTATAGACCGCTTACAACACCTTTCAAATAAGTTGTTGGAGGGATTGCAAGCGATTCCGGGTATCTTAATTTTTGGCGATGAGTCTAACCGGGTATGTAATACCTTACAGTTTGGTATTCCCAATACCGATGGAGAAATGTTGTTGATGCAATTAGATAAGCAAGGTATTGCTGTTTCCAGTGGCTCTGCTTGTGCCAGCGGAGGCGGGCAGGCCAGCCATGTTTTGACTGCGATGGGCGTTTCTGAAACTATGGCGAAAAGCGCTATTCGGATCAGTTTGGGGCATTCAAACACCGAACAGGAGATCGAAATTTTTCTTTCCAGCTTGAAAAACCTTCTATTGGAAGCCATATAGTAATAATCTATTAACGATTTAATTTCAAAATTTAGAGGTTTTCAATGTCAGTAATCGTAACTGAAAATGCGGCAAAACAGATTCAAAAACAATTAGACAAGCGGGGTAAAGGGATCGGTTTGCGTTTAGGTGTTAAAGAAGCCGGATGTACTGGGTTTGCCTACGTAATTGACTATGCTGACGAACTGAATAGCGGCGATTCGGTTTATGAAGAGCATGGTGTGAAAGTCGTTGTGAATGACAGCCATTTAGCTTATTTAAATGGAGTGGAGTTGGATTATTGCAGGGAAGGGATCAATGAAGCATTTAAGTTTCACAATCCGAATATCAAAGATACTTGCGGATGTGGTGAAAGTTTTTCTGTTTAGCCGGTTATATACTCTTCGCACTGAAGCGAGGTATTCTAAAACTTTATGAATATCGTATCTGGATTCCGGCTAACAGCTTGCCGGAATGACGCAGTATACATGCCGGAGTAGTGTTGAATGCATGCCAGAATAGCGTAGTATGCGTGCCGGAGTGGCTGTGTATGCAAGACAACACAAAGGGCTTGTTTACAATAGTTATTCCGTTTTAAACATATCATTGTTCATGTCATTTTCCTCTTGCTTAAAGATCCTAACCTGGGTCGGGTAAGCGAATTGCAGGTTGTTTTTGTTCAGGATTTCCGCGATTTTAAACATTACGTCTTCTTTGACATCCAGCCATTCTGACCAATTGATGGTTCTGGAAAAACAATAGATGAGGATGTCTATGGAATAATCATTGTATCGGTCCATATATACTAATTGTGTTGACTTAATGCCTTGTGTATCTTCATGCGAGGAAAACCGGAACTGTCGTTTGCTGCTGCCGATTTTTTGTTTAGGATTTGCGATTCCAGGGTGATCCTGCAACATATTTCTGAGGTCTTCGAGCGCTTGGCGAATATCATCCATATTACTTTCATAAGTAACGCCAATATACATTTTAATGCGCCTGCCAACCGCTCGCCGGTTCCAGTTTATGACACTGGATACCGAAATAATTGAATTGGGAATTGTAACCAGGGCATTGTCAAAGGTGCGAATGGTAGTGCTTCTTAGGCCAATTTCAGCGATGGTTCCTTCCACATCGTCGATTTTTACCCAATCGCCCATTTTAAACACATTGTCCAGTAACACCGTGACACCACCGAACAAATTGGATAAGGAATCTTTGGCTGCCAGGGCAAATGCCAGACCACCAATACCTAATGTGGACATGATGGCGGTAATGTTGATACCGAAATGATTGAGAATGACGGCGATGGCAATGAGTATCAGAATGCCTTTGGATACTTTGACCCCCAGATTAAATAATTCCTTACGTAGTTCCTTGTTTGTTTTGGTGATGTTACGGATTTTGATGATGACATAGCAATCCAGTGCTTTGAAGAGCAGCCACAAACCGAAGAAAACGTAAAATAAAAAGCTGATGGTTTCCAGAGAAGGCCTGAAATCAGTTTTATATAATAGTGCGTAGGTTCCCATATCGATGCCGATAAATACCAGAAAATATAAAATCGGCCTTTGTAATTCTTCATAGATAATTTCTTCGCTGCTGTATACATCGTCGAGTAAAAATTTCTCTATAAACCAATGAACGAATTTGAAGATAAACGGAAAACTGAAGTAGATTATAAAATAAACCATCAACGCGGTTAAAATACCGCCAATGTCGATTTTAAACGGTGCCAGACGCTGATTGATAGGCTTGGCTATAGGCTGAGTGTTAATGAACGAAATGCTTGAATTTAGCGTTACGAATTGAAACCAATGGGTCGATGCAATGAGCTTTGGATGGTTGATGACAAAATTCATCAAGTCCAGATAAGTGGTGTTGGCGATCAATAACTGTGTATAATTTTGTTGCAGGGTTTGATAGATAGTACTGGCATTATTCTCGTAATTTGGGATATTGAATATGGATTGTTTCTTTTTATAGTCGGCTAAGGCTTTATTCGCAAGGTCTTCAACATCTGATGTGCTTTGATAATTTTTTGCAGCATTAATCAAGTCCAGAATAAATTGCCGGGTATCGATGAGTGTGATGTAGTATTGATCCTGCACTTGGTCGCGCAACACTGCCAGCTTATTGCCACGTTCCTGATTAATTGCAATTCGGGATTTAATGAAATTGATGCGTTCACTGGAAACAGGTACAGGTAATGTGTCGATTTGCGTAGAACGCAAAAGCAACATTAAATCGGTTAACTGAGTGGTTTTTTTATCCAATAGCGCCTTGACCAGTTGATCATTGTTTTCGATTTCCAATAACTGTTGGTTAATGTTGTAAATAGTTTGTACGTCTTTAGCAATTTGTTCCTGGTCATTCAGTGGTGTAATAGAATCTAGTTTGGATGTCGTTTCATTGGGGGCAACCGTTGTCTGGCGGCCATCTGGCGCTGTTTGTGAGGTTGTATCAGGCGCTGTTTTTGAGGTTGTATCAGGCTCTGTATCTTGCTGATTTTGGCGGGTCTGCAAATCGGTGATAACTTTTTGTACCTGGCCAACTGAGCTGAACGCTGGCAGCGAATAAAACCAGAAACACAGTAATAACAAATGGCTGAATAACAGTTTGGTTGCGGTCATTGATAGGTACAGAATGTCTTTAGTAAAGGCTAGGTTAGTGCTGCGATGACTAATCCGGTCGTGTAATGGGTATTTCTATGTTATCGATTAATCGGGTGCGGCCCAGTTTGGCAGCAGTTAATATGACTAAATCACGGTTATGCTTGTCGGTGGGTAATAGCGTTGATGCGTCACAAATTGTGAAATAGTCAGGGTTGAAGCCGAGATGTGTTAATTTTTCGATTTGAAGCCTGGATAATGCATCGAAATCCGAGGCTGCATTTAAAATTTGTGTTTTGGTATCTTTTAAACAGGTAAATAACTGCGGTGCTATGCTGCGTTCCCGTTTGCTAAGATAAGCATTTCTTGAGCTCATTGCCAATCCGTCATGTTCCCGAACTGTGTCAACGCTGTTAATAATGATAGGCTGGTTGAGGTCTTTGACCATTTTTTTGATCACTGCCAGTTGTTGATAATCCTTACGGCCAAAAAGTGCCATATCGGCAGGCATGATATTGAATAGTTTACACACAATGGTGGCGACACCGGAAAAGTGACCGGGCCGGGTCTTGCCACAATGTAAGTCGGATAGTCCTGTAACTTCGATTCGGGTTGCTGCATTACGGTCATACATCTCATGAACATCAGGAAGGAATAGACAATCGGTGCCGATACGGTTGAGTTTATCTTGGTCCTGTGTTTCGGTTCGGGGATAAGCGGAAAAATCTTCATTGGGCCCAAACTGGGTGGGGTTAACGAAAATGCTGACAATCACTTTATCAGCTTTTTGTTGAGCCGCTTTGACTAAAGCTAAATGGCCTTCATGCAGGTTACCCATAGTCGGGACCAATGCAGTGGTATATCCGTTTTTTCGCCAATTATTGATTTGCTTTTGGGTTTCGGCAATGGTGGTTAGGATTTGCATTGACATTAGAAACTATGCTCAGGAGCGGGAAAACGTGCCCGTTTAACCTCGTCGATGTAATTTAATACAGCGTTTTCTATGCTGTGTGCGTCTTTCAGAAAATTTTTAGAAAACCGTGGGCGTTTCCCAATCCCAATATCTAACATGTCGTATAAGACCAATACCTGCCCATCACAATCGACTCCGGCGCCGATACCAATAACCGGAATTCTGAGTTCGGCGCTGATTTGCTTGGATAATTTAGCGGGTACACATTCAAGGACCAACAGACTGGCACCGGCATTTTGAATGTCTATAGCTTGTTGACGGATTTTTTCGGCATCGGTTTTTGCTTTACCCTGCACTCGATAGCTGCCAAGTTGGTTAATGGATTGAGGTAGCAGTCCTAGATGACCGCAGACAGGGATGCTTTGATCGCTTAAAAACCGGATGATGTCTAATTTTGCACCTTCCAGTTTAATCATTGTTGCGCCGCCATTTTGCATTAATCGGGCGGAGCTTTCGGCAGCCTGTGTTGCTGAATAGTAACTCATAAATGGTAGGTCGGCAATTAAAAAAGCGCGTTGTCTGGAACGATTGACGTTGGCGCAGTGATAGACCATATCATCAACCGATACCGGCAGCGTACTTTCGTGACCCTGTATCACCATGCCTAATGAATCGCCAACCAAGATAACGTCGATACCCGCGTTATCCAAAACGGCGCTGAAGCTTGCATCATAACTGGTTAAGCAGGTGATCTTTTCCCCGCGTTGTTTCATGTCCAGGAGATCGGTCAGGGTTAGCGGTTTGGTGATCTTTGATGACAGATATTGAGCCACGGTTAGTTTACATTTTTATTAGTCCATTTAAAGGACAGGTTTTAATTAATTCGGACACTGCGCCATGGCCTGGTATGATCAGATCAGGCGCAATTTCATATAGGGGATATAATACAAAAGCACGTTCATGAATGCCAATATGAGGTACGATTAATTCGGGTAAATTCAAGCTCAAATCATCAATGACCAGTAAATCCAGGTCTAAGGTTCTGGCTGTCCAACGCTTGCCGGTTCGGGTTCTGCCGTGTTGTAGTTCAATTGCCTGTAATGCTCTTAATATTTGTAATGGCTGGAGTTCGGTACTGATCGACATCACCGCATTGACATAATCAGGCTGGTCTTGCGGTCCCATCGGTGGGCTAAGGTATAAGCTGGAAAATTTGAGTTCTGAGACAGAGTCTATTAGGTTGATGTCTTTACGGGCTGAATTTAATTGTTGTGCCGGCTGTTGTAAGTTACTGCCTAATCCAATGAAAACAGAGGATTGAATGGGTAATATAGTTGACATTAAAACGCTTAGGATTCGGAATCTGTTGCACGCTTTTGACGTGTTGTTTGATTTGGGCGTTTGCGTCGTCTAGGAGAACGCGGTTTTGTCATGCGTTTTTGTTCCTGTTCATCGGCGTGTTGAAAACGGGTCCACCAGTCAGCGAGTTTTGGGTCGGCATTACCGGTTTCAGCGCGTAACAGTAAAAAATCGTATGCTGCTCTAAACCTTGGTTGCTGAAGTGTTTTATAGGGTTTTAGCCCTATTCTTTTTTTGAAGATCGGTTGCATATTCCAAATTTCACGCATGGAAAATCCCACCCGCTTGGGGAACGCCGTGCTTTTCAACTGTAGCCGGATGATTTCGTCTCCTGCTTCCTGATAGGCTCTGAGTTCAGGAATCCCTGAAGCGATTTTTTCTTTTAGCAGTGACTGCAAGGGGTCCCATAAAAATGCCGCAAGTAAAAAATAGGGGACTACCGTTTTGCCTGAGCCCAGTCTTATATCGGTATTCTCCAAGGCTTTGGCCAGAAATAATTTTGGAAAGCCATGATCTTCAATACTCAGACCTTTATCTGTTGCCGGAAACAGAATGGTAAATAAATTATAATGCCTGAGCATTTCAAAGGCTTGTAAGGCGTATCCGGACATAAACAGCTTCAGCATTTCTTCGTATAGTCTTGCTGAGGGGACATCGGCTAATAACGGTGCCATGCTATGAATCGGTTGTTCACAATCCGGGTGGATCGTGAAACCGAGCTTGACGGCAAAACGAATGGCGCGCAGCATCCGTACCGGGTCTTCACGGTATCGTGTTTCAGGGTCACCAATAAGACGTAGTAAGCCATCTTGATGGTCGCGCATGCCCTGAGTGTAATCGATGACAGAAAAATCCTGAATATTGTAATACAAGGCATTGACGGTAAAATCTCGTCGCCAGGCATCTTCTTCGATACTGCCGTAAAAATTATCTTGTAAAACCCGGCCGTTTTTGTGATGTATGTTATTTTGATCTGCTGCGGCGCGGAAGGTAGCGACTTCAATGATTTCTCTACCGAAAAAAACATGAGCAAGTCTGAAGCGTCTACCTATCAAGCGGCTATTTTTAAAAGTTTTGCGGATTTCTTCAGGCTCCGCATTGGTTACCACATCAAAGTCTTTTGGCTCCCGGCCTAATAAAAGGTCACGCACACAACCGCCGACCAGATACGCTTCAAAACCTGATTTTTTCAACCGATATAAAACTTTCAGGGCATTTTCGCTGATTTGTGAACGCGAGATGCTATGTTCTGAACGGGAATAAAGCTGAGGTTCCGCAGACGAATCCTGACTGGTTGCAACAGAATTGATAAATTGTTTTATGTAATTAAAAATAACTGATGACCTATACGTATTCGCCAACATTTAAAATCTTAAACATCAGCATTTCTTGACAAATTTGCATACTATATCATTTTAGGCGATTTTATGTTTTAAGGATTGAGCTGTGAATAAATAAGCAGGTGTTTTTTGATAGGTTAAATGTAGATTAAATTACTTATACAGGTCGGTTATTTGCAAAATTAATAGAGGCCACTAAAAATCATAAAAATGCATTTATGAGTGTTTCTACCGCTCAAGTTTTTTAATTTAATCTATGTAATGATCATGTAGCTTTGATTATTTGTTGGAGTTGTTTTCGAAGATTCTATTTATTTTCATATAAAAACCAAAGGTTAAGGACTTTGATATGAAAATACCGGAGTATAAATACTAAATAATTTTAATTGTTTAGTATAATAACCTGAAAAATTATAGGAAAATGATAAAAAATATTAGCGCATCACCTCGAATATTGGTCATCGGACCGAATTGGGTTGGTGATATGGTAATGGCTCAAAGTTTATTCATAACCTTAAAGTCCTTACACCCCAACAGCCAAATTGATGTCATGGCACCTAGCTGGACCGTTCCTTTATTACCCTTGATGCCGGAAGTCACTAATGCCGTCGAATCCCCGTTAAAGCGCGGTCAATTAGGCTTGGTTGCCCGGTATAAACTGGGCCGGCAGATTAAGGAATGTCATTATGATCAAGTTATATTGCTTACTAATTCTTTAAAATCGGCATTAATTCCTTTTTTTGCAGAGATTCCGCTGCGGACCGGGTATATAGGAGAGCAACGTTGGGGATTGCTCAATGACTTGCGCCGTTTGGATAAAAAGGCTTTGCCGATGACTGTGCAACGGTTTGTCGCTTTAGCTTGGGATGATGCCAATAAAACTGATTTTGACTGTCCCGCGCCTGTTTTGCAGATCGATGCTCAGCAACTGAAATCCATAAGCGATAAATTTTCATTAACAAAAGCATCCAATAAGATATTGGGTTTATGTCCCGGTGCCGAATATGGTCCGGCAAAATGTTGGCCACCTGAGCATTATGCCGAACTTGCTAATGAAAAAATAAGTGAAGGGTGGGATGTATGGCTATTCGGTTCGCCTAAAGACCGGGATACAGCGAGTATTATTAATCAGGCAACTGGCAATTCATGCGCCGACCTAAGTGGAAAGACCAGTTTGACTGAAGCCGTATACCTGCTTTCTCTGTGTGATTATGTGGTCAGCAACGACTCCGGGTTAATGCATGTTGCGGCTGCTTTGGATAAAAAGCTGATCGCAATATATGGTTCATCAGATCCGAGGTTTACGCCCCCCTTAAATCAGGGGGCAGAGATTATATCTTTGTCTCTTGATTGTTCTCCCTGTTTTAAACGAGAGTGTCCATTTGGGCATTACAACTGTCTACAGGATATAAGTTCACGGATGATTTCCAAGCAATTAGACAGTTTTTAAGCTTTTTCTTACTTTTTACATATTTAACTAATGAAATTATTAATATCTTATCCACAAACCAGTTGGGACTACGTGAAGTTCAGGCTCAACAGAATTATAAAAGGCAAGGATAAGTCGAACGATGTTTTTAAGGGGGCACCAGGAGGTAAGATTCAACTGTTAGAGCAAAAGCAGTCAATGGGTCAATTTACGTTAATCAATGAAATATACCCAAGTAAGCCGTTTGGAATGCATTATGTGCCGGGTGAGGGCTTGTATTTTATTACCGGCTTGCCTTGCAGTGAAGATGGCGTATCGGGTGATGAGCATATTGTGCGTTTAAATGATGCGGGTGAAATTGATTTGACCATCCGTAGTCCCTTGTTTAGCCAGTTACGATCGCTCAGGCGAACTGAACGTGGGCTGATGGTTACATCCAGTGGTATTGATGCCATTCTGGAAGTAGACCTTGAAGGCAATATTATTTGGTCATGGTATGCGACAGAGCATGGTTATGCTATGGCTTATAATGGAGAGAACAGAGAGATAGATAAAAATATCGATCACCGGCTTTTTAATTATCCCGGCAAGCTGCAAACAACGCATTTAAATTCTGCCATTGTTGACCCATATGATCCTGGAAAAATATTAACTATTTTGTTCTATCAAGGGAAAGTGGCGCGAATTGATAGGGAGACCTTAGAACATGAGTGTGTGATCAATGATTTGAATGGTGCCCATCATATACGTCCTCATAGTGAGGGTTATATGCTAGCTAATTCGCGAAAAGGAGAGGTGCATATTTATGACAAAAAATTTCAGTTGATTGACAAAATCTTGGGGACGACTAAAATATTTCCTGTGAAATGGGTGCAAGATGCGATAGAAACATCCATAGGCTCTTATTTGATTGCTGATTGTAATACTTTTAATTTACGTGAACTTGATGTAAATACAGGTAAAAAACAAAAGTTCAATACTCAAATGCCTAACAGGATTTTTCAATTTGAGCCGGTGCCTGACAGTTTTACTTTAAGATACAAAGAGTAATAATGAGAATTAATTGCTTTTCTTTATGCCGAAAATGTTTGTTTGGCTTATCGTTAAGTTTTGCTTTTAAGTTTGTTTTTGCTGAAACTGTGCATCAGGACCAATTCAAAGATTTTGTATACCGAGCGCAAAATCCTTTAAGCGATACCTATAGCATTCCCTTACAATATACCTATCATGGGGGTGCTATTAGAGGCGGTGTTTCGGTGGGAAGTTTGGCACCTATCTTTCCAATTTCATTAGGTGACTGGAATCTCATTAACCAAATGTCGTTAAATTTCATCGGTACACCCGGTGAGGTTACTGGTATTGAGGAATTACCCCAGCCCTTACCAGGGTCGGGGGCTTCAGGTTTAGGTGATCTTGAATTTACTTCCTTTCTCACTCCGTCTGATCCGGGTCAATTTATCTGGGGAATTGGCCCCACTTTCGTATTTCCCACTGATTATCCTTCACGTGAACTGGGTAGCGGTAAATTCAGCGTCGGTCCGGCGTTAATGATGCTCACCCAGCCAAAGCCTTGGACCGTAGGGTTGCAGATCAAACAAATCTGGTCGGTGATCGGTAGTGATGGCAGAGATGATGTCAGCCAGATGGTGTTACAGCCGTTTATTAATTACAATTTGCCGGATAATTGGTATTTAGTGTCAGATATGGACATGATCGCCAATTGGGAATCCAGTGACAGCCAACGATGGACAGTACCAATTGGCGCGGGTATTGGTAAATTATTTAGCATAGATGATAGCCATGCCATCAATTCCCGGCTTGAAGGCTATTACAATGTCATCAGCCCTGATGATGGTCCGGAATGGTCAGTCAATTTTACACTTCAGTTTATGTTTCTGGACTAATGAAGCTGAATGAAATCAGCCCTCTATGTCATCTCCTGTTTAGCAACAGCTTTCCTCGCTACAGCAATTGACATGTTCTGCGCCTTTACTTTCTGATGCAGGGCGTAGGGTGCCCGGTGGTGCACACCAATTGACGGCTGGCTTTTCCTGGCCCGGCATGATACCAATAAAATCATCTTGATAAGCACTGCTGGTCAATAGTTTGAAGCTTCTTTCACAAACCGCTATACGCTGACCACGTGGGTACACATGACCTTCATCGTCAAATACTTCTGAATATGGCCCACGATAAATCACAGCGTGTCCTTTATCCAGGCAAGGTTGCTCCTGAGGTTTGATGGCGGTTATGGTGACCGACCGGAATTCCAGGCCTTGAACCACTTGCCAGGCATTGGTATCCCATTTGTCGTAACTGACAGCAATAAACCCGGCATCTAAAAATGCCTGGAGAAAATCATATTCCTGCAATGCACCGGAAATACATCCGCTCCAAAGCTCGGCATCCTGTTTCAAATGTTCAGGTACCGGCTCGTCGCTGACGATGTCGGAAATGGCTACCCGGCCGCCAGGTTTAACCACTCTGAATATTTCTTTGATTAATTGATCTTTATCGCTATCATGAACTAAATTAAGCACACAATTGGAAACTACCAGATCTACGGAATTCGATTCAATTAAAGGATGCTGTTGGCGTTGTTGTTCTTGCCATTCACGGAATTTAATCAAATTGGCGGCATTATCGATAGGATGATTTTGTAGAAATTGATCGACTTTATTTAAATCCAGGCTTAAATCCTGAATTTGGCCTTTGACAAAACGGACCCGGTCAGAACCGATTTTAGATGACATTTCCGATTGATATTTTATTGCCAG
>SPJK01000701.1_pt1 | contig 11933 bp, 7 predicted proteins | sample 3741771 | NCBI WGS metagenome assembly SPJK01 (sample SAMN10925997, study PRJNA522277) | cold seep metagenome | isolation source: Elba SIP-enriched marine methane seep metagenome, extraction at timepoint T2 | place: Italy: coast of Elba, Mediterranean Sea | reverse complement strand
CTGAAATAAGCCAGTCGCTTCTTGATGAAGAAGATGCACCCATAAATCCATGCATAGAACCTGCTCAATTACTTACTGAACAGGTTAATGAGTCAGAATGGTGTGAAGCGCGATTTCATGCTTCATGCCGATACGCGGCTCAAGTCATGGTGCTCGATGCTTGCCTGGAAGGCTTAATGGAGTTCTTGGACGACATTTTTGAAAGTCGGAACTACCAATTTATCTTGCTTGGTACTTCAGGATATCCCCTTGGAGAACACGGACAGATCGGCGGCAACGACATGCGTCTCTATTCCGAACAGCATCACGTGCCAGTACTATGGAAGACCACCGATCCAAGGGATCGATTCTCTCGATCTCAAAGATTAACTCTACTCAGCGACATCTTTGCTAGCACCTTCGAGGAGGAAAATGAGTCGGAGCGTTTCCTGCAACTCCATTCAAAAGATGGCAACACATCGATACGGACTTGCTCTTGGTATCTAATCCAGTCGGGAATTGATGATCCGTCAATTCCTGAGCTGGAACTCTACCTCAAGCCTGACGATCTATGGGAACAAAACGACGTCTACAAGCTTGAACAAGCAACGGCCGAGCAACTGCTAGCACTTCCTACTCAAGATTCCTTGCAGGAAGAATCGAACTAGCCATAAAACGTTCCAATATATAGATTAAGCGACTGAATTTGGGCGTCAGATCAGTGCTAAGCAAGGAATTCGCTTCAGCTGCTATCGTCGTTTAGCTCGAATAATTTTTGGTTTCACGGACAAGGAAGTCCGATGCGGTCGTTCCGCGCACAACTAACCAGAACACCACAATACTTGATAGTCATAAGTTGCCTTCTTTTGATGGCCACTTCGCTGTTGAGTAATGTCTCTTTACGCGCCCAGCAGCCTTCAGCAGATATTGTTGAAATCGATTCTGCGAATTCACAAACTCGCATCAGACTAGCATTTGGTGGTGCAACACCAACCATTTGGCAAGGTGAAATGGTATTCACTGGTCTCAAGCCGAGTCAGCTACAACAACTAAGCTTGGAACCTTCAAGCGTTGGAGCGGCATGGCTTGAGGGTAATCGACTGATCATCCGTCATGACCGTCCGATAAGCCGTGATGCTTACGATGTCACGTTAGTTGGACCACTGGATAGCGAATTAGAAATAAGTCTTTCGGACGGTAATACTGATCCAGTACCAGTCCGTATCAACTTAAGCGATATTCGCCGACAAGCTCAAACACAACAATTGGGTGATCTAGGTCGATTCGTAGCCGAGCGAATGCCGGACGATCGTCTACACATCGAATTTGACAAGCCAACAAGAATATACGAACCCAATGATCGGCTAAAATTTACTGTCTCTCCTGATACCGAGGAGCTGGAACCGACCGATTTTTTCGACTTTAAAGTGGCTCTTTCAGGTGCTCGCTCCGAAAGAATCCTTTGGCAAGGCGAATCAACCCGCTATGAAGTCCCTGTGAAGGGTCTGGCAGAATGCCCCGTCGAAATCCCTCTGCCCACCGAAGAAGGTGTCTACAACATTCAACTAACCATTGAACGACCAGCAGGATTCACTTCTCGCTTTCTTCCAAACGGGCAAGTTCGACCGTTTGCCCAACGATCTTTTCAAGTTCTTGTCTTCGATAAAAACCGCAAACCGGAAGCCCCCAGTGATTGGGTAGTGATTGAAGAAATCAATCCTGCTAGCAGCCCCCAGGCGTCACGAATTCCTGAGTGGATGGACTGGCGTCGACTAGCTCGCGAAGAGGTTCCCACAAGATTGGCGAGCTTCGACACCGTAACCTCGCCTTTCGGCATTGTTTCACTGCCCAAAGCAAAAATCGATGACGATGGAAATCTTGCTGCAAATTGGCAAGCAATTGCTTTGCCAAATTTAAACCCTGGAGTTCCTTATTTAATCGAAATAGAGCATGGCAACCAACTTGAAGATGGAGAACTTATACCTCAATCTTTGGGTGTCACGATCCTGGACAAGTCTTCTCAAGGTGAATTAGTTCCTCTCAATCGGACACTAATTCATAACTCGGCAACTTGGAATCCTCAAGAAAACGAATCGATCAAGGTTCTCATCTGGCCTCGAACTTCGGCTCCTCTATTGGTTGTTAGTAATCCCTCTACAGCAGACATAGCTAGTCTTGGCAAAATCAGGATCTACCGAAGCGAAGGTTTTAAAAGGACAAAACGGTCCCAAAGACAACTCTCACTACGGTGGCGAGATCCACAACTTGAAGCATCGGTCGGAGCATCTCTTGCTCCTTCACCTGGAAAACTATACGAGGTCGCTGATCTTCAAACACGGTTTGAAGTTTCCAAGAGGATTGCCGATCGAGTTCAAATCGCCGGTGCGAATGGGGCCATAATCCCACTAAACAGCCAAGGAGGATCATTAACATCTATTCCCAGTCTTTCTGGTACTCCAAGGTTTAATATGGCTACTTGGGCTTTCGGTTCGAGTGATCTTCCGCCGATCGACCCGCTTGAAATTCTGTTACTAGAATTTGATCGTCGCCGACTTGATTTAACTCCCTGCTTGTCGCTTGATGAGCCACTACCTCAACTAGAAAAGCGACGCCGTTACGAGCAAGACTCAAGTTACCTTTGGTCGGCAGATTCAGATTCACAAAGATATAACCCTCTTCACGCTGGTGTCTCCGAAGAAATACAGACTATTGGTAAGGAGCTACGCGATAAATATGAACATCATCGATCCTTGGGCCGTTTATCGTTCCAAATTGGCTCACGTGGCGCCTTAATTCAACCCAATCTTGAAGGTGGTTTCGAAACTAGAATTGTTGACCAATTTCTAAAGGAGAATCAACTCAATTGGCCTGAAAATTTACCTCGCAACCCAGAAACCCATGCCGAGGTAATTGAACAGAATATTCCCGAAGCGTGGGAAAAATGGAAGCAACAACGATACGACAGAGCTGCGTATTCGGTCTCTCAAGCATACCGATCAAGACGAGGACAAGCACCCTTGATCTTCGCTGACAAGATTCTCTACCACGAAGAATTTAGTCGCGCAGCTACACCGAAACTTGGTCGTCAAATTGATCTGAATGAAAGTTTTGAGATTCTTGGAGTCTCATCGTTATTAAAACCGGGTCGAATGTCTCTGGTTTCAAACGAATCGGCAAGTAGTTCTCTGCCGAATCGATTAATTGGCGATGCTTCCTTCTGGAATGCTGTTTCGAGACAGAAGGAACTAATTTCAAATCAATCTCTCAAGGTAACTCAGCTGCTCTCGGATCAAGTTGCGGTACGATTAGTGCGTTCATCCGATTTTTTTGGTACGCCTCAGTCACCCAATGACTTCCTCTTCGAAGCGACAATCATATCAAACGAAACGGCAGCACAGCGGCTAGTAGAATCCTCATCTGATCTCTCAATCCCTCTCTTGATTGAAACATCAGGATCGGAAGAAGGATGGTATTCTGAAGAACTCATAACGCTTCGAAAGCTATTTACTTCAACTCCGACTTCGAGGCAGCCGTCGGACAAATCACTTAAAACTAATTCGCATGATGTGAAAATCTCGGTTAGTGAGCAGGCAAATGGAAAGGCACCAGGCACAGTACTTATTGCTTCGAACAAAACAGCATGGAAAAGGCAAGCGAGTGTCACCATTGAAGTCCCTCATCGTAGCTTAGCAATTCCCATCAGTAGCGACCTACAACCAGAATGGTTTGAATCTGGCAAACATGCCTTAAAGATCGAACTAGAGCCTTATCAAGCCATTGCTTGGCGTTTTTCGAGCATCGGAATCCAATGTGTTGGCATACGTGTTGACAATGCATCCAATGCCGTTGATGAAATCAGCAAGCGAGTCGAGCAACTTAAATTGGCAGATCATAGTGCTCGAAGACAAGTCACCCCTTTACGCAATCCTTCGTTTGAGGAGCGTCGTGAAGATGGACAAGCTGCTGAATGGGAGCTTATCAACTGTCCACAACCTGTGGCAAAACACTCAGCCATTGATGGAAATTATGCCCTCACGATTAGTTCCCAAGGCGATGATGCTATGGGCGTTTGCACGCCATTTACGATGCCAAGCACAGGTCAATTAGCAATACAGTTTCAAGCAACAAGCATAGAACTAGAACCTGATTCAGAATTCGTAATTGAATTTTTGACGACCGACGGGAAGTATCAATCGCGCACAACAGTAAATGCTGATCAACTTCCGACGCTTGATCAAAATAATGAAGAGACTTGGACCGATCTGATATTTGCTGTCGACGATTTGCCAATCGGTGTCGCTGGCCAAATGCAAGTACGGTTTATTTTGATCGGTAAGGGCACAATCCTTGTTGATAACCTTCGGTGTGAAGACCTAATGCTCCCCTTGCCTGCCTATATCGAAGACACAAAGTCACAAAAATTGGCGCTGGTGCAACTCAAACTTGCTGCCCAACAAGCACTTGATGAGGGGCGGCTTGCAGACTGTCAGCAAATCCTGGACAGCTATTGGGGCAAGTTCCTTGTGACAAACTTCCCGCAACTGCCACCTGTCGTGCAAGAGGCAAATACAGACACGCCAGTCCTCTCTGACGAAGCAGCCGACCCTGAAAAAGAAGAGGAGGCATCCGTGGCGGATCGATTCCGGGGCTATTGGCCAAAGATTTGGCGCTAAAGTAGCGCGGGTGAATTAATCGGCAAAAGCGAATGAATCCGTCTTAGCGCTGGATGCCAAAGGATTTGGTTCATCTATCACAGGATGTATGCCCGGCAAGTCTTCGGCGTACCACTTATCAAGGATCTCTCGCCAAGCCCCTGGTTTCTTCACTTTACAGAAGTCAGCACGTACTTCTTTATGATTGGGGTGAAGCACAGAATACTTAATCGCAAACTTCCGCATGTCTGGCAAGCATCGATCAGCACCGTAGAGTTCTTCTGCCAAGCGATAATGCTCAGCGATTACATCACGTTGTTCCCACAACGTGGGAGGTTCCGGCAAAGGTTTACCTGCTGCCAAAGCTCGAGCCTGACGGAATATCCATGGATTCCCAATGGCACCACGTGCAACCGTGACTCCATCTACGCCCGTGTATTGCATCATGTCAAGGCAGTCTTGAGCCGTGAACAGGTCACCACTCCCCAAGATAACACGCTCACCGGCATACTCTTTGAGCTCCTTTAGAAACTCCCAACGAGAAGGACCGTTATAGCGTTGTTTAACCGTTCGACCATGAACGGTTATTGCTGAAACGCCTAGCTCATAAGCTCGATCGAAAATGGTAAAGAACTTATCTCGGCTTTCTGGATCGTCATCAATGCCACGGCGCATTTTAACCGTGACTGGCTTCTCAGTGGGAGTTGCTTCTCGGACACGTTCGATGATTTCAATCGCCACTTCAGGTTGACTGAGATGGAACCCGCCTCGGCATTTCCCAACCACCTTCTTAACGGGGCAGCCAAAGTTAATGTCGATCACATCGAAGCCTGCTTCGGAAAGCTTAGCGGCTGCAATACCGAACTGGACAGGATCAGCCCCCATGATCTGACCCGCTACGGGATGCTCCTCTTCAGAAATATGCATGAAGTGTCTCGTCTTGGTGCGTTCTTTAAACGCAACAACAAATTGATCGAGCATCACTTCGCAAAGCGTGTAGGGCGCCCCAAACCGACGTGCCAGGGTTCGCATTGGCGAATCGCTATAGCCACTAAGTGCCGCCTGAACAACGGGGAAGTCGAGCTCGAGGTGACCAATTCGTAATGTCGGTAGCTGTAAAGTCATGGACATTATTCTCGATTGCTTCCAGCTAGGCCGTCAACCGCTTGCACGATTTCTTTTAGAACTTCAGCGTCCTCTTCGATAGACATCTGGCTTTCAAGAGATATTCTTGCTAGCTCGGAAGCATATTGGCCAAGTGCCCATGCCGCTGCCATTCGAATCAACGGCTCTTCATCGTTCAGAAGCTTTACAAGGACTTGCTCTCCCCCCTCGGGTCGTTTGTTTCCCATCACCATGGCTGCATTGCGAAGAATCCCACGCCTTCGTGGTCTCCATAACGGAGTACCGTGGAAGCGAGATCGAAAGGCTGATTCGTCTAGTTGTAACAGCTCAAATAGTTCGGCTGGATTATTTTCATTCCGAGCATTAAAGGCGGTTGCTAAATTCTCTTCTAAAGCCAAAGGTGATTTATTGTTCCAAGGACAAACTTCTTGACAGACGTCACAACCAAAAAGCCAGTCACCGATACCAGATCGTAAGTCTTCTGAAGGCATCTCCTTGTGTTCGATTGTCAAGTAACTTATGCAACGCGATGCATTCAGAACTCTCGGCTCAACAAAAGCATCCGTCGGACAAGCATCGAGACATGCGGTACAGCTGCCGCAATGATCTACTTCAAAAGGAGCATCATAGACCATCTCTTGATCAGTAAGCAAAGCTGCTAAAAAAAACCAACTACCATGCTCTCGATTCAGCAACAATGTGTTTTTCCCTATCCAACCTAAACCGGCAAGCTGGGCAAACTCGCGTTCCATGATTGGGGCGGTATCAACCACACCGCGGACTTTTGATTCGGGCACAAGCTCTCGCAACTCATCGGCAAGCTTATGTAGCTTCGGCCGAATCAGGTCGTGATAATCTTGATCGCCCCAAGCGTAACGAGAGATCCGTGCCTGATGATCATGTGGCTGAATTGGCTCGATCGTTTTATAGTCGAGCGTCATCACGATTACCGACTTTGCTTCTTCGAGCACATTCTCGGGATGCTTGTAAGCTTCGTGACGGTCCGCAAGATAGCTCATCTGTCCGGCGTAGCCCGCTTCAAGCCAATCACTTAGCCTATGGAAACCTGATGGGGTTTGGGCCTCACAAACGGCACAAAGAGAGAACCCTAGAGCTTTGGCTCTCTCTTTCATATGTGCTGTAAGTGTTTTTATATCCATGACTTAAGCGTTTTTAAGACTTTCTGGATCAAGTTTATTTTTGCTTGTTTTTTTATAGCTTCCAATTAGCTTGGAAATAGACGTTTAATGTCCCCTGTCTGTCTCCTACCAACCTATCTCCCGCCCCATTAGTGTCTATCACCATGAGCTTAACTTCTCGACTTACTGTTTTTGTAGCCTTAGTGGCTGTTAGTTTCTTAGGTTCCCAGGCATCAGAAGCTTGTGGTTGGGCCAATAATTATGGCTATGGTATCGGTGGACTTTACCGTTCGCTTGATTTTCCTACCGAAACTCGAGTTCCTTATTTTGCTGCCCATCCGCCAGTTTATTACAGCCACCCTGTTCCTCGTACCTATGGCCACAGCCCCTTTGCTTACGGTCCTTGGCACAAAACGCCGGAAATTGTCGAATCGGCTACGCCTGTTGTGATTGAAAATCCGCATGCTAAGGAAGCTTCACAAACAGAGAACAAGCAAGCGAAAAACAATGCTCGCATGGACCGATCTGTCTCGCTTGGTGCTGCCGAGTCACCAGGTCCGTTGATGATCGAGAATCCCTACTTTGACGAAGTTCACTGATCATTTATTGATCAATTGAACTTAAAATTTAAGGGCGGTTGCGCGGTTATCGACAGTCGGTTAGGCTAAGGGAGATTAGCACAGACCTTCTGTTAGGAGCCAGGAAGATGCCTCAAAGGGAAACTCTCTTTACTAAGATCATCGCGCGGGAAATCCCCGCAGAGATCCTCTTTGAAGACGATCTCTGTTTGGCATTTAAAGACATTTCCCCCCAAGCTCCGACACATTTTTTGGTGATACCCAAAAAACCGGTTGAGTCATGTGATTCGCTTGAGAACGAAGACCAAACGGTAATGGGGCATTTGATGCTAGTGATTCGTGATCTAGCCAAAAAACTTGAACTTGGCAAAGGGTATCGCGTCGTGATGAATTGCGGTGAAGAAGGAGGCCAAACGGTTGATCATCTCCATCTTCATGTTCTTGCTGGTCGCCCTCTGACGTGGCCACCGGGCTAAAAGGCAGAACAGCTTATTTGCGATGTAATCGCTACCAAGGAATTGGCTCTTCAAATTCAGCGCCAAAGCTAATCGGTAAATCAACCACGTCTTGTAATTGAGACAGGTAATCTTCTCGGCAGATTTCTACAGCACCGAGTCGCTTAGTATGCGGCGTTATCTCTTGAATATCGAGAAGCTCGTAACCACGCTGTTTCAGGTGCTCGACTAAATACGCTAAAGCAACTTTTGAGGCATCGCGTTCGTAACGAAACATCGACTCAGCAGCAAACAAACCACCTATTGCCAAACCATAAACGCCGCCAGCTAGCTGGCCATCTAGCCACGCCTCGACACAATGGGCATGCCCTAAATGATGCATGCGGCAGTAAGCTTCAATCATTTCATCGGTAATCCAAGTACCTTGCTCGCGCCCTGGACCATAGGCGCAACCACGGATTACTTGGTCAAAGGCTCGGTTGATCGTGACCTCATACTTATTGCTTCTCAGGGTTCTGAGCAATCTCTTTGAAACATGCAAACCGTCCAGAGGTAAGATCGCTCGAGGATCGGGTGACCACCAAAGCATTGGGAAAGATTCTTCCGAATCTTGTTCCTCGCATTCGTCCGACATTGGCCAAGGGAAAATCCCGTTACGATAGGCATCCAAGAGCCAATCCGGGTGAAGTAGCCCACCCACCGCCAAAAGCCCATCGGCCTGACTTTGCGAAGGATGGGGAAATCGGCTTTTTATGGGAGGAATGGTCAAGCGATTTTCCTAAGGACATGGGTGTGTCACTTGCAATTATGCAAGAGTCCCCTGAGCAAACAAGCTGCTAAAGACGGTTATTCAAGTCGTGTATTCCACAATACCCCTAAATAAATAGGCACAATCAATGTAGTTACCACCTTAACAGATAGGTGCCGGAAAGGGATCAATTGACTATACTGGAACTATCTATTCGGAATCTCAGGCGTGCTGTTCGTATTTTAGTTCGAAAGCCCAAATTTTCTGAATGGTCTTCAAAAGCAGCGGTTCTTCTCAGGATTTAGGTCTATGGACGATTCAGCATCGCAAAATGAAACGAGCGCTACCGCTCCCAATGGTGATGGAGCAGCTTCAAACGTGGATCGTCCCATGTTCGATAAGCCAAACTTGCAGCTCAAGGACCCTGATCCTTACGCTTTTGCCAACCGTATTCGAAAATTAATCCTGCTCGCCTGTGTCATGGCTGCCATGGCAATCATTCCCTACATGTCTCGGATGATCTCCTACGAGATTCGACGAGGTCAGATGCAAGCAGAAGTCGAGGTTGCAACCGCGGCTCTTGAAGGAATCGCCCCTACGATGGGTGGTTTCGAACAAGCTTCCCGCCTTGTCTCTCAGAAAGTTTCTCCGAGTGTCGTCAGCATCTATCGTCCCAGATTTTCTCCAAACGCTACTTTTGAAACTGGCCAAGGATCTGGATTCATCGTGGATAAGGATGGTTACATTCTGACCAACGAGCATGTTGTACGCGGAGCAAGCCAACTTATCATTCAATACAACAACGGAGAAATGGACGAAGCGTATATTGTTGGCACCGATCCCCAGACCGACCTGGCTTTGTTAAAAGCATCGCCCATCAGCTTGGAAGTTGCTAGCTGGGGAGATAGTGACCAACTCGAACCTGGTAACCTGGTTTGGGCACTTGGTAGTCCCTTTGGGCTTGAGAGAAGCGTTACCTTCGGCATTGTTAGCTGCAAGGCAAGAAGGACTTCGATTCTAAAGACTATTAATAAATCAAATTCTGTTTCTGTTTATCAGGAATACCTCCAGACCGACGTCGCCGTGAATCCTGGCAATAGTGGCGGACCGCTTGTTAATCTTTCGGGTGAAGTCGTGGGCGTGAACACAGCAATCGTTGGTGAGTCCTATAGCGGCGTTAGCTTTGCTATTCCTAGTAATATCGCAATGGAAATCTACCAAGAACTGCGAACGAATGGAAAAATTGAACGTGGCTTTTTAGGTATTGAACCCGCTAAGCTGAATGACAATCGTCGTCGTTTGCTTGGATTGGATAAGAATGTCGGGGTTTTGGTGAATAATGTTGTGCAAAACAGCCCTGCTTCACGTGCAGGGCTGCTACCAGGAGATGTTATCATCAGCTGGAACAGTGAACCCTTCGGAGATCCAACCCTGCTAAGCCGAGAAATCGCAGCCACCGACATAGATTCAACTGCTAAAGTGGTTGTTCGTCGCATTATCAACGGATCGAAGACGGATGTTCCCCTGAACGTCACGGTCCGAAGGAAGCCTGCGACTCGCATTCAATAATCGGCATCTGCAAGGAAGCTTAAATCCAATGCCTAATTTTTCGCAAGAGACGAAAGAACAGGTTCGACAAGCAGTCGACATTGTTGAACTCGTCGGCGGATACATGCAACTCCGACCTCAGGGTCGGGGCTATGTTGGCCTCTGCCCTTTTCATGATGACAAACGCCCCAGCATGCAGGTGAACCCTGAACGGCAATCGTTCAAGTGCTGGGTTTGTCAAACTGGCGGTGACATCTTCAGTTTTATAATGAATATCGAAGGCGTTGAATTCCGCGAGGCCTTGGAAATCCTTGCCGAAAGAGCGGGAATTTCTCTTGAAGAAGCTCAGCTAGGCCTTCGCGCTGAACCTGGTTCTCCGGGAGATAAGAAAACGCTTTTTGCCGCCATGGCCTGGGCAGAAGAACTTTATCACAAATGCCTTGTGCAGTCGCGTGAGGCAGAACTCGTAAAACAGTATCTAGCCGAGCGTGACATCTCCCAAGCAAGTATCGATCGATTTCGAATTGGCTTTGCACCGACTGGCTGGGATTGGCTTTTATCGAGAGCGCAGTCTGCAGGCTTTTCACCAGCCGTGCTTGAACGAGTCAATCTGATCTCACAAAGCAAGAATCGTTCGGGCTGGTACGATCAATTCCGTGGTCGATTGATCTTTCCAATTCGTGATGTTCGCTCCAGACCAGTAGCCCTTGGTGGGCGCGTAATACCCAAGATTGCCGAAGCTGAGTCAAATCCGAATTACACCCCTGCCAAGTACGTCAACACTTCGGAGACACCAATCTACTCAAAGAGCAATACGCTATATGCTCTCGACTTGGCGCGTGAAACGATTCAAAAGCAAAATCAGATTGTCGTTGTCGAGGGCTACACCGATGTCGTAGCCGCTCATCAGTTCGGCATCACCAATGCCGTGGCCGCTTGCGGAACGGCCATGGGAATGGGACAGCTGAATCTGCTTCGTCGGTTTACTGATCGCGTGGCATTAGTTCTGGATGGTGACGAAGCGGGTCGCAAACGAGCAAGTGAATTGCTGGAGCTGTTTATCGCCAGCCCTGTCGATTTAAGAATCTTGACCTTGCCCGATGGACTTGACCCTTGCGATTTCATCAGCGGTCAAGGAGCGGATCGATTTAATCAATTGCTTGCCAATGCCCCCGATGCTTTGGAGCACAAACTCCTAAGTGTTACGCAAGGGATGGAACTTTCAGCCGATGATACGCATGCGGCCGCGCAAGCGGTTGAACAACTGCTCGCGACACTTGCAAAAATCCAACCTGCCCTAGGCGATGTCAGCTCGGAAGCTGTGCTTAGGGAGCAGAGCGTTCTAGGTCGACTTGCACGACATTTTCGTCTGCCTGAAGATGGCCTGCGAAGTCGTCTTTCCGAGCTTAGAGGCGCGGTAAAATCAAAACCTCTTTATAATTCAACCAACCAAGAAGAGTCCTCATCGAATAAGTTTCAACTCTCCGACCTTTCCGCATGGGATCGTGAAGCACTCGAGTTATTGGTAACCGATGCCGAAGCTGCACAATCTTTGGTAAGTCAGATTGGAGAAGTTGACTTCCAGTCAGTGCTAGCACAGCGAATTTTTTCCTATTGCCGACAATCAGCCGATGAGGGTCTATTAACGCCTGACACGTTACTTGTTGGAGTTGAGAACGAGCAACTAAACAGCTTGCTTATTCAACTCG
>SPJK01083782.1_pt1 | contig 11942 bp, 12 predicted proteins | sample 3741771 | NCBI WGS metagenome assembly SPJK01 (sample SAMN10925997, study PRJNA522277) | cold seep metagenome | isolation source: Elba SIP-enriched marine methane seep metagenome, extraction at timepoint T2 | place: Italy: coast of Elba, Mediterranean Sea | reverse complement strand
GCGGCAAAGTCATTGCCATGTGGTTACCCATTGTTATCTTTTATGGCTTAGTCTTTGAGCACGCGGTCGTTAACATGTTCTTGTTTCCATTTGGCATGCTCATGGGGGCTCCTATCAGCATTTTTGATTGGTTACTATGGAACCAGATTCCTGTTGCTATCGGCAACCTAATTGGCGGCTTAGGCCTAACAGGTTTGGCACTGTACTTTACCTATGGCCGGACCAATCAACGCTAATCTTATTTTTTAGGCTGGCTGTTATAAACCACATAATACGTTAACGCAACAAACGCTACGCCACCAACAATATTGCCCAACGTAACCGGAATTAAATTGCCCAATAAGCCATCGAGTGAAAGCTTGGCAACAGCATCGGCATCAAGATGACTTGCTGCAACAATAGCAGGATCTAAACTCGCCACCATGGCCACAGGAATCATGTACATATTGGCAATGCAATGTTCAAAGCCCATCGCCACAAAACCAGAAATAGGGAATAAAACGGCTAAAATCTTATCCATTACGCTACGTGCTGCATATGCCATCCAGCTAGCCAAACAGACTAATGCATTACAAAACAGGCCTAAGACAAAAGCCTCTACCGGCGTGTGTGACACTTTTGCGATACCTGTTTTTAATGCAACAGCACCAACACCATAGTGTGCATTTTCTAAATAACCCGATAAATAAACCAAGTACACCATGATAAGTGCGCCGAGAATATTCGCGATATAAACAATGGTCCAATTTCGCAATAATTGGGCAATGGTAATTCGGCCATTAACAAATGCCATTACCACTAAGGTATTCCCCGTAAATAGCTCAGCGCCGGCAATCACAACCAGAACAAAACCGAGGCTAAATGCAATACCACCTAATAATTTAGCTAAACCATATCCGGTGCTGGCATCCGTCATGACAACGGTATAATACATTGCACCAAAGGCAATAAATGCGCCTGCCATCAGTGACAAGATAACCAATGGCAACAAGGCCAGATTGGTCTTATTAACCCCTACTGTTTTTACTTTTTCTGCTACTTCAGCAGGCGTAAAGGCATCAATAAATTTACCAAAATCAGACATGAGCGCTTCCTTCTACAGCACATTATTCTCAAAGCGCCCTAATTATGCGTCGCTCACTTGGTGCTTATTAAACAATAAATGTTAGCTTGTCATCAACAGCGTCAACATTAATTGTATCGCCAGCAACGAACCGACCTTGCAATAAATCTTGTGCCAAACTGTTCTCTAATTGCTGCTGAATTGCACGGCGTAATGGCCTTGCCCCATAGACAGGATCGAACCCTGCTTCAGCAATCAAATCTAACGCTGATTCAGTCACTTCTAAGCCAATATCACGTTCAGCTAAACGCTGTTTTAATTGGGTTAATTGAATATTCGCAATCGCATGAATTTGATCGCGCTGTAATGGGTGAAATACCACTACATCATCAACCCGATTAATAAACTCTGGCCTGAAATGTTGACCAACGATCTCCATCACCGCTTGCTTCATTTGCGGATATTGATCTTCAGCCGTCATTTCTTGAATCACATTCGAACCAAGGTTCGACGTCATCACCACAACCGTATTTCTAAAATCAACGGTGCGGCCCTGACCATCGGTTAATCGACCATCATCCAACACTTGTAACAAAATATTGAACACATCAGGATGTGCCTTTTCAACTTCATCCAGCAAAATCACTGAATAAGGCTTACGACGCACCGCTTCCGTTAAATAGCCGCCTTCTTCATAGCCAACATAGCCAGGAGGTGCGCCGACTAAACGAGATACGGAATGCTTCTCCATAAACTCAGACATATCAATGCGCACCATCGCATCTTCAGTATCAAATAAGAAATGCGCTAACGACTTACACAGCTCCGTTTTACCGACACCTGTTGGCCCTAAGAATAAGAATGAGCCATTAGGACGGTTCGGATCAGACAAACCAGCACGTGAACGGCGAATCGCATTAGACACCGCCGTGACGGCTTCATCTTGTCCAATCACGCGATTGTGCAAAGCATCATCCATTTTCAATAGCTTGTCACGCTCACCTTCAAGCATTTTAGATACAGGAATCCCCGTCCACTTCGAAACGATTTCTGCAATTTCTTCTTCACCCACTTTATGCCTGAGTAAAGTGAAATCTTTTGTCTCAGCCTGAGAAGCCATGTCTAATTGCTTTTCTAACTCAGGAATCAGGCCATATTGCAGCTCTGACATTTTGGCTAAATCACCACTACGATTGGCCATTTCTAACTCAACACGTGCCTTATCCAGCTTTTCTTTCACATGTTGACTGCCATGCAATGCTGTTTTTTCTGCCTTCCAGACCTCTTCAAGATCATTGTATTCACGGCTTAATTGCTGCATTTCATCTTCTAATGTCGCTAATCGTTTTTTAGACGCATCATCTGATTCTTTTTGCAGTGCCACTTGTTCAATTTTTAATTGAATTAAACGGCGTTCCATACGATCTAATTGTTCTGGTTTCGAGTCAATTTCCATTCGAATTCGACTCGCTGATTCATCGATTAAATCAATCGCTTTATCAGGCAACATTCGATCAGTGATATATCGGTGTGACAAGGTCGCTGCAGCCACAATCGCCGGATCGGTAATATCAACACCATGATGCAATTCATAACGTTCACTTAAACCACGTAAAATACCAATCGTGTCTTCAACTGAAGGTTCACCCACTAATACTTTTTGGAATCGACGCTCTAACGCCGCATCTTTTTCAATATATTGGCGATACTCATCTAATGTTGTCGCACCAATACAATGTAGCTCACCGCGAGCCAAGGCAGGTTTAAGCATATTGCCGGCATCCATTGCCCCTTCTGCTTTACCCGCACCAACCATCGTGTGAATTTCATCAATAAATAGAATAATCTGGCCTTCTTGCTTCGATAATTCTTTTAACAACGCCTTAAGGCGTTCTTCAAACTCACCACGAAATTTAGCCCCAGCAATCAACGCCCCCATATCCAGAGATAATAAGCGTTTATTCTTCATGCCATCCGGCACTTCACCATTAATAATTCGTTGCGCCAAGCCTTCAGCAATCGCCGTTTTACCCACACCCGGCTCACCAATTAACACAGGGTTATTTTTAGTGCGACGTTGTAATACTTGCACCGTACGACGAATTTCATCATCACGACCAATCACCGGATCCAACTTGCTATTTTCAGCACGTGCCGTTAAATCAATCGTATATTTATCTAATGCTTGGCGTGATTCTTCTGCATTTTGATCCGTCACGTTATCGCCTCCACGAATGCGCTCAATCGCCGCCTCAATTACTGATTTATTGGCGCCATGCTGACGTAAGCTTTCTGCCACTTTATGCTTATCGTCTATTAAAGCAAGTACAAATAATTCGCTCGAAATAAAGTGATCTTTACGTTTTTGTGCCAATTTATCGCATTGGTTAAGCAAACGAACAATGTCTTGGGAAACATGTACATTGCCATCATCACCCGTCACTTTAGCTAAACGATTAAGTTGTAAATCTAGATCTTGCTCAAACTGAACAATATTAACGCCCGTTTGTGCCAATAACGGTTTCACCGTACCGCCATCTTGACGCAATAACGCCAACATCAAATGCACAGGCTCAATAAATTGATTGTCATTACCCACAGCAAGGCTTTGTGCTGCTTCCAACGCTTGTTGAAATTTACTGGTTAATTTATCTATTTGCATGATCTATTTCCCATATTTTTTCTATGTGAATTAGATGGGGTGGTTTGTTTTTTATTTCAAGGTTAGATTTGGTTTTGTTGTTTTTCTTATGTTATTGCCAGGCTGGAAGCCTAAGTAATGACTTTAAGATCGCTTCACTTCGTTCAAAAAGAAGAAAAAACTACCCCTCAAATGGAGAAGCATCCCCCAACCCAACGCGAATAACCTCTGGACTATCATCAATAAACTCAATAACAGTCGTTGGCTCTGCTCCACAAAAACCACCATCAATCACTAAATCAACTTGTTTTCCAAGCGCATCAATAATGTCTTCGGCATCCGTCATCGGCAGGTCTTCATCTGGCAAGATCATTGTTGAACTCATCAATGGTTCATTAAGTTCATCTAACAAGGCTAAAGCAATCGTGTTGTCTGGAACGCGTAAACCAATGGTTTTACGCTTTGGATGTTGCAAGCGACGAGGTACTTCTTTCGTTGCTGGTAATACAAAGGTATAGGCGCCCGGTGTGTGCGCTTTAATCATGCGAAAAACAGCATTATTAACCCGCGAATAGAGTGATAGCTCCGATAAGTCACGGCATACCAATGTAAAGTTATGATCATCATCTAATTGGCGAATACGGCGAATCTTATCCATTGCCCCTTTATCACCAATATGACAGCCCAAGGCATAACCTGAGTCTGTTGGATAAACGATTAACCCGCCGCGACGAATAATTTCACACGCTTGATTAATTAAACGTTTTTGTGGATTTTCAGGATGAATATGGAATAGTTGACTCATAAGTTTGCTCTGTTTATTACTGCCATGTTTGCCAGATGGCTTGTGTGTTTTCTGGCAATGCTGCCAGTTTGCCTAATTCGACCCACTGATTTTCGGGGCTATGAAAATCGGAGCCGCACGATGCATACATCTCCATTTTTTCCGCTAATCTGGCTAAGGTTTTCACTTCTTCAGGGTGTTGACGGCCTGATACGACCTCTAGGCCTACACCACCTAATTCTTTAAATTCACTGCTTAAGTAACGTAATTTGGTTGCCGTTAATTTATAACGGGCCGGGTGAGCGATAACAGCTTGGCCACCAGCCGCATTGATCCAATTGACCGTGTCTTCTAGTGTGGCCCATTTACCGGGCACATAACCCGGTTTATTTCTCACCAAGTATTTTTTAAATACATCATTAACGTTTTTGGCATAGCCATTTTTAACTAAAAACTGGGCGAAATGAACACGGCCTAACATCACTTCGGATGCAAATTCTTGTGCGCCAGCCAACGCGCCATCGATACCTGCTTTTTGTAAGCGCTCAGCGATTAAAGTTGCTCGTTCCACGCGAAAATTTCGCATGTCAGTCAGCCCTTGTTGCAGGGTTTTATTATGCTCATCGATATTAAGACCAAGGATATGAACGGTTCGATTTTTCCATGTCACCGATATTTCAACGCCTGCAATCAAATCTATAGGCAAGTCTTGCGCTGCATTTCTAGCAGCCTGAATGCCTTCGGTACCATCATGATCGGTCAATGCCAATACATCTACATTCTGCTCAACAGCACGTTGTATTAAGGCTTCAGGTGCTAGCGAACCATCCGATGCGGTAGAGTGAGAATGTAGGTCATAACAAGTCATAATGCTTATTTTACGTTAGAATGCGCCTTGTTATTACTAAACTTGAAATAAACCATGAAACTACTTTTTGATTTTTTACCTATCGCCTTATTTTTTATCGCTTATAAATTTGGTGGCGGCCTCTATGAATGGAATGGCGAACAGTATGATGTGAAAGGCATTTATGTTGCGACAGCAGTCATGATTGTAGCGACGCTCATCCAAACTGCTGTTAGCTGGTTTTTACATCGAAAAGTCGAAAAAATGCACATAGTTACCTTAGTGTTAGTTACGGTATTAGGTGGTGCAACATTATGGCTGCAAAATCCAGAGTTCATTATGTGGAAGCCAACCGTTGTAAACTGGTTATTCGCCGCAGGCTTTGCCGGCGCAGCTATCGTCACTAAAAAAACATTATTAGAAAGAATGATGAGCGAGCATATTGAGCTTGAAGCAAACATTTGGCATCGCCTCAACCTTGCTTGGATTTTATTTTTTATCGCTTCAGGTATTTTAAACCTGTACGTTGCCTTCAATTTTGAAGAAGAAACGTGGGTTAATTTTAAACTGTTCGGCTTACTGGGTTTAACCATCGTATTCATCATCGCTCAATCGATCTATTTAGCTAAACATGCCATCGAAAAACCTGAAGCAAGTGAGGAAGGTTAGTAATGCTATACGCAATTATCAGTGAAGATAAACCCGATAGTTTGGCGCTTCGTATGGAAACTCGCCCAGCTCATTTAGAGCGCTTGCATACACTGCAACAGCAAGGCCGTTTGATATTGGCAGGACCTCATCCGGCAATTGATAGTGAGAATCCCGGCGAAGCAGGCTTTACAGGCAGTTTAGTTGTGGCTGAGTTTACAGAGCTAGCTGAAGCACAAGCATGGGCCGATGCAGATCCTTATTTAAAAGCCGGCGTATATACTAAGGTAATTGTTAAACCTTTTAAGAAAGTACTTCCGTGACCGATACAGTAACTAAGTTGCAACAAGCATTGGATGCCTTATCACCCACATTCATTAATATTCAAGATGATAGCGCTTTGCATGCGGGCCACGCAGGTAATACCGGCGGTGGACACTATACGCTCACCATCCACAGTAAGGCATTTGATGGATTAAGCTTACTGCAACGCCATCAGTTGGTTTATAAAACAGTTGGCACACTTATGGATAGTGAAATCCATGCATTAAGCATTAAAGCAGAGACACCTCTTAACTAGGTTACGTAAATGGCAGAAACAAGCGCAAAAAATGAAGCTTTTCTTAAACAAATGGAACGTCAACGTTTAGGTAAACTTTGTAATCGCGCTATAGACCTTCGAGGCAAAGTGCCTGGCGAATGCAGAGTCTATGAGTTTGGTGGCAAAAAACATTACCTTGATGATCGTGGTTATTTGTTAGCCAAACAGTTACTCGATCGCTTTAACGGTCGCTACACCATCGGTGTTTACGAGACGGTATTAAAAGCACTCAAAAAACTAGCTAGCAATGACGACAATGTTGCCGAACGAGAGAGTGACAAACCTATTTTATTGCGTGATGAAAATCACGTGCAATTCATGCGTTTTGACCAAGAAGTAAAACGCAAAGAGCCTCGCTTAACCACTGTCACACCGGTTCACCTGAGTATTAATGATGTTGTGTATCAGGGCTCAACGATTGATATCACGACAAGCGCGATTCGTGTATCACTTAAGCGAGCATCTACAATATCTTCTGGTATCGAAATCAATGTTAGCCTACCTGAAATAGCTGAAAAATCAGACATTTCAAGCTTTACAAAAATCACCTATAAAGTGCTTAAAATAAGCCATGATGAGTTACGTACTCAGCTCGTTTTACTGAGAAATAGACACGATAATCCAGCCGTCACTAAATGGCTTGATAATTGGATTGCTCGAAAACAATCCCCTGAGCATCTTGATTTAAATAATGAGTTATACAATCTCACAAACCGTATCTACATGCGGTTGTATAACGAAACGCGAAGCAAGCCTTTATTTTGGTTAACCCCAACGGCTGACATTGACACTCTGCACTTAACAACCTCCGCTGCAGCTCACTTAACTGCATTACGAGATGATTCCGGATCATTTATCTTTTCAAGGCTGCCATTAGCTGAACTGCCTCTTCACGCCGAACAGTTTCTTTTGGCAGTGAATAGTGAAGGCTATGCTGTTGCAAGTGCTACTGACACAGAAAAGCTAAAGCAATTAGTCGCTTGGAAAAACCAGAACAGTAATGGCTTCTTGCTTTTGCTAAACCAATCTGCCCGCCTAATAGATGAAGATGATTTAGCTGAATTTGAAGAAGAGCTTGAGGCACTAAACAAATACAACACCGATTATGCTGAAAAGTTTAAACAGAATATTCTGACTCAACACCGAGTGATTTCGATCACGGATATCACCGATAGCTTTAATTATATTCATGTAGACAGCCCCATCGCTGAATTAACAACACACGGTGATACGCCTGTCGATATCGCTACGCCTAAAGAGTTTAATCACTTTATAAACCGCACCGTAGAGCGTTATACAATTCGCACTGAAGTACGCGCGCGCGTTAACGGCAAAGCCTATAATTTAAAAACGAATGATGCTTCAGAAGCAGGGTTAAGCATAACCTTGCCCGAGTATGTTGATCTATTGCCTGATACACGTATTAACCTCGACTTTACGCGCTGGCAAGCAATGGCGAAAGAAACTCGACTAAGAGGCATTCAATTTAGAGCCAAATGGATTAAGTATTGGCAGGGCCAAACCATTTTAGGCTTAGCTCGATAAAAAAGAGCGTGCTCCGCCAGTGTGAATAAATTTTTCCATGATGTTATCGACATCAATAAAGCTAAATTAACCGTTGAATACGAACACTTAAGAATTGCTCCGGAAAGCATTATTTTTAGCGGGCTAATAACACCCGTCTTAAAATCAACGCCATTCTATTTAACGATGGATGACAACAATGTGCGTATTATTCAAGCGGTTGCAACAACACCAGCCAATAATGCATCAAATAAAGCCGCACATTGGAAAGCGATGCAAACCCATCTTCGCCAGCTATGGAGTCAAGCAAAGGTGTTAGCTGACAAACCAGATAACACGCTTAATTTCAGTTTATACAGTTATTTAAATAGCCAACAGGAATGGCAAATTAAAACCGAACAAGAGTTTACTAGCCCATCTGAAAAAAACTTATTTATTAATCAAGCATTAACGGCACATGAACGCTATTTTTATCACGGTAGTTTAACCTCAATAAAAACTGAGCAAGTCACGGATCAAGAAGATATCTACCAAAAACTGATCGAATTACGCAGCCACAGCCAACATAAAGTGAAGCAGATCCGTCAAATACTGCATACCTTGTTTGCCATCGGTGAATTTACTGACATCACCGATGTAATTGCAGCGGCTTATCGTTAACCTGCAATCATCATTGAATCGATTAATACGGAGCCTGTTCGAGTATTGCCTCGCATTTCAACATCATTAGCGATGGATTGAATGCCCATAAACATGTCTTGCAAAGAGCCTGCAATGGTGAATTCATCAATGGCATATTGAATTTCGCCATTTTCTACCCAAAAACCAGCCGCGCCTTGCGAATAATCACCGGTCACAATATTCACGCCCATCCCCATCGTTTCAGTAATGAGCACGCCTTTATCCATTTGTTTGAGCAATGTAGGCAAGTCATCATCGCCAGTCTCAATCGTTAAATTATGCACGCCACCGCCATTCGCCGTGGTTTGCATGCCTAATTTTCGTGCTGAATAGCTATCTAATACATAGCCTTGCAGCACACCATCGGTCACAATATCGCGCGCTTTCGTTGCAACACCATCACCATCAAAACTGCTACTGCCAAGTGCTTTTAATAAATGAGGTTGTTCGTGAATACGAATAAAATCAGGAAAAATCTGCTTGCCTAAATGATCCAATAAAAACGATGATTGACGATATAAAGCGCCACCACGAATGGCTGAAATTAGCTGACGGAATAATGATGTTGCCGTATCAGCCTGAAAGATAACCGGATAGCTACCGGTAGGTGCTGTTTGTGCATTGAGGCGTTTAATGGTGTTTTCAGCTGCACGAAGACCAATGACATCCGCCGCCAATAAATCTTGACCCGCACGAGCAATGTCATACCAGTAGTCACGTTGCATGCCCTGCTCATCTTCAGCAATCAATGTACACGATAGGCTATGACGACTACTTTTGTTACCACCCACAAAACCATGACTGTTTGCATAAATACGGCTGCCAATATGGCTAGATAACGTTGCACCTTCAGAATTAGAAATAAGCTTATTGCTCTCTAACCCAGCTTGTTCACATTGGAAGGCTAACTCAATTGCTTGATCGGTAGACACATCCCAAGGGTGATAAAGGTCTAAATCAAGTATCTCTTTTGCCATTAAGTCGGCATCAGCTAACCCTGCATGTTCATCTGCTTGAGTATGTTTAGCAATGTCACAGGCCGCTTTAACCGTATCGGCAATCGCCGCTTCACTCAGATCTGATGTGCTGGCTGACGCTTTACTTTTATCCATATAAACAGTCAGCGCTAATCCCGTATCATTGTTATATTCAATGGTTTCAGTATCACTCTGACGTACCGTAACGGATAAGCCATTGCTATGGTTCACACCCACTTCAGCAGCCGTTGCACCATAGGCTTTTGCCTTATCTAAGGCTAGCGCCGCAGATTGTTCTAATTGTGAAAGATCCATTCGATCTACCATTTCAATTAACCTTTCTCTTGTTATTTATTACACACTGGACACGTTGGATCTTGTTTAATTCGTATTTCACGCCATGCCATTGTAGCGGCATCAAAAATCATTAATCGACCCGATAAAACTTGCCCAGTGTTGGTTAGTAATTTAACCGTTTCAATCGCTTGCATACCACCAATTACGCCTAATAAAGGCGATAAAACACCTGTTTCAGCACACGTTTGTTGCAATTCACCCGTATCTTCATACAAACAACGATAACAAGCACTGCCATGCTGACGCGAATCATAGACGGTGACTTGGCCTTCCATTCTAATTGCTGCACCTGAAACCAAAGGCACTTGGCACTGTTGCGTTACTTCATTAAGTAAAAAGCGAGTCGCAAAGTTATCACTGCAATCGACCACCACATCAACCTGTTTTACTTTTTCCACTAACTCATTACGATCAAGTCGTTGATTAACAGTGTTTACAAGCACATCAGGGTTCAATGACTTTAAACTCTCAGCGGCGGAAACCACTTTATCCCGACCGATATCCGCTTGACCATGAATGATTTGTCGCTGAAGGTTTGACAGTTCAACCTGATCGTCGTCCACCAGCGTTATTTCACCTACACCAGCCGCCGCTAAATACAGAGCAACAGGCGAGCCCAAACCACCCAAACCAATGATCAACACCTTACTTTTTAATAAAGCTTGCTGACCTTCAATATCGATTTGCGGCAATAAAATTTGACGGCTATAGCGTAATAATTGTTGATCGTTCATTCAGTTAACTCTTGAATACAGCGTTCTATTATAGCGTGAGCTGCGCCATTGCAACGCGATCATTACCACCAAAATCTTGAAAAGCATTTACATCTTCAAACCCAGCTTGCTTGAGCAGTGTTTGTACTTGTTGTGATTGATGATAACCGTGCTCAATCAACAACCAGCCCTGTGGTTTTAAGCAATGAATCGCCTGTTGAATAATCAGCCGAATATCATCCAAACCATCTGCACCGGATGTTAACGCCGTAATCGGCTCAAAGCGCACATCACCTTGCTGTAAATGCGGATCATTTTGCTCAATATAAGGTGGATTAGACACAATCAAATCCACCGAATTTTCTGCAAATGCAGTTAACCAATCAGCATGTACAAAATGAACATTAGTGATATCGTTCTTCGTCGCATTTTTTTGTGCCACTAATAGGGCTGGCCATGAAAAATCACAGGCCACTATTTGAGTTTGCGGTAATTCTGATGCAAGCGCTAAAGCAATGGCTCCTGTACCCGTGCCAATATCAATCACCGTCGCTGATACTGTTAATTTTTCTAACGCTAAAGAGACGATCAATTCTGTATCAGGTCGAGGAATAAGGGTGTCTTTAGTCACCTCTAGATCTAAACTCCAAAAGCCTCGTTCCCCCGTAATGTAAGCAACAGGTTGGCCTTGTTGACGCTGAATTAAAAATTGTTCAAATTGATTTTGTTGTTGCTCATTTATTGGCTTATCTGGCCATGTCAGTAAATACGTTTGAGTACAATCAAGCACGTATCGTAATAATACCGAGCTATCAACATCTGGCGTTGGTGAGCTTGTTAACTGCTCACGACCATATGCTAACGCTTGCTCAATATTCATTAAGTTTGGTGCTTCAGTCAACCCGGTAAGCTTCCATTTCAAGCGCTGTTAACTGATGGCCGAGTAAGACAATTTCACCCTGATAGCGTTGCCTCATATCACTTGCAAACTCAAACCGGTAAGTACGCTGAAGCTGCATTCGCCCCTGACGGTTACGTTTTAAGCTAATTTTTTTCCATGCAACCGTGTCATTTAAAAACACTAAACCATTTTGCTCACAACGTTG
>SPJK01096718.1_pt1 | contig 11943 bp, 8 predicted proteins | sample 3741771 | NCBI WGS metagenome assembly SPJK01 (sample SAMN10925997, study PRJNA522277) | cold seep metagenome | isolation source: Elba SIP-enriched marine methane seep metagenome, extraction at timepoint T2 | place: Italy: coast of Elba, Mediterranean Sea | reverse complement strand
GATGCTGATAACCAGCTTCCTCTAAAGCTTTAGCTGCAGCCAGTGACCTTTGGCCACTGCGGCAAAGTAATAAAACAGGAACACTTTTATCCTTGATTATTTTTTGAGTCTGCTCAACAAACTGCTCATTAAATTGCATACCGGGAAATTCTTTCCAGGCTATATGAATTGAATTAGGCGGATGACCGACAAAAGAATGCTCTATCGCTGTACGAACATCTACCATCACAGCGGTAGGGTTTTCCTGTAATAAGGCCCAGGCTTGTTTAGGATTCAAGTTTTCTATCATATATTTTAAGATTTTTGACCTATGAAGATGACTTCATTCCGTTCTCCACATTCTAAATTACCAAGCAGGCTGTTTTCTCTATAAACAACCAGGTTTAATGATTCAAACAAACTAAGCAATTCATTTCTAGCGAGTAAAAAATCGGTATTTTTTGGCCCGCTAGTCCCTAATTTTTCTCTAACATAGGTTTGATAAAAAAGCAGTCCATTTGCTTTTAAACTCTCCATTATCGCATTTGATAGGGATCGGTCAAGAAAACGTGATATTACGATGACATCAAACGTATTTTTAGGCAGGGTCTCGGATTCAATATTAAGCTGTTTTATTACTATATTAAGGTCATCCAGCTTTGCTTTTTGCTTCAGTTTATTTAATGCAACTGATGAAATATCCCAGGCATGAATGGCCAGTCCCTGCTTAGCAAGAAACAATGCATTTGCACCTAATCCGCAGGCCAGATCCAGAGCATTGCCGGTTTCAGGCAAAAGAAAAGCGTTTTCCAGCAATACCGTTGCAGGAACGGAAGCTTCCTGCTTTTCATATAGGCTATCCCACTTTGTTGCTATAGCCTGGATATCCTGTCCTTTGTTATTGGCTTTCATTAGTAGTATAGAGTGCCTGATAGACATATGCTGTCAGCAAAGATAATATCAATTCATACCTACACGATGTGGCAGCCAACCTTGTAGAAAATCCAGAAAATCCCTTACTTTTGCAGATAAGTATTTTCGATGGGGGTATACAGCATGTATTTCCAATGGAGAAATTTTGTATTGTTCAAGCACTACCTTTAAATGACCTTTTTCTATGTCTCTGCCCACTATATAATTGGGCAACATCACCATACCCAGACCGTTTTTTGCAGCTACACGGATTGGGTCCGCGACATTTGCCTGCATGCGTCCACTGACTTTGACTTCCCTATCCCCTAAAATTCCTCTGAATTTCCATCTGTCATGTGGCGGAATTGCCCAATTCACCAGACAGCTATGATCCACTAAATCTTCCGGTTCTTCCGGTACTCCATACCGCTCAAAATACTCAGGGGCTCCACAAACAACTAATGAGGAACTGGCAAGTTTTCTTGCAACCAGACTGGTATCCTGCAGTTTTCCTAAAAAAATTGCAATATCGACACCTTCATCTATTAAATCAACATGGCTTCCTTTTAATATAAATTCTACTGATAAATCATCATGTTTTTTAATAAACTCTGACAGTGCAGGCGCTATATGCGTTGCACCAATAACAGGTGGAGCGCTAACTTTTAACAGTCCTCGCGGTTCAGCCTGTAAGCGGGTAACGGATGATTCCATTTCATCAACATCAAGCAATATTTGCTGGCATCTCTCCAAATAGGAAGCACCTACCTCGGTTAAGCTTAAACTACGTGTCGTTCTGTTAAACAGACGAGTATCCAGTGCACTTTCCAGCCGCATAATATGCTTGGTCGCCATTGCCCTGGAAATACCTAAATCTCTCGCTGCACTTGCAAAACTGCCCGCCTTTGCCACACGAACAAAGACATTCATGCTAGTTAATTTATCCACATAAGTCCTTAATAAATAAAGAAAATATAAAAATATAGAAATACTGTTAATTATTATGAAACAATGAATTTAATAATTCACATATTGTAAACAATTAAATTAACTGTATAGTTAATATCAACATTGAAGAGCTTTTTTCTCCATGGTGTTGTACTTCCAAGCAGATCCTCCTCATATAATCTGCTTGATGTTTATCTCCTCTCATTGCCACAGGCTCTGGGAGGTTTTTTTTGCCTCATTAAAATCCTGAATAAACCGCTAATTCAAGCCCTGTAACAATATTTTATTCAGTACTTACATCAATTATTCTGCTAAGTACGACTTTAGGATAAAGCATGTTAAACAGTATGCATTTCTTATAAAGATTGAGTACATAGCCGTTCCCATGTGAAATAGCTTAATCTGCAATTGCTTACAAACAGATGAACAGTATACGCTATCCCCTGTTAAGATACAGCCCGCAGATAAAGCAAGAGAAGCAATCTAACGCAATAAATGTATAACAACTGATTCGATACTCACTGATAAGCATTAACAAGTTAAGCTATAGGGCTTACTATTGTGGCCATGCTGAATAGATAAAAGCCTTGGTGTGGCTAAATACTGATAAACAGGCTAGACAGCTTCTAAACACCTTTCTCATAGCCGTTTTTCTGACATCCATCCGCCAAAGACCCTATACACATACTCCGGTGAATCATATATTCCGAATTGAAAAACAGTCCACAATTCAAAGCATACAGTGATTGCTATAGTGCTTAACTAACAGCAAGGGTTTTGATATTGTCGGCCGCTACTGATACTTCCTAGTTTATGCGACTATAACCTGATAATAGTATTGTTTTAGAAACCGTCATAGGTTTAATGAGAATTTAACAAAGCTGATAGCTTTGTTATTACAGAGGATATTGTTAAATACCCTCTGCAAAGTCAAACTAATATTTATTATTTTTCTGCATCTGCAATAATCTTCAAAGAACGCTCAACAGCTGCATTTGCCTGGTCTGCTTTTGTTTGAAGTATATCCATATTCGCTTTTTCAAAAGCGATTTTTTCTTCTTTTTCCTGTTCAGGCGAGAATCGAATAAAAAATGTTAAAAATGATGCGATAGCAACTACGACACCAATAACAAAAAAGACATCATTCCAGTCCATTGCGCCTTTAAATAGAAACCCAGCCGCTACAGCGCCAGCGTTACCACCAGCACCTACAACACCCGATACAGCACCTAATGCTTTTTTATCGATAAAAGGAACAACGGAGTAGGTCGCACCTTCAGACATCTGAGTGAATAATGAAAAGATGATTAATGTTGGAATTGCCAGGAATAATACATTCATCTGAGAGAAAAGCATAAGTGCCATACCTTCACCCAGCAATACGATAAACAGCCAATATGTACGCCCTTTCAGACCCCACAAAGAAGCACAGTTATCAGCAAATATTCCGCCTAAGGTTCGCGCAAAAATGTTCATTAAACCAAACGAAGCAGCAATCATACCCGCGGTTACCATATTGACATCAAAATAATCAAAAAAGTACAGTGCGGCAACATTATTAACCGTCAACTCAATGCCAAAACAAGCACCATAGATTAAAAAGAGTATCCATATACGATAATCCTTCATCGCATTAAAGTATGAACCCGTTACTTGTTTCTTCTCGGGTAGCATGCCTTTTTCACGTAAATCTTTGTAATTTCCGTCCGGTGCATCCTGAGTGATAAAATAATAGGCAATACCGGTTAAGAAAATTACAGAACCAACAACAATCATAGATGCACGCCAGGCTTCAGCATCGGTAAAACCAAATCCTATAACAAAAGCTGAGAACATTAACGGCATTACAAATTGCGTTACACCACCACCCAGATTACCCCAGCCAGCACTAGTGGCATTTGCCTGGCCAACTACATTAGGCGCAAACATCACCGAGGTATGATATTGGGTAATGACAAATGACGCTCCAATGACGCCAATTAATAGTCTGAAAACCAAAAAAGTTTCAAAATTATCTGATAAACCGATACCTGCAACTGGAAAAGCGCCAAAGATCAGTAAATAGGTATAGGCCAGTCTAGGGCCAATGCGATCACAAAGCCAGCCAATAAAGAAACGGGCAAAGACTGTTGCAAAGACTGAAGCAATAATGGTCCAACCAACTTGTGACTTGGTTAGGTTCATTTCTTCACGAATGACAACCATCATGGGGGCAATGCCAAACCAGGCAAAGAATGCAGAAAAGAAGGCAAACCATGTCATATGGAATGTTCTGATCGGCACCATGCTTACCTTAAAAAAATCTCCCCAAAGGCTGGTTGCTTTATTTTGTAACTCCAATGTTATATCTCCTGATTTAAAAATTTAAGTTCTTAGTTTGTAAATGGAACGCATCAACTGGGCCAACGACAGGGTGTTTAATCATTTTCATGTCCATACCAGACACTTCGATTACTCCCAAATGTTTCTCATCTTTGAACTGGATTGTGATACAAATAAACCAGTTATATTATGAAAAGAATAAAAAATGATGATGCAGAATTGCTTTGCGTTAGCTTTATTGTTTAAACAGTTAAAAAATAAAGTATTGGAAATTGTTATAATTTTATCGTTCATTGTTGAATAAAATGTTTATCCAGCATTCATCGTATTACCTGCAACTTAAAGTGTTATGCATAGAATGTATCGATATTGCACAAAATCCAGATTATTTTAGTTTAACGACTTTGTGTATCCGTATATCTTGCTGCACTTGCGGCTTTAGTTCAAAGTCGCAGGAATGACCTGAATCAAGTTTAAGTCATAATTGAAACAATGCATTTAAGCGGTTAAATGCCTAAGTTCAGACATTTTCTTTCCAGCCTGTTTTAGTTGATCAGCAGTCAGTATTTTTTTTATTTGTGGTGAGAAATCTTCATCTTCACGAGTCAAATGTTCTCTTAGTATTTTTTCAAATGATTGGGTTTGGTTTAATAAAAGATCATAATTAGTGATTGTTTCCGGCTGGCTAAGCTTTTTAGCCAGTTCATTCCAAGATTCTTCAATTTCCTCATGATCCATCATTAAACGTTCAACCATGCCTATGATCAGGCTGGATTGGTCAACTAATAATGGAAACAGGGCTTCTTCTTCATCTTTATGATGCAAGTGTGTGGCATGAGAATAATGGCAGTACATATCCATGCATCGATTAGCCACTTCTTCATTCATGCCTTGTTGTTGAATTTGACTGGCAAGTGTGACCAGTTGAGCTCCCCGGTCTAAAAAATCCTGATGATAATCTTGCAAAACTTGTAAGCCATTTGAAAAATCAGTGGCTGGATCTGTAAATTTAAATTCCATTAATATAGTGCCTGGCTATTATCACTACCGTGAAAAGTCTTAATGTTTCAATCTTGCTGATGACAGCGGATCTAAACATAGTATTTAAAGCTGTAGTCGGATTAGCCCTCACTACATCTTCCTGTATTGTTTCTTTGCAATACAATTATCTTTGTTTAACATACTTGGTTCTGACGATTTGATACGGTCTGAACATATAGCTTAACGGCATGCTCCAGACATGTACCAGACGGCTAAAAGGGAATAAAAAGAAAACCGTCATACCCAGAAACAAGTGCAATTTATAGATAAAGCCGACATTGGCCAACAAGCTGGCATTACCACTCAGCGTTAAAGTTGCCTGCGCCCATTCAGCCAGGGATATCATCGCTGAAGTATCACCAGTAAAGGCATGGTAGATAGATACAGGAATCGTCAACAAGCCCACGGCCAATGTCACTAAGATCCAGTTCAGTATAAACAAATCCATAAAACGGCTGTTGGCTCTGACTTTGGGGTGATACATACGGCGTTTCCATAAAATCACGCCCCCCATCATGCATACAGACCCAAAAGCAGCGCCCGCACCTATAGCAACAACCTGGTGCATCATGTCAGAGACACCCATAGCCAAAAACCAGGAATGGGGTGTTAACAGACCGGCAAAATGTCCCAAAAACAACGCAATTATGCCTACATGAAAATGTATATTGCCTTTTTGCAACTGTTCTTTCTCAAATATTTGGCTGGAATCGGCTTTCCAGGTGTATTGCTCTCTATCAAAGCGAATAAGGCTGCCAACAATAAATGTGGTTAGAGCAATGTAGGGATATATCCCAAAGAGTAGGTTATCTAAGTTCATAATCAATCCTATGCTGCAATATCAGCTACATGACCATGACGTTCCACCATTCTAACTAATGGAGCGTATGGACTTTCATTTTTTTCAAGATTACTGGCAATAATGTCGGCTGCCTGAGAAGTTTGCTGTAAAAATGCTCTAGCACTTTCGGCATCGCCCATAGTAGACACATATTCCAGAATAAGCGGTAGATAATCCGGTAATTCGCCATCATTTATTTCAAATCCGGTTGATTTATACAGCTCTGCCAGTTCTATCAGTGCCGGCCCGCGGTCTCTATCCTGTTCATCAAATAAATGATAGGTCAGGTATAGTGAGTTTTCGGCCGTCATATCAAAATTATCGACATATTCTGCTTGAATCCTGGTTAACGACAATTCTGATGCCCACTGCGTGAACCCCGTCAGAACTTTTTTATCTTCAACAGCCAGATCAGGTAATTCTGAAATGAATAAATTAATATCCTCCCAATAAGCAAGCAGTTCTTTCGTTGGGTATTCCAGTAATACGGAAAGTACTTTATAAACCTGCGTCATGCTTTCTCTCCATCTGAACGTTTTGCTGCCGGGTGATAACGTACAAACTGCAAGTTATCTTCTGTTTTTTTACGTTTATCAGGAAATAAAGACGCATTGGGACTAATACTGCATCCATCATTACCAAAGCTGAAACCATTATCCCCCTGGAAGCTGTGGAAATCTTCCTGGTGTAACTCCTCATGACTGGTCGGAATAACATAACGGTCTTCGTAATTTGCAATAGCCATATACCGATACATTTCCCTGACCTGCTCTTCATTTAAACCGACGTCTTCCAGTACATTTAAATCGGTTTTATTTTCGACGTTGAGTGAGCGATAAAAACTACGCATCGCAATCATACGTTTCAGAGCCATTACGATCGGTTTTTCATCTCCGGCGGTAAACATATTCGCCAGATATTTCATCGGTAAGCGCAGTGTTTCTATACTTGGAATCGCACCGTCAGGTGTCGTTGCCAAATTACCCTGATCAATTTGTGATTGTACCGGCGATAGCGGTGGAACATACCAAACCATAGGCATAGTCCTAAACTCCGGATGTAACGGGAATGCCACTTTCCATTCTACGATCAGTTTATAGATCGGTGACTGACGTGCGGCTTCCATCCAGGACTCGGGAATACCATCTTCCTTGGCTCGTTTGATGACTTCCGGGTCATTGGGGTCAAGAAAGATATCCAGCTGTGCCTGATATAAATCCTGATCATTTTCCACAGAAGCTAACTCTTCAATCCGATCGGCATCATATAACATCACGCCGTTGTATCGAATACGTCCCACACAGGATTCAGAGCAGACCGTCGGTAAACCAGATTCTACCCTGGGGTAACAACCGGTACATTTTTCTGCTTTGCCCGATTCCCAGTTATAAAACATCTTTTTGTAAGGACAGGCACTGATACACATACGCCAGCTGCGGCATTTGTCCTGGTCAACCAGAACGATGCCATCTTCCTCACGCTTGTATAATGAACCTGAAGGACAAGCGGCAACACAGGCAGGATTGACACAGTGATTGCACATACGCGGCAAATACATCAAAAAGGTCTGTTCAAATTCACCGTAAACCTGTTTTTCCATGTCACTGAAATTAACATCCTGACCCCGGTGTTTAAATTTACCGCCCAGGTCATCTTCCCAGTTGGGTCCCCATTCAATTTTTTCCATGCGCTGACCGTCAACCAGAGAGCGGGGCCTTGCTGTCGGTGTTGCTTCAACTAATTCACTGTTTTGCAGTGTGGCATAGTCATAAGTAAACGGTTCATAATAATCATCAATCGTCGGCATATTTGGATTCATGAAGATATTTTTCAATATACTGCGCCGACTACCGGATTTTAACTGCAGTTTTCCGCCGTTTAATTCCCAGCCGCCATTCCATTGTTCCTGATCTTCCCAGTTTTTTGGATAGCCGATCCCGGGTTTGGATTCCACATTATTAAACCAGGCATATTCAACGCCTTTACGGTTGGTCCAGACATTTTTACAAGTCACAGAACAAGTGTGGCAACCGATACATTTATCGAGATTCATCACCAGTGAAAAATTAGCTCTTACTTTCATGTTTATTTCTCCGACTCATCAGTGCATGTATAAGGTGCTTGATGCACACCTTCGGGATTAAGGGCAGCTTCTTTTTCTGCTGTTAATGGCTGTTCCAGCCACTGAACATCCTGATCTTCTATTTTATGCAAGAGTACATATTCATCACGTTGTGAACCTATCGTTCCGTAATAGTTAAATCCGTAACTTAACTGCGCATACCCCCCTATCATATGAGTCGGTTTAACTGTTATACGAGTTACACTGTTTAAAATTCCGCCTCGTTTGCCTGTGGTATTAGAACCAGGCACATTGACATTTTTTTCCTGGGCATGATACATCATAGCCATGCCATCAGGAATACGCTGACTGACCACAGCTCTGGCAACTGTAGCACCATTGATATTTAAGGCCTCTACCCAGTCATTGTCTGCGATACCTGCTTTTTCAGCATCGGTTTCTGAAATCCAAAGATGAGGTCCACCTCTGGACAGCGTCAACATGCGTTGATTGTCATGATAAGTACTGTGTATACCCCATTTGCCATGCGGCGTAATCCAGTTCAGTTTTAAATGCGGTTTTTTGCCAATTTTTTTCTTCATTTCTGCCAGCGTTAACATATCGACGGCAGGTTTGTAGGTACAAAAGGCTTCACCAAAATCACGCATCCACTGATGATCCTGATAGAATTGTGCACGTCCGGTCAGCGTACGAAACGGGATATGTTCATGTATATTGGTATAGCCTGCGTTATAGCTGACTTTTTCTGACTCGATACCACTCCAGGTAGGCGCTGTGATAATTTTGCGTGGCTGCGCTTTTATATCTCTGAAAGTGATCTTATCGTCTTCCCTGGATAATGCCAGGTGGGTATGGTCTACACCCGTTTTCGTGCTTAAAGCAGTCCATGACTTAACCGCGACTTCACCATTCGTTTCTGGCGCAAGTGATAAAATGGTTTCACAAACACTGATATCATCTTCTAATGAAGGCATCCCTTTGGAAACGCCTTCATCCTTGATGGTGTAATTAATTTGCTTCAGATGTTCGTATTCTTTCTCGGTATTCCAGTCTATCCCTTTAATATTATTGCCTTGCTTGCTTAATAAAGGTCCTAAGGCTGTAAATTTCTTATAGGTGTCAGCAAAGTCGCGCTGCACTACTTTTAGTATCGGTAGTGTTTTACCCGGTACCGGTTCACATTCTCCGCGTTTCCAGTCTTTAACATCCAAAGCCTGTGCAATTTCTGCAGGTGTATCGTGCAGTATCGGTAACGCCACCACGTCTTTTTGCGTGCCCAGGTGTTTTTCGGCTAATTCAGAAAATGATTTGGATATGGTCTTGAATATCTGCCAGTCTGAGCGTGAATCCCAACCGGGGTCTACCGCTTGTGTTAACGGGTGTATAAAGGGATGCATATCTGTAGTATTCAAATCATTTTTTTCATACCAGGTCGCTGTCGGTAAAACGATATCAGAATAAGCTCCCGTCGAATTCAAACGGAAATTAATATCCACCATTAAATCCAGTTTGGCTATCGGTGCGTCTTTATGCCATTTGATTTCCTGGCCTTCCGCTTCCGGTAACACATCCTGCATCACCCCGTTTTGGGCTCCTAATAAATGTTTCAGAAAATATTCATGGCCTTTAGCACTGCAACCGATCAGGTTGGCACGCCAGACGAATAAATTTCGTGGATGATTTTCGGGGGCATCTATATCTTCTGACGCAAATGCAATATCGCCTGACTTTAATTTTTTAATCAAATAGTCAGCGACTCCTTTTTCATCAGTCGCACCCTCAGCTTCAGCGTCTTTAACAATATCCATAGGATTTTTGTTAAAGTGAGGAGCAGAAGGCAACCAACCTAAACGTTGTGAAACCACATTATAATCAGCCAGGTTATGGCCTTTATAATTAGCCTGTGCCGTAGAGGCTAACAAGGCATCCGCTTCCAGCTTTTCATAACGCCATTGATCCGTATGGAAATAGAAAAATGTTGTTCCATTCATGTGGCGGGGTGGTTTCTGCCAGTCCAGTGCAAACGCAACCGGTGCCCAGCCAGCCTGTGGACGCAGTTTTTCCTGTCCCACATAATGAGACCAGCCGCCGCCACTTTGACCTACACAACCACACATGTGCAACAGATTCATAATGGAACGGTAATTCATGTCATTGTGGTACCAGTGATTGATACCGGCTCCCATAATGACCATCGATTTACCCATGGTTTTAGATGCATTGTCGGCAAATTCCCTGCCACTGCGAATAATATCGGCCTGTTTTACACCTGTGATTTTTTCTGCCCAGGCAGGTGTGTTAGGTATGCTGGTATCGTCGTAGCCGCTGGCGATTTCACCACCTAAACCACGATCTACACCATATTGAGCCAGTTGCAAATCAAATACCGTGGTCACAAACACGTCTTTGCCATTCAATGTCAGTTTCTTTACCGGTACGTTGCGACGCATCGGCACATCAACCCCCGACTGAAAATCAGGCATCAGAACTTCAACCACGTCATCTTTATCAAATATCAGACTCAGTCTAGGTTTGGTTTTTCTACGGCCTTTTTTAGGCAGTAAATTCCAGTGACCTTCTTCACCCCAGCGAAAACCAATAGATCCATTAGGTGCAATCATATCGCCGGTTTTTTCATCTATAACCACGGTTTTCCAGTCCGGGTTATTTTTTTCGCCCAAGGCATTATCAAAATCAGTCGCACGTAAAAAACGTCCGTTGACATAAGAACCTTCGTGCTCTTCCAGCATGACCAGCATCGGCATGTCAGTATAAGTTCGTGCATACTCTTCAAAATAGGAATCTTGTTGGTCTACATGAAATTCTTTTAAAGCCACATGCCCCATCGCCAGGAAGACGGCTGAATCTGTCCCTTGTTTAGCCGGCATCCACAGGTCAGCAAATTTAACGTATTCTGCATAATCCGGCGAGATAGCAACAACTTTTGCACCTTTATAGCGAACTTCTGAATAAAAGTGTGCATCAGGTGATCGCGTCATCGGTAAATTAGCACCCGCAACAACGATATATGTCGAGTTATACCAGTCAGCCGATTCGGGTACATCAGTTTGCTCTCCCCAGGTCTGCGGTGAGGCTGGTGGCAAGTCACAATACCAGTCATAAAATGAAAGACAGGCCCCGCCGATTAAGGACAAATATCGACTTCCGGCAGCATAGCTGATCATTGACATGGCAGGAATCGGAGAAAAACCGATGATTCTGTCCGGACCATGCGCTTTAGCCGTGTAAATATTGGATGCAGCAATAATTTCAGAAACTTCTTCCCAGTCGACCCGGACAAAACCGCCCAGACCTCGAACTGCCGTATATTTTTTTCGTTTTTCAGGATCTTCCTGTATGGCTGCCCATGCTTCTACCGGATCTTTACCAGTATCGCGTTCAACCCTATAAAGAGAAACCAGGCGTTCCCGAATAAGCGGATGTTTAACTCTTAACGGACTGTATAAATACCAGGAGAAACTTGCACCACGCGGACAGCCGCGCGGTTCGTGATTAGGCATATCCGGCCGAGTTCGCGGATAATCAGTCGCCTGCATTTCAAAAGCAACAAGGCCATTTTTGACATGTATATTCCACGAACAACTACCAGTACAGTTTACTCCGTGAGTAGAACGTACGACCTTATCGAAACGCCAGCGGTTACGATAGCCATCTTCCCATTGGCGGTCTTCATTAGTAACGATGCCATGACCACCGGAAAAGGTAGACTGTACTTTTTTGAAAAAGCTGAGACGGTCTAAAAAATGACTCATCGGTATTGCTCCTGGATTTTAGGAAAGTTTGAACAAATGTCAGT
>SPJK01106600.1_pt1 | contig 11954 bp, 8 predicted proteins | sample 3741771 | NCBI WGS metagenome assembly SPJK01 (sample SAMN10925997, study PRJNA522277) | cold seep metagenome | isolation source: Elba SIP-enriched marine methane seep metagenome, extraction at timepoint T2 | place: Italy: coast of Elba, Mediterranean Sea | reverse complement strand
GCAAAAGCCCGGCATAGCGCAGGTTTTCTGGCCTGAGTGCCAGCCATTGCCTACTATAGGCGCCTTCTAAGAGTTGGCGCTGTACCAAGGGGCCCCGAGCAGTGAAACGAGCGGCACCCTTGACGGAAGCGGCGCCTTTGACCTTGATTTCGTAGGGGCGCTCCTTAAGAGGCTTGAAGACCTTCTGACCCTCCTGAATAGTTTCTAGATAGCTTTTACCATCTTCACTCAGCTCTTCTTTGAGATAGTCGTCCACATCTTCGCCCACATTGGTAAATGCCCAAGCAAGATAAGGATTCATGCCCAAAACCACAGCAGGCAGACCAGGGATAGATACACCCACAGCCCAGTCCTCGGCGGAGACGCGCAAACGCACCGCATACCAAAGATGAGGCACTGAGGCTCCTAGATGGGGGTCATTGGCTAAGTAGCAGTCCTTTTGGGCGCAATAGGCCCAGTTATTGGAGCCGACCAAAGTAAGTTCGTTCACCGGAGGCAGATAGGCTAACTCCTCGGGCTTGATCTTGGCTTTGGGCAGGGCCTTTTGAGGAAGTATCGGTCCGTTTGGCTGCGGATTTTCGCCAAACATAGGCTTATTCCAAGGATGACTAGAGGGATAGACAAACTCAAACCATTCCTTAGGTAATAGTTCCTGCATCTTTCCGCGCAAAGGTTCTTCCTTGGCGTTGGAGAGCTGGTCGTTCATCAGCATTAAGATCAGCAAACTATCCCGTGGCTTCCAGACTTCAGCTTTAGTGCGTAAGACTAAGTATTCCACCCCTTCGCGGCCGGAGTACTGCTCTAGAAACTCGTTCACTCCAGCGGCATAGGCTTCGAGCATCTCTTTTTGGTCTTGGGGCAGCATGGTAAAAGCCTCGTCTGCCACCTCTAGCCAGGCTTCATCGCGTCGTTTCTGGTCGTGTTTAACCGCCTTTTCCCCAAACCACTCTGCTAAACGGCCGCCAGCGACACGGCGCAATAGATCCATATGGAAGTATCTATGGGAAGCCACCACAAAACCTTGGGCGCGATAGACCGCAGCCCAGTCCTTAGCTTCGATAGTTGGAATGCCGTAACTATCGACTTGGACCTTGGCTTTAGTATACTCACTCAATTCCTCATCGGTGAGCCCTTGTTGTTCGTAGGCGTAAAAGGCGTATGCTAGCAGGCCGACCACCACTAGGGCGGCCATGACTACGACGCGAATGAAGTATCTCATAGGGTGTTTTCAGGAGAGGACACTAACCGCGGCAAACGTCGAAAAACATCGGTAAAACTGCGGCCTTGAGTTCCTAGTTCGAGGGTATTCTGAGCTTCTCTGAAACTATCAAAGAAAGTGACATTCCAAGCTCTCAGCAGAGGCATTGGCCGGGTGCCAATCACCACCAACCGGTGCTTCTTAAGTACTTGAGCTAATACATAGGCGCGCTGAGCACCACCGCTAAAGCCCTCAGGTCCTGGACCCTCGATGAGTTCATCTTGGTGAACCTTGAGCCCTCGCTCCAAAGTATGGGCAAAAGCCAACTCTCCAGCCCCTTGGCCGATACCTTCGGGACAAGAGGCTTCAAGAAGGAGCGTTCCTCCTTCTTTGACCACGGAAGGCTCCACTAAAGAAACGTAACTGGCGGCACGGGAAGCTTGGTAAAAAGACTGTGCCTTTGCATTGGGAACTATTAAGTGAGCCCAATCTAGACTCTCATGATGGTCTTCAAAGGCTTCTTTGCCAGCAAAACTATAGGCTCGATAGAAGGCTTGTTGGTCAAGGCCGGCAAAAAAGCGCAAACTATCGTCTTCTCGGCAACATTGAAAAAGAAAGCAGGGCTTTTTGAGGGTTCGGCGCAGGCGCCAGAGGGCTTCTTGAAAGGGGTTTTGGTCAATTTGACCTAGCCGACTATTGGGAGAGCGTAAGAAGCTCAAACTATGCATCGACGAGATAGTTCTTACCCCGGCACAACCTATGGAGATAGTTTTGATTCCACCAGAAAAGCCAGCATATTGATGGGGCTCCACTAGACCCAAACAGCAGAGAACTTCTGCCTCGATCACCGCGGGATGAAAGCAGGCAGGAAGCGGCTCTTCTTTCCCCCCCACATGTGGATTCAGCTCTGCCTGAGGGCCTTGCGCGTCATGCTGCAAAAGTGGAACAGAGAATTGCTGGCAGATCTGGTCAAGGGGAGCAAGCTCGGTGGGCTTGAGGAAACGATGTAGGCCGAGGGCGACTAATACTTTGCATTGCGCACCACAATCCTGAAGATACTGCAAGAGAGTTGAGAGTATTTCGGGTGTAGGTAAGGGGCGGGTGGCGTCGGGAATACAAAGGGTGACGCGGCGTCCCGAAAAGCGAGCTGCAGGCCACCCCCTGAATAGTTCTTGTAAGATCTCCGCCTTAACCTTTGGCGCGCTCAAAGTGGACCACATCCACCAAGACAGTAGCAGCAAATGCGAGCGCTTTCAGGGTGGGATCCGGAATTTGTGCTAAATCCACCCCGAAATTATCAGCGTCAGTGAAAAGTTCCTTTCCCAGACCACTCCAACGCTTCTGAATGACGCCTAATTGTTGGTCATTTTGGCGAATCTCGAAGGTCCAGGGCTTAAAAAAGGGCCCAAAGAGGGTGCCGATCAGCTGACCGGAACTATCTCGCAGCTCATAGATACGGCGAATGAGGTTGAACTGCCCTTCGATACTGCCAATCAGCTGTCCGTCTCCGGCGTAGACATCCATCTTAGGAAAGAAGAAGCGGAAGTAACGGCGGAGCATCATGATGGGTTGACCTTGGTGAAGGTCCACAACCTGGGAGCGGAAAGGACGCGTGGGGCCCATTATAAGTCGCCGTAAGAGGCTGAAGAAACCGGCGTCGACCTCCTCTACCCGAAAGACCGCCTGTTGGGTTTCGTCGAAGACCTCATAGGAGTTCTTAGCTTCGAAGCTAAGCAGGATCTCCAGCCACTTTTTCCGCTGGCGAACGCTGAGGCGCTGAAAACCGCTGAATCGTCCCGCCACCATTTGGCTATTCACAGTAGATAGGGCGTTTTCTGACATGGGCCCAAGAGGACAGAAATCCCCCCACATGGCAAGACCGAGGCCGGTTGACAAAATTCCTCAGCAGCGGCCTAGAGAAGGGTCTCACTTTTAGGCTAAGGAGGAGTTTCAGCGATGATTCGCACAGAAGCACTCACCAAGTTTTACGGAAGCCGGTGTGCCGTCCATCAGCTCAGCATGTCCATTGAAGACGGCCAAATCGTTGGCTTTTTGGGGCTCAATGGCGCCGGAAAGACCACCACCTTACGCATGTTGGCGGGGCTATTGGCCCCCTCATCAGGACATATTGAGATCGACGGGCAAACCATGCACGCCGATTCAGCCCATAGTCTCCGTTGGCGCATAGGTTTTCTGCCCGATAAGCCGCCGGTCTACGAAGACATGACCGTACGCAGATACTTAGACTTTGTGCAGAAGCTCAAGGGTGGCCAAGGTGGCGTGAAACGCATCGACGAAGTTATCGAGCTTACAAGTATCCGCGAATATACCGACACCCCCATTGCGGAACTCAGTCATGGCTTTCAACAGCGGGTAGGTATCGCCCAAGCGGTGATACATAACCCAGCTTTGGTGATCTTAGATGAACCGATCAATGGTTTAGACCCCCAACAGATCATTCATATGCGCAAGCTTATTTCCGAGCTGCGCAGCCATCATACGGTACTGCTTTCCAGCCACAACTTAGTCGAGGTTGGGCAAACTTGTGACCAACTATTGCTTATCGATGAAGGTAAGTTGGTGGCCCAAGGAACCCTCGAAGAGTTGCAGGCTAAGTTCTCTAGTGCCCAGCGACTCAGCATCACCTTGAAGGGTGAGTCTAGTGCAGCAGACCGAGTCAGCGAGGTGGCTCGGCAAGAAGGTCTGTTGTCCAACTATTCCTTGTCCTCGGAGGAAGATGTCCAAGAGTTGGAAGTCACTCTCGCGGCCGGTCACGAGCCCGAAGAAATATCTCAACGGCTCTTTGAGGCCGGCCTGGGCATTCGCCGCATACAACCCGCAAAGAATAGTTTGGAAGGTATCTTCGAAAAACTCACCGAAGGAGCCCCCTCATGAGTCATGCCCCTAGCGCCGTCAGTAGTATGTTACTGATAACCAAAAGAGAGATGGGTCAATACTTCCGCACCTGGAGCGGATATATTGTCTCCGCCGCCATGCTGCTAGTCACTGCCCTGCTCTACAACGCCGTGTCGGTAGGTAGTAGCGCTCGATATAGTAGTGATGTTTTGGCTAGTTTTTTCGAGAACTGCAGCGGGACAACTATTGTTGCCGGCCTGCTTTTCGCAATGCGACTCATTGCTGAAGAGCGCCAAACCGGTACTTATCCGCTCATCGCCACCTCGTCTTTAACAGATGGGCAAATCATCTTTGCTAAGTACCTCTCAGCGATGGTGCTTTTGAGCATCTATATCGCTCTAACTATCCCCATGCCGCTACTAGTTCTGAAAAACGGAAGTGTGACCGCGGGACACATTGCTTGTGGATACTTAGGACTTTTGTGCATCGGCTCCGCATCGGTCAGTATCGGCCTTTTCGGCTCGAGCCTATTCAAGTCACAGTTAGTGGCCGCCATTGTCGCCGGGGTGATCACAGTGATGCTGCTTCTGCTTTGGCTTACCGCCCGCATCGTCGACGGTCCTTTAGGCGACATTATTAGCTATCTGGCCCTGCACGATAAACACTTCCGCCCCTTCATGGACGGAACCATCGCCCTGTCCGGCATCGTCTTTTATGTCTCATTATCCGCCTTCTTCTTAGTTATGTCTCGCTTTGTATTAGAGGGACAGCGGTGGAGGAGCTAAAGATGCAAGCGCGTATACACAAACTATGGCCCTCCTGGGCCCTCTTCATAGGCAGTTTTCTGGCCTTTTTAGGCGAACGAGTCCTTTCCGAAGGCCAAAATGCTCGCATGGTCCTCGCGCTATTGGCTGGCCTTTGCGGTTTAGCTGCCTTGGGACAGCGTCTAGCCGAGTTTAGCAGGGCTGAAGGCGACAAGAAGTATGTGGCCAAAAGCCTTCTCCTACATAGCTCCTTGATAGTTGTCTCCATTGGCTTCTATGTAATGATCCCCCTCTTCTTTAGCGGTGAAGAAGCCAGCGACGAACGCTTCCGTTCGGTCATTTGGGGTATTTGGCCTGTCCTATGGGCCTTAGGAGCGCTTCCAATTCTTTCATTGGAAGCCGCCGTGCTATCTGTGGCCTTTAACGATAGTTATGAACTCTATCGGGTGCGAGCTTCTTTGAGACGAGGCCTCACGGTGTCCTTGCTGCTGGGCGTTCTTTTTTACGGTAATCTCCTGGCAACGCGACACGACAAAAAATGGGAGCTCTCCTCAGGAGCCAGAGCCGTCGCCAGTGCACCCACTCAAAAAGCGGTAACGGAACTAACTAAGCCGGTCAAAGTGATACTTTTTTGGTCCAAGGCTAATGAGGTTCGCGAAACCGTGGAAAGATACTTTAAGCCGCTGACCGCACTTAATAGCAACTTGGTGATTGAACATCGCGACCAAGCTTTAGCCTCAGAGTTGGCACAGAAGACCGGAGTGACCGAAAACGGATATATTGCGGTGGTCCAAGATCAGAGTTCCGAAAAGATTCGCGTAGGCACCAAGGCAAGAAACTCCAAAGCTGCCTTGCGTCGTCTAGATCAGAACTTTCTCAAGGCCCTTATCAAAGTCGTAACCACTAAGAAGGTGGCTTATTTCACCACTGGACACGGTGAGCGAGCCTTCAAATCTAAACATCGCGAAGATTTGCGTCCTCCAGTGACTTTGATGCGTAGACAGCTCGAAGCCTGGCAGTTTGAAGTGAAACCTCTTGGCGTAGGTGAAGGCTTGACCGAGCGAGTACCTAAAGACGCCACGGTGATCTTTATCGTCGGTCCTGAAAAGCCCTTTTTACCAGCTGAGGTTGAGACCCTCAAAAAGGCTATGGAAAAGGGTGTGCGTATCTTGGTGGCCTTGGAAGCAGAGCGAGAGGGAGATACTTTAGCGCCCTTACTAGAGCCCTTGGGGCTCAAGTTTGACAAAACCCTCTTGGCCAACCAGCGTACCAACGCACCGCTGACCAAAACTAAAGCCGACAACTATCACATCTGGTCGAATCGTTATGCTTCTCACGCTTCGGTGACCACCATGACCCGCAACTCAAAGCTGGCCACGGTCTTTGGTAAAACCGGCTCTTTGGCCCGCTTTTCCGACCCCAAACTCAAAGGATTTAAGACCGACATGGTGCTTTCGGCGGTTTTGGATACTTTCCAAGACACCAATCTGAGCGCAACCCACGATGAAGGCGAGAAAAAGTCTCATTTTGGATTGGCCGCTGTCGCTACCAAAACCTCTACTACTGGTAAAAAGAAGGATGAGACGCGAATCTTCGTCTTAGCCGACGCCGATGTCTTGTCCGATAAGCTCATTAAAATGATTCAAGGCAATGCCTATCTATTTGGAGACATAGTCTATTGGCTCAAGATAGATGAGCAGCCGGTGGTTCCAACTATTACCGAAAAGGATGTGCGCATCGTGCACAAAAAGGAAGAAGATAACCTCATCTTCTACGGCACAACCTTTGGAATCCCTGTCCTGGTCTTGCTTTTGGGCGTGATCGCCAACCGGAGGAAACACAGCTAATGACTGAGCTTAGAGTATATGCCGTCTTGCTCGTGGCCCTAATGGTGGGCGCTTACCAGTCCTGGCATCATCAAGAAGAAAAGGGCTCTACCGACGAAGTAGTCTTGATGAAGGTTGAGGTAGAAGATCTGCAAGACATCTATCTCGCCACCAAGACTCAAACAGTGGCTGTCTCCTTCAAAGAGGCCGGAGCCCAAAGATATGCTTGGTTCGAGGTCAAAAACGGCCGAGGCATGAGATACTTTGCTGGCAATGAAGCCTTTGACCGTCATCTAGAGAGTTTCTTACCTCTGCGTGCTCTACGCTCGCTGGGTAAGAGTCTGCAAGGTGAAGAACTCAAGAGCACCAAGCTGGATAGTTCTGGCAAGAAGATGCGGCTAAAAACCGCCAACTTGGAGAAGAACTATCGCCTAGGAGGAAGGACCTCGGGCGCGAGAGACTATTATCTACAAGCAGAAGGCTCCAAAGAAGTATTTTTGGTCAAAGGCAAGTTAGTTGCCGACTTAGAATTTCCTGCTGGTCGCTTTATGCAGCGGAGGATGCGCCAAGAGCCGCTCAAGGAAGTTGAAGAGCTTCAAGTAAGCTTTGCAGACACCATGGTTCGCATCAAACAGCAGAACCGTCTCTCTAGTAAAGATGCCTATTGGGCTCCGGCGGAGACACCTGATAAAAAGGATGAGACACTTGGCAACTATGCTGAGAAGCTAGATCGCCTTAGCGCTATCGAATACCTCAAGCCCGACCAACAGCTACCCGAGGGCTCTCAGCTGCTGCTAGAGGCTACCTGGTTGGGCGAAAAGGACAAGCAGTTAGCTAAGATGAGCCTGCATCGCCACGGAACCGGAAAAACTGCCGACTTTTACGCCATTTCTACGGTGACTCACCACCCGGTAAAAGTTTCGCGTTTTGCCGCTGAGCAGCTCGAAAACGACCTCAAACTGCTCAAAGGCAAGTAAACCCCAGCCCCATCTTGCGATTTTCTGACGGACCCTCGCCACCAACACCACTCACTAGATAGAAAGTATAGCCACTGTTCGGTAGGCCCTGCCGAGCAGCTTCTATCTATGTCTACGTTAAAACTATCTACCAAAACTATTTCGTTGGGGATGCTCATTGCTGTGGGGGGAATGGGCTGTCCCGGCGATCCCGCGGTCGCTCCCGTTTCCCCTCCCCTTTCTATTTGGCCAACGAGCGGTGATTTTGGATTGGTTGAGGTGGGAAGTACCTGGCAACGTAGTATTCTGGTCTATAATCCCAACCCTTTCCCCATCTCGCTAAGTACGGCGAGAATGTTCGACCCCAGAGCTTTCACTCTCAGCCCCTCCTCGGGGACAATTGCCGCCACCAGCAGCATTACGCTGTAACTCAGCTACCACCCTATCGAAGAAGGCTTACATGAGGCCAATATCTTCTTCCCGGGAAGCTCTGAGACTGTCTCCTTCACTGCTGCAGCGGCTAAAAGGCGCTTGGAACTATCTAGCACTGAGATTCGTTTTGGCCCCAGCTTGATCACTTCCGCCCAAACAAGACGAATTGAGGTAGAGAATACAACTCAAGAAACCGGATATATCACCTTCTCCGCAGACCAACCGATAAAGCTTTGCAATACAGCTAACTATTCAACAATTTTCTGCCTGCAGCCCGGCGAGAACTCATTAAAACTAGACCGTTCTCCTGCCGTCCACCCTGCCCAAAAAGTATCCTTAGAGTTCGAATTCATCCCCCAAGGAGTTGAGACAGAGCTACAAGAAACCTTTGAGCTGTCACTATGTCGACTCGAAAGCTGCAAGAGGACTATTATTCTGCGAGGCTATAGTCTCGGCCGAGGTTTTGGTTGCCATGCAAACACTGACTTTAATATCGTAGCTCCCGGCGACTGCGCTCGGCGGACTATCCAGTGTGAAAGCTATGCCATAGAGCCACTCACCGTCTCTGGATGGAGTTGGACGAGTTCGAGCGCACCTAACTTCGTGGTACGTGGCTTTTCCCCACAGACCCTTCAGTACCAGGAAAAAGCTCAGTTCGAGGTGGAGTACTGTCCCCAGAATTTACAGAAACACACGGCGGGACTGCAGCTAGAAATATCTCAACCAGGTAATCCGACTCCCGAAGATGGTTTATTCCTCTTTCAAGGCAGCGGTGGCGGCCCACAACTATCTACAGCCACTCAAACTATCGATTTCAAGTTAAACTCGCGGCAGACCGTCCAAAGTCAGCGCTTGGAGATAACGAATCGGGGCGCCTCGGACCTATCTATATTGAGGGCCGAAATTGTCGATAACTCAGAAGCAGCCTTTTCCATCCTCTCTCAGCTTCCGCAGATAGTTCCGCCTGGTGGCCGCTATGCGCTAAAAGTAGTCTTCCAGCCCCGCCGAATCGGACAGTACCGGGCACAGCTGAGGCTGAGAAGCAATGACCCTCATGGTTCTATTCATAGTTTTGAACTATCAGCGGCAAGCTTACAGCTGCCAGAATGTCTGGCGGCCGTGTTCCCTAGCAAGGTGGACTTCGGGACGGTGCCACCTGGACAGGAGCGGGACTTAGCTGTGCAGATAGACAATCGAGGTCAAAGTGATTGTCTACTTACTGAGGTAAGCTTGACTCAGAGTTCAACAACTACATTGACCATCGTTGTTGGCCAAGATCTGCCGATAACTATCCCGCCCGGAACCGACAAAATTCTGCGCATGCACCTTGAGGCCCCCTCAACACCGGGAAATATCTCCGCCCAGCTTAGTTTGGGGCTCGGCTATCCAGCCAATCCTCAGCAGACTATTCCTATTGCAGCACAAGTAGACCTGGGAGCCATTGAAGTCTTGCTGGAAAACAATGATTTCGGACTGGGAGCTGTCGGCTGCAAGAGTTTACGGCCGGGGAGTGTCGCCTTTAAGAATACCAGCTCCTCAGACATTGAGATACTTGAGGTAAAAACCTGGCAGGTTGCTGTCGATTCACCGCGCTGGGCGAGCCCCTTTGAACCCAGAAAACTATCTCCAGGACAATCTGAGGGTGTCATCTTCGACCACTTGGTACCAGAACGTACTGGAGACCTGTGGGCTCAAATAGAGATACAAACGAAAGAGGGAGCAATAAAAGGAAAGTATCTCGGCAGCGCATTTGGCCGTGCAGTAGACAATCTGAGACTCACCGATACCTTCTATCCAACCAGTTCACCCAAGGTAGACGTCCTGGTCGTTCCCGACAGGCCTAGTCTACATGGACAGATTCCAGACCTACGAGACACTCTGCTAGGACTCTTGTACTACGGTCAGTCAGCGGCTTGGGATTTTCATTTTGGCACAATAAGTGCCAACCTAGAATCTTCAGCTACAGCGGGACGGCTACTGCCTTTAGATGGGACTCTAGACGAAAGAGTCCTCACCAATGAAACAAAGCCTCCCAATGGGGTCATAGCTAAACATCTAGATAGTTTGAGGTTTAGCTCTGGCCCATCAGAAGCACTCAAAGCTGCCTATTTGGCCCTACAGCCGGAAATGTTAGCAACTCACAACGCGGGTTTTCTTCGCTCGGACGCGTTCCTTCATATAGTACTGGTCAGCAGGAATGACGACGAAAAGCCGGAGCAGCTCGATAGATACTTGGATTACTTCTGGCGTCTGAAAGACCGAGGCCGAGGGCCTATTTTGGGTAACTCCATCAGGCGCAGGGGCTTTCGGACTCACGCCCTTACAACTCTTGCAGGTAGTAGCTGCGGCTTCCAGGTTAGCTATGGATACCTAGAGGCCATCCGACGTAGCCTTGGTGTAGCCAGCGATATCTGCCGTGCGGACACCGCTACCCAAAGACTAGCAGAAACTCTATTTTCGCTAACTCCCGTCACCTATCCTGCTCCAAAAGACAGCTACTTCCTCTCTTACCCACCCAAAGCCTCGACGATCACTGTAAAGGTAGGAAACCGAGAACTCATTCAGCCCATAGACTGGATCTACGATGCGAACAACAACGCTATTAGGTTGCGTTCCGTTCCTGAAGAGGCTGTGGACGTCGAATATGAGCCAATCTGCCTCGAATAGCACCTCAACCCAAAACCTTCTCCGCAGGGGCTGCTAACAGCCTATTGGGCTACTCTTTCCGATTTTCTGACAGAAACCGGGGGAGCCGGGCACGTAGAGCTAGGAGCCCAGCTGTCTCTTGAGCCTTGAGCGCTAAGAGGCAGAAACCTTGCCATGCCCTTTGCCCTTAAGACAGCCCTGCGAAACGCAACACTGTTTGCCCTATTCTTGCCCCTGTGGGGCTGCGCTGCCGAAGCCAATAGAAGCCTAAGTCGAACTAATATTTCTCTCAGTCACGGACAGTTTGACTTCGACGAGGTTTCTTTACTGCAAGAAAAGTCAGCTAATATTTCGCTACGCAACCTGGGTAGTACTCCTATCAAATTATCTATTTCTACACCCGAGGGTGTAACCAGCAGATACTTTAAGGTTAGTTTGGCTCAATCAGAGCTTCGTCCCCATAGTTCTACCAATATCGAGCTTGGTTACCATCCTGAAGCCGTCGGCTATCACCAAGTCACTTATACGATTACCGCCAGCAGTGAGGGGCAGAGTGTCGAACTTAGTTTGGTTCTCTCCGGCACTGGGGTCCCCAGCCAAGTTCTAGTTCGCCCCGACGTTGTCGACTTTGGCTCTTCTCTGCAGGGATACGCCAACTTGAGTCAGGTGGAGATTGAAAACGGCAGTCAGTACCCGGTGCCAGTGACTATTGAGTCATCCCAAAAAGTTAAGCCCTGCTCAGACAAAGGCCCAGAAGATGTCTTTTGCTGGCGCCTGTTCAACGACCGTTTCAAAGTTGACGTGGAAAATAGTCTTCCTGCCGGAGACAAGGCCCTACTACAGGTTGAATTCAAGCCCAATGAGACTCTAGTAGACTATCAAGAGGACTTTGTTGTCCACCTTTGTCCCAACAAGCGCTGCCCCACAATCATCCGCCTAAAAGGCAAAGAGAGTAGAACCGGACTGTCTTGTTCCCCAGAGCCTCTCGACTTCGGCGCCCTCTATCCTGGACGCTGTCTCACCAAAAATGTGTCTTGCACCAACCAAGCGAATCAGCCCTTAACGGTCGATTCTTGGTCTATTCACGCTGCAGAGTTACTTCCTTTTAATGCAGAAGGACAACTTAGGCAGAATTTGGCCACTGGTGAATCTATCTCTATCCCGGTGGAATATTGCCCACCCAATAGAAGCATGCACCGGGCTCAGCTGCTGGTGAATAGCAACCATCCTAACCCAAGCCACAAGACCCTCCAGGTGAGTCTACGAGGCAGTGGAG
>SPJK01091635.1_pt1 | contig 11956 bp, 10 predicted proteins | sample 3741771 | NCBI WGS metagenome assembly SPJK01 (sample SAMN10925997, study PRJNA522277) | cold seep metagenome | isolation source: Elba SIP-enriched marine methane seep metagenome, extraction at timepoint T2 | place: Italy: coast of Elba, Mediterranean Sea | reverse complement strand
ATTACTTTTCTTCTTCCGGAAGGGGAAATCGCGGTTGGTGAATCTTGGATTCAGCCCCAAGAAGTCAAAGTTAATTTAAGTGAAGGTGGCGTCAAAACGGTACAAGCACGCCGAAAACATACGCTCAAGGAAGTGAAGAACGGCATTGCTGTCATCAGTACGGAATTTCAGGTACTCTCACCGACATCACCCGCCATTGATGGACAGCTAGCACATCGAATGGTCAAAGGAGAAGTCCGCTTTGACATCGAATTAGGACGCATCGTTTCACAGAGACTTAATGGTGACGAGCGAGTCCTCGGTTTTGCTGGCCCTTCTAGCAGCATGCACTTGGTTACCCGCATGGAAGAAAAGATCTTGGCTAGCACGCCCGAAGTTGCTAGACGTCCCTAGAGTAATTCGCTTTTTAAAGCCGATAACTCGGTTAGCGATTTTTTCCTTAACAGGACGCCCACTTGGCTGGGAAGCCCATCATGCTTGCACAACCTCAACGAGTCGTACTAACTCTGATCGTTTGCGCTGTTCTAGGCAGCCAAGCCATTGGGCAATATCCACCTCAGCAGTACTACTATCAGCCGACGCCTGATTACTACAAAAACAACACCGCCGAAGGGACGGTCGTTGGTGGAGGTTTTGGGGCAATTGCCGGGGCGCTCATTGGATCAGGCGAAGGCAAATCTCCTGAAGGAGCACTCATCGGGGCCGCTGCTGGCGCAATCGCGGGTAACTTACTTGGTCGTTCGAAAGATCGTGCCGACCAACAGCAAGCCACCAATGGCTTTGCCGTCGCCAACCAAGCGAACAATCGAGCGGCAGCAACTTCACTCTCCAATTACGATTTGATCCAACTGACACGAGCCGGCATTGACGACTCCGTGATACTTAACGCCATTCAAACGCGAGGTGGGAATTTCGACGTGAGTCCTAACGGCCTGATCTCACTCAAACAAAGTGGAGTAAGCGATCAAGTGTTGGTTGCCGCCCAACGGTATGCCGTCCAAGGGCCCACGGTGATTAATCCGCCACCACCGACGACAACGATTATCCACGAACCCGCTCCCGTGATCGTCCATCGCCCCTATCCGCCAGCGTTTCACTGGCACTATCGCTACTGCCGATGAATCAGTCATTGCCAAACGTAAACGGCGAGGGCATTCAACTCTCGAATGATCACCATACCTCGACAAACCGCTAGGTGAGCCCAGGTCTCTTGTTCGCTAATCTGCCGGCTTTCAACCAGATCGAATTTCTCAGGAGTTGCATTGATTAGTAGCAACTCACCTCGTTGATCCAACGACAGGATGCGGTCTCCAAGAACCACCATGCTCTGGTACTTACCAAACGGCTTGGTCCGCCACATCTCTTCACCAGACTCAAGATCCAGACATTGAATACGTTGATTCTTTAGATGCATATAAAGATACTGGCCGATGACTACGGGCGAAGACATGTAGGCCTGGGATTTGTTTTGCCAAACCTCTTCGATGCCATCCTCGGCGGCGGCACTCAATTGCCAAAGCTGCGAACGTCCTGAATGAGCACTGGTAAAAAGCTGATTTTTATAAACGATCGGCGTCAAGATATTCATCCCTCGAAAGGCCTCGATTGGATGTGCCCATTCGACCTCACCTGAATCGGGATCGATCGCCATCAGGTTGTCACGTCCTTGAACCAGGGCGACACGCTGGCCATCCACTTCGCCCATGTAAGGGGAACTAAACGCACCGCCCATCATGCCGCCTGGATTCTTTGCGCTGTGCCAAATAAGCTCGCCGGTTGCTCGGTCAATTTTGGCAAAGCCATCACCAATCTGCCCATAGAGTTCACCACCGTTAAGCATGGGGGATGAAGCACCTCCAAACTTGGGCACCTCTGATTTAGTCTGTTGTGGAAAATCAATCCGCCATTTTTCTTCGCCGGTTGATTGGTCTAACGCCATCAAAACATCACGGATACCGGCTACATAAAGATTTTCCTCGTCGGCGGCGGGGGTTGCACGAATCCAACTACCATTGGATGCCGCGAAGAACGGCACCTTTAATGATCCAACCCACTCGGTCTCCCAAATCTGTTCGCCAGACTCAAGATCGTAGGCAGACGCAACCTCGACTTTCTCCTCAACCGTTTCGGTAGTGAAGACTCGATCACCGATCACAATCGGGCCCGAGTAACTCGGTCCAAGTTCAACACGCCAGAGAAGTTTGAGATTCTCTTCACCGATAGAGTTTGGCCATGTATCTCCTTCAGCATAGCTATCTCGATTAGGTCCACGCCATTGAGGCCAATCCTGTGAAAATGAATACTCCAGGAAGAAATTAAAGGTAAGAACCAGTAGAAAAATGAAGGTTGAAAGAGCTCTCAACATTGGTAGTCCTTTGTTCGTTGATTAATTTCGAGGAGTTCTTCGATGATATGAATTGTATCTAATCACAAAAAATAGCAGGTGCCTAAGCACCTGCTATTTTTTCGAAATCAATTGTGATTCGGATGCGATTTATTTTCCTTCGATCTCATGAACAATCACGATGTCGTGAATACCAGCCGTCATTTCGTTTGTCTCCTCGGTTCCACTCGTTAAGTGAGAACCACCGACAATAACGATTCGGTCTCCCTGTGTAGTAAATCCTTGTTTGCAAGCCCAATCATCCATGTAGCGAATCAAATCAGTTGAATCGCAAGCCGGTGCGCCACGCAAGGGAGTCACACCCCAGTAAAGGCACATCTTTCGAAGGGTCTGTTCACAGGTACTGACACCGACAACGGGTACAAAACTGCGCTGTTGGGAAAGCCCCAAAGCAGTTCTTCCTGAGTAGCTTGCAACAACTACTAACTTTGCACGAAGTTGATGTGCCATCGAACCTGCACCATGAACAACCGCTTTGGTAACTTCATGCAGACGACCAACAATTGGGACAGCGTTGTGAGCAAGAGGTGGACGATCAGCAATGCTTTGCTCGGTGGCGAAGGCAATGCTGTTCATCATCTTGACAGTTTCAAGTGGGTACTGACCGATTGCCGTCTCACCGGACAGCATACAGGCGTCGCCACCGTCGAGGATTGCGTTAGCAACGTCGGTAACTTCCGCACGCTTCGGACGTAAAGCATCGTGCATGCTATCAAGCATTTGCGTTGCAATGATGACTGGCTTGGCATAACGATGGCAAGTGTTAATGATTCGCTTTTGCTCAATAGGCATTTGAGCAACATCCATTTCAACTCCCAAATCACCACGAGCTACCATCACGCCGTCGGATGCTGCAACGATTTCGTCAAGACGCTCAAGTGCTTCGAGTTTTTCAATCTTAGAAATCACCATCGCCTCGGAGCCATTCGAGCGAAGGATATCACGCAGGGCATGAACTTCGTCTGGCTTACGAACAAAGCTGAGGCTAACAAAATCAACGCCTGCCTTGGCAGCCCATTCGGCATGCTGGTGGTCTTTCATACTAATGGCAGGAGCACTTAGCTTAACACCAGGTAGGTTGATACCTTGTCGGCCACGAATGTTGCCTTGCTGAACAACTCGAGCACGAACTCGATCTTCCAGTTTTTCTTCGATCACCATACCGACTGTTCCGTCAGCAAGCAAAACATTGTCACCAACTGAAAGTTCTCGGACGAGTGGTTTGTAGCTGCATGTGAATTCGTTCGGAGCATCTGGCTCGTCACCTTCAACAAAGAAGAATTCAGCGTCCTTCTCACAGAAAAGCGGATCACCCGCGACGGACCCAAGTCGGAACTTTGGACCAGCGAGGTCTACTAAAATACCAATTGGTTGACCAAGTTCTTCGCTGATACGACGTATGTTGTCAACTTTAACCTGCTGTTGCTCAGGCGTGGCATGAGCCATATTTAGCCGAAAGACATCGACTCCTGCTTTCGCAAGTTCAGCAATCATTTCGGGATCGGAGGAAGCTGGCCCGATAGTGGCAACAATCTTTGTTCGTGCGCGACCGCGAACATCGGCTGAGGTTAGCATTTTCTGTTTTCCGTCATTCTCTAACTGCTGAGTATCGCCGGGCTCAAAACCGGTTTCCGGTGAGCCCTCAATGGTTTGCGTCGACATTGATCTTCTCCGCGGTTGGACGTGAATCCAAATAGTTGGTCACGTTTGATATTGGGAGATGGGGAATCTCCCTGGCAGGTACCCAAAGGTTTGCAAGAATATAGCTTAGAGCAGAGTCAATTCCGGCTTATAAGTGGACATATCTTTGGATTTGGCGGCAAATTAGCAGGTTCCTAACTTTCCAAAGTGTCAAAATAGGTTCTTTTTAAGGATAAGATGCCTATTTTACCGGTTGCGAAGCGTAGAAACCCCAGCCAACGGAGGTTAAGCTCGCTCGCATGAATCGCGTTTCGATATGGTCTGAAAAGCATGTTCTCATTACTGGTGGGTCAGCTGGCCTGGGTCGGCACTTTGCCCACGCTTGTGCCGCCAGAGACATGCAATTAACTCTTGTAGGACGTGATAAAATTCGACTCAGCAACGAGGCAGAACGCCTTCGCACGCTCGATCCCAATTCGGTAATCAACACCGTGGTTGCCGACCTCTCGCAGGCAGGTTCCGCAACTGAAGCTGCCAAGCAAGCTTCTGAGTTTGGTCCAATCGATATGGTCTGTCATTGTGCTGGCAGATCAGCAAGAGGCCGAGTGGTTGAAACTTCCCGCTCGGAATTTGAAGCGCTGCTGAACGTAAACTTTCTCGCTGCGGCCGAGCTAGCTTCCGCTCTTGGAAATGAACTTGCCGAGCGCCAGGGACATCTCGTCTTAATTGGATCGTTGGCATCGCGTGTAGCACCCGCCTACATGGGAGCTTACCCCACCAGTAAACATCCACTTTCTGCTTTGGCACAACAATTAAGGCTTGAACTTGGACCAGAGGGTTTGCATACATTATTGGTTTGCCCCGGCCCAATCACTCGTGAAGATAGCGGGCATCGATACGACCAACAAACCGCTGATCTACCCGAAGAAGCCAAGCAACCTGGGGGCGGAGCAAAGATCAAGACGATCGATCCAAAATGGCTTTGCGAAAAAATCTTAACAGCTTGCGAACGTCGTCAGCCAGAACTAATCGTACCTGCTAAGGCAAGACTACTTTTCACGCTTACTCAGATTAGCGCTACCTTAGGAGACTGGTTGTTGAATAAATCTATGGGTAAGAAGTAACCTCGTAGACTTTATTCGTTCGGAATCTCGATACCACGCAGCAAGCTTTCATTCATTGCATGGAAGACAGCTTCAGACTCAGCAAACTCGGCATCCTCTGCCTGATAGTACAGCAGCAATGTCGAAGCACCTTGGTGACAAACACGGATTCGTGCTGTGTTGGTCAAATCGAGGCAGATGAAATTGACATCATTGCCGATGAAAAGCTCACCAGCGATCATCTCTTCGATAGGGTTCTCTTCCAAATCGGGATAGTCTGATCGCAATGCATCGACAACTTGCTCAACCATTTGGGTCAAATCACGCAATTCAGGATAGAATGCTAGCGTCCAAAATGCAGTCGCATGACTCGCAATGGTCAGTTGCAACTTTGCATCAGGCGACTGCTCCTCGCTGAGTTCCCAATTCTCAGGATAGGCTATCTGAAGCCCTGAATTGTCGTAAATAGCTACCATAGTCGTGTATGCGAGCAAATTCTCAGGTTAGTTAATCATCCATTTTAGCATGCTAGAACTCTGCTGGGCATCCACTCAATCACGGGTTTTCGGCGATTGATGCTGACATTGCTACAGACGGCTGCGGCCGCTAATCTTCACCCGGCATTGCCAGGATGATAGCACCCGCTCCAGACAATTTAAATCAGTCTCTCTTGTATTTCAGTTTCACAAATTATCGCTTCCAAGCAAGTCGATCACTCACTTGTGTTTTGATGATGATTGTTGTCTCGATCATCAGTCAATCTGGCTGCGCTTTAATGAGAAAGACAACATCCAAGCCACCTGAATACTTGGCTCAAGCCAAGCAACTTTGGCACAAAGGTGTCGACGCTTTAGAGTCGGGACAACTCAATGAAGCAGAGTCACTGCTTCGCCAAGCTGCTGAAGCGACGCCTGAAGATGCCGACGCAAGGAGCCATCTTGCCGAAGCACTTTGGCAAAGTGGCTCTCATGACGAAGCATTGGCTCATGCCGAAGCGGCCTGTCGTTGCGAGCCCACCAACGCATGGTCGGCGGTCCGCGCTGGACAGATGCGACTTGCAGAGGGTGATGCAAAAACCGCCACCGAATGGGCACATTCGGCGATTGGTCTCTCCTACCGAAGTCCCGAGGCTTGGGCACTACGTGGTCGGGCGAATCAACGGCTTGGCAATACGGACCAGGCACTGGCCGATCTTCAACAGGCTCTACGATACGCTCCGAACGATACCGAACTTTTGACCGACGTCGCTTTACTCTACCAAGCACGCGGTGAACATCGCATGTGTTTAACAACGCTCCATCAATTGATCGATTGTTATACGCCTGGAGAAGAGCCGGCTGAGGTCTTGGCTCTTGCAGGTGAATCCTACATGGCGATTAATCGTCCTCTGGATGCGGCTGAGAACCTAAGACTTGCTTCTGAGCGAGGCACGACTGGAGCTGAATTTTACTATCGACTTGCTGAGGCAGAAGCGGCTTGCGGAAAAACCGACAAAGCGCTTTCTGAACTGGATCGTGCACTGGCATTCAATCAAGATCACCCTCCCAGCAAACAGCTGAAAGCTCGCTTGGCAGGTGAGCTAAACAAAAAGCTTCGTTAAAAAAGCCCTCAGAATCGTTACAGTCGTTCTCTCAGTCTTCTTCACGACGGTGCGCAGAATCGTGAGCTATGCTTTGTTTGGACACCCAGATTCTGCCAGACGGCTGGCAATCCCTTAGCAAATAGGGCTGAGTTCCGCTTAGGAGTTCAAATATGTCGCAAGCAACTGAAACACCCGTACTCGAATCTGACAGCAGCGTACCGTTTGTTGATCGACGCCAGTCGAGCAGCAATGGTGCACCTGGTCGTGAACGTCGTCAATTTACCAACAGTTACTTAGACTTGACGCCTGAGGCGGCTGAACTTGCTACCGCCATTGATGGTTACAAGTCGACAAATCGTCGTCGCTTCATTGATTACGAAGAGATGATTTCAATTGTGAAATCACTCGGTTACACAAAGTAGTAATCAGCTTGTTAGCAATTCTTGCTGCAATCTTTCAAGCCGAACGTAACCAAGTAGCCTACCATTGGCATTTTCAATCGCAGCTAGTGGTAAGGCTTGAGATTCTAATTGGGTGATCACACTCAGAAAGAAATCTGTATCCCTGAAAGTTGGGATTGTCTCGATTGGTAAATCATCTTTCTTGCCCAGCGTCAAGCAACGTGAGGCACGCACCATGTGACAAGTGTTATCTTCTGCGTCAGGGATCTTAATTGGCAAGGCATCTTGCCGGGCACGTCGGGCAATTCGCACGACGCCATCAGGATCACTCTTCAGGGTTAGGTGCAATTGTCGGCCAACCGGTGTCATGTAGCTTCGAATAGGCCTTCCACCGAGCAGGAAGGTGGCCTGCGCAATATCTCGTTGAGCTGGCGAAAGAATACCCGCCTCATGGCCTTCTTCGAAGAATCCAGTCAATTCTTTACGACGAAGGGAAAGTTGAATCGGCTCTATCGATGTGGAAGTGATCCAGCTTAGCAACTTGGTTCCCAACCAAAGGAGCCCACTAATTGGAAGCAATAGAAAACCGAAAAGGGCAAGCAACGGAGCACAGAGTCTCAGCAGTCGATACGGGGCATCCAGGAATGCTTTCTTTGGCATTAGCTCACCAAAAATGAACACAATCGGTGTTACCGCGATGGTGAAGAGCAACTCCGCCGTTAAGCCACCGTAGGGGAAGTACGTGGTCGAAAGTTCAACAACCGCATAGGAGGCGAGGTAATTGGCAACGTTATTTCCTACGAGAGCTGTTGCAACAAAGGCAGCAGGATTATTCGATGCCCACAGCAGCCCTTGAGCAATTTGATCACCGGCAACTCCATCAATGACAAGCCGCAGTCGGGGGACCCGATAATAGCCTGTCTCCGAGCCGCTAAAGAATGCGCTCAAAGCTAGCCCGATGAAAAACACAATCAACAGGAAGGTCATCGCGCCCTCCCTTCTTGCATCTCATCTTCAAGCGGACGAATCTGCACAACAATTGGCATCCGTTCGCTTTTGGATTCTTCAATATCTTCGGGGCCTTCGACCACTTTCCATTCGAAGCCAACAAACTCGATCCGATCCCCAATACAAGGTGGACGATCAAGTTGCTCAAACATCAAGCCGCTAACGGTCACATTGCGTAAGGAACTAAAGGCCTTTTCAATTTCCGCTAGCAAAGATTTCTCACGACGTGTATCCGATGACCGACTAATCCGCTTTGCGATCTTACGAAGCGGCGTGGCACCAGTTACTTCCCAAGCTCCTTTTGAAAGCCGAATCCTAACGGCATGCGTATCCATCGGATCTTCTTGAGTTGCATCACGAAGAACATTATCCAACAGGCGTTCGATGGTCAGAATTCCAATCGTTTCCCCTAGTTCATTGATAACAGCAGCAACGCGGTTGCCTTTCTTGAGCAGAACGTTGAGCGTATGCGAAGCTGTAGCACTCCACGGGACATAAACAACGTCTTCTGCAGTCGCCGCAAGATTCTTTGGTTGGGCAAAAGTTAGACGGCTTTTAGGAACCGCCTTAGCAATCTCGTCGCTATCGGCCTCAGTAAAGAGAAGATATTCTCCTTCGATCTCATCATCGATATCGCTTATTGTTCCCGGGGGCGAAATCACCGTACAACGATGACGAGGCCGCATTAACTCAGCAACGGTTGCGCTCGCAAGATCGACGATCCGCTGGAGAACCTGACGCTCTTGAAACAGTAGCAACTTGTCATCGTGGGTTTCACCGCTGCCAAGCTGAACCGCTCTTTCCAAGTCTTCAATAGCAAGAGCAGTCTCGGTCTTCGCTTGAGGTACGAGTAAGCGTGCTGTCGCATTACCGATGGTCTGAAGCGTGGGCAACAGCACACTCACTACCTTCATTGCCGTTGCAAGAGGATAAGCAAAGAGCCTTGCCAAAGCACGTGGTTTGAGAACGCCCAGATTCTTGGGAAATAATTCGCTAGTCATAATCATGACTAGTAAGGCACCCACAGCAAATGCTTGCGGAATCCAACCTTCTCCCAGTGGGCTACGCTGGAGCTTGAGCGTCAATATCGAAGCCAAGGCGAAGTAGGTCATATTTATTATCAGATTCCAGAACAGAATCGTCGTCAGCAATCGTTCGGGCGTTTCGAGCAATTGAAGAGCTGACCGTTCCGAGTCGGATCCTTTGCCCATCGCGTTCCGCTGATTACGAGTCAGCGAGAAGTAGGCCGCCTCACTGCAAGAAAAGAATGCCGAGGCAACCATCAGCGCAAGCATGGCGCTGAGTTCGAGCCAAAAGTCGGCGATAACTTCCAGAATCATTTCTATGAACAAGGGCAAGTTAAACGAATGCTTTATTCTTTCGCCGAAGCGGCCCCGCTTGCAACATCAAACTCGGACAAAGCAGGCACAAGCATCGCGGTGCTGGCGAAACCAAAGGTTAGCACCGTCCAGAGTGCCGTGAGGCTGTAATCCCCGATCAAGAAGCTCGTAATCGCCAAAAAAGTGGCCATCGGTGCGGCCAGCGAGGCGAGTCCCATGGCAGGAGAGGGGTTTCTCCATGCCAGTGCTACGAACAGTGCAATTCCGCCACCAATGATAAAACCAAGAAACGAAGCAAGCTGGTTCTCAAACGAGTCACTCAATGCGAGCATCATCCTCATGCAAGTGGAGACACCCAAGAAAAGAAACAGCAGGGTACCAACACTTACACCAATCGCACGTCGACTGCTCGCGTAAGCCATCCCCGTGTGCAGACCAAGCACCGCTGAAAAAATGTCAAAGACAATGATTCCGACAACGAGCAGCATAAAAAGCCAAGAGTTCAACACACCGGAATAAAGCAGGTAGCCACAAAGTGCCAACGGTAAAACTATCATCTCACGGGCATTCCAGAAGGCACCACCTAGCTTACCGAAAATCAACTCCGCTGGAGAAAGATCGGTCGTCAATAAGATATCAAGTGATTTGCCGTCACGTTCGCCCGTAATCGAAGTGACTGACAACGCGTTAATCAACACCATACTTACCACAAGAAGCGGTGCCATCGGAGCTGTGGCTGAGGGTAGCAACGATTGGGTCGTATCGCCTTGGATCGCCCGAACCACTCCGATTGCGCAAAGGGCAAAGATAAGTAGGTAGGCAAACTTCACTACGAGAACTTTACGACCATAGGCCCAGGTGCGTACTTCTCGCCACAGAATTGGATTATCCCAAACATGACGACGCTTCCCGCCAGCATGGTGTACCGAGGCATCTTGTCCTCTAGCCTTGCTAACGAAATCTTCTGCTTCAACTTGTTCTTGACCCGCTCTTTCTTCTGTCGTAACGGTTGTCACTTTGCGTGCTTCGCGGGAAGGATTCCAAATCCGCACCATGACGACAGCAAAAAGATTAATCACCAAAACTACGGCAATCGCAAAAAACAAAAAGAAGGTCACCGTCTGGGTTGCCGTATATCCGGCGGCGGTCGAAACCATGCTGGCTTCCTCAAGAACGGGAAGCTGCGGTGACGTCGCCAACGAGACAGCTCGCCAGGGGCTAATCCACGAGGCAACTTGATTGGCAGGGACTCCCGAGGGCAAAGCACCGAAAATACCCGCAGCGATCATTTCGCCCAAAGCAAGCCAAAGGACCAGGCCAATTGACGTTAAAGCCAACGCTTGGAAAGTCTTCTCACGCCAAAGTGCTAGAAGCGAACCAAGGCTGCCCGCGACTAAGGTTCCTCCAAGAGTTATAGCAACTACCTGGAAGACCTGCTGGAATTCAATTCCGCCAAAAAGTGTGAGCACCAAGAAGAAAGGAAGCACCGATAGGATTGCAACGAGAACCGTAAGCAAACTTGCAAGCAAACGACCTATGACAAGTTCTGTATTTCTTAAGTCCGTCAGAAGAAGAAGGATTAACGTGCCGCGACTCTTTTCCTGCGAAACCGCCGCCGCCGAAAGCAACGCTGAGAAGAGGACCGCAATGGTCAATACCAAGGGGGAAACCAATTGGAAGACAGCAACCCCAAAGCGTGCCAAGTCAGACGGTCCATCTAATTCACCGGTACCAACAATCAACTGCCAAGCAGTCAGCATCAAGCCCAACAGGATGGCAACAAAGAGCACCCGAGCAATGAAGAACTGAGGACGTCGCGGAGCGGTGATCGCTTCACGAGTAAAGACAGGACCAATAAACACAAGGCAAACATGAAAGGAATGGAATTTAGGACTAACTTGACATTCTAATCTAAAACCATGTCAAAGGGAGCCATGCTTACCTGGGAAGGCTTCGATCTTTGTCAAACTAAGCAATTCTTGCGGCTCTCAGAACGCTCAATCAATACCATACCAAAAGTATCTGACCTTAGTGGTTCTTGGATTAAAATACAGTTCCTCAGTTTCAGTACTAAATTCATCAGAGAAACTTCTAGTATAATGGTGTTTCTGGCCAATGTCTGATCGTCTGGTCATCCCTCTCGAAATGATGTCATTTAATGTTGATTTATCGGTGGTAAACTCCATAGATACCTCGCCATAATCGCTAAGGACATACTGACGCGCTTCAATAAAACGAACGGTCAATGGAGGTTCAAAACCGAACTGTCTTTTGAATATTCTCTCGGGTTGGATCCCAATACTGTATTGAATAAAGACAACCAGAACGCAACAAATAGTACAGATTGTTGCTAGTGCCAAAAATGGTATTTGATACCTAAGCTTTGTTAGCTTTGTAAAAATACTCAAAGCGATCCAAACAGCCATAATAAGAGCTATGTCAACTGCCAAAAAAAGCAGTATCAAAAATAATGCGTT
>SPJK01016176.1_pt1 | contig 11973 bp, 13 predicted proteins | sample 3741771 | NCBI WGS metagenome assembly SPJK01 (sample SAMN10925997, study PRJNA522277) | cold seep metagenome | isolation source: Elba SIP-enriched marine methane seep metagenome, extraction at timepoint T2 | place: Italy: coast of Elba, Mediterranean Sea | reverse complement strand
TATTTTCCCCTCAAACTGCAAGCTATGGGCTAAATCTATTCCAACTTCTCTGTTGTTAGAAAGACCTGTTCTTCCTTACACGGCAAGCCTTTGAATAAGCTTGTCTATGAAAGTTTCACATACCGCTATTTGCGATAAGGCGATGAACTCATCGGGTTGATGGGCTTGATCGATGGAGCCCGGCCCGCAGATAACTGTTGAAAAGCCGGCTCTTTGAAACTGCCCCGCTTCTGCGCCATAGGAGACCGCATAGGTATCGTTGCGACCCGTGATCGCCCGCGCGAGCGCTTCCGCTTCTCCATCGATTTCCGGACGCAATGCCGGGACATCGCAGAGCTGCGTCGTTTCAATACGGCAATGTTGGGCGATGGCCGGCTTCTCCTGCCGAATGGCGCGGATTAGCCGGGTGGCTTCCGCTTCAAATCGCAAACGCACGCCATAGGGATCATCCTCCGGAATATTCCGGATATCCCATTGGAAGCGGCATTGACGAGAGATGATGTTCATCGCCGTGCCCCCCTGAACTGTCCCGACATGGATCGTCGAATAAGGCGGGTCGAAGCGGCTATCCTCCGGCGCCGTTAGTGCCAACCGTCCCATCTCGTCTTCTAACCATGAAATCAACCGGGCTCCCAACATGACGGCGCTGATGCCGCGATTCATTTGGCTGGAATGCGCCTCGTAGCCGGTTACTTCCGTGGTGAAGGCGGTGACACCCTTATGGGCGGTCACGACTTTCATATCTGTCGGTTCACCGACCAAGACGGCTCTGGGCGACGGCAGATGTTCGGCCATTTCTGAAATCATCGACGGCGCGCCCAGGCAGCCAATTTCTTCGTCATAGGATAGGGCAAAAAGGATCGGATGTTTCAGGCCTGCGGCCACCATCTGCGGCACCTTGGACAAAGCAATCGCAGAGAAGCTCTTCATATCTGCCGTGCCCCGGCCATAGAGGCGCCCATCGCGCTCCTCAACGGTGAATGGATCGCTCGACCAGGGTTGATCATCCACCGGAACAACGTCCGTATGCCCTGAAAGGACGACACCGCCGGGCGTGTCCGGACCAATCGCCGCATACAGATTGGTTTTTGTCCCATCGGTATTGGGCACACGCTGCGTGCGGGCGCCCCAGGCTTTCAGATAGTCTTCGACAAAATCAATCAGCGGCAGGTTCGAATTGCGCGAGACCGTATCAAATGCACAGAGCCGCGCGATCATATCCCGCGCGTTGATATTCGGTCCGGCCGGTTCCTGTGTGGCTTTGGGCAAGGGGCACCTATCTTACCGAGACGCACAAGGACCGGGTCGAATGACTTAGTCGAACAGGGCGTCGATATCCGTTTGGGAGATACTTTGCCCCGGCATCGCCGGCCCGTCCAGGATTTCACCTTCAGGAAGCTGAGTCGTTTCTTCAAGATCGATTTGCTGGAAGCCGGATTCACCACCCCAGATTTCCATCATCTTCGAAATGCGCTGATCGATGAATTCCATCGTGTTCACGACTTTGGTGATGCGTTGGCCGGTGATGTCCTGGAAATTACAATGCTCGAAGATCGTGGTGACCTGCTCGTTCAGCGGATCAGCCAAATTCTGGCCGCCGGCACCGCTCAGGGAAATCAACTGTCCGCAGATTTCTTCAATCGATTCGACGGCGCCGATGATGCCGTCCGTCGCCGTTTCAGTATCCTCAACAACCGCCCGCAGAGCCTCCCCTGCTGTCAGAAGTTTATCATTGTCACGATCCGATTTGCGAAGGGAGATGATTTCCCGTTTCGTCTCTTCAATCGCATTCTGAAGATCTTGAAGATCCAAACGCAACCGTTCGGCTTCTGCTACCTGCGCCTTGAAGGTTTCGGGATCGACGCCGGCGGGTGGCGGCGGATCCTTGCGTGCCAGGGTAAACATCTCGCTGCGCAGGCTCTCGATAGCGCCAAGAAGATCCTGGTGGTGAGTTTCCCCCCCTTCCTTCAAGTCTTCCAGCTTGTCCGTAATGTCATGTGACAGTGGATTTGCAGGGGCATCAACTTGCAGAGAAAGTCCCGATGTTGGTTTTTTTATCGTTTTTTCGACCTTAAAGGCCTTTTTGCGGGCGTTCGGCATTCTGTCCTCTCGTCCAATTGTTGTTGTTGGATCTCGTTTTATACGGACAAACGTATAAGAAAACCTTAACCGTTGTGCAGAAGGTTACAAGTATTTCCTTACTCCGACACCGCGCCAACCAGACGATCTGCCTCGGCGGCGAGGGCTTTTTTCTCTGGCGCATCATCCGGCAAATCTGCGAGCACCCGGTCAAAAAGCGTTCGCGCGCGCGCTTTGTCCTGCTGCCTGACGGCATCAATCCCCAGGAACCATAGGGCTTCGATATTGTCCGGGTTCATCGCGGCGACACGCTTCATTAGCGCGATGGTTTCCGGCGTCTGTGCATTCCCTGCCATCGCGCGGCGCAGACGCGCCTGATCAATCAGGATTGTCTCCAGTTCAGGGTGGCTCGTGCGTTCGGCCGCGCCTGCAGCCCCCACAAGGGCTGCAAGGGCATCGTCGTCCCGGCGCAGGACATCATAGGATCGCGCCAACTGCATCCAGCCTTCCACATCATCCGGGGTTTCTGTCGCCAGACGCTCCGACAGTTGGGCGACCATGCCTTCGACCATGGTTTGGCGATCTTCTGGTGACATCTCCTGGGCGGCGGTGACGTCCTCCTGTGTTGGACCTGGTGGGGCCTCAGCCGCTGCCTGATCAGGTGCTGTAGTGCCGGAATCCGCGGATTGAGCCGGAGGCGCGGAGGGCATGGCCGGCATCACGAAGCCGTCGGGCAGAGTGAGATCAAACTCCGCTGCCGTTTCTGCCAACATCCGCTTCGGCACAGGCGCGCCATCAAAAAGCTGCAGGGCTGTATTCAATGCTTCCTGCGCTTTTCCCGGTTCTTTCAGGACCATGCGCGACCGGATCAGGCGCATCCAACCCTGAAAGTCCATTGGGTTTTCTTGAAGCCGTTCCGCCAAACCATCGACCATGCCCTGGATCATATCCTGGCGATCTTCCGGAGCCATGGACTCGGCTTCCGCGACTTGCTCTGCGGTTGGGCCCGGTGCGGCGTCGCCGGTCAAGTTCTCAAGCGTCGGGGGCAGGGCAGGCGGGCCTGATGCGACATCCGGCAAGCGTCCGGCGATGTCGATGCCAAGCTCGCTGGCCAGTCCCTCGGCCCGCGCCCGCAAGGCCGGCAGCCAAGGGGCATCGGCGGGAGATTCATTCGTTAGCGCGATGAAGGCTTCCAAGGCGCCCTTCGGGTCACCGGCCTGCATTTTTGCTTCCGCCAGGTAAAACCGCGCGCGCGGATCGACCGGACTGGCCGCGACCACTTCCGAAAAAATTCGCTGGGCGCGGTCCGTGACCTCGCCCCCGGCCCACAAGACCAAGGCTTCGCCATAGGCGCTTTTGACGGACATGTCCTCTGGCGCCATTGCCATCGCCTGTTCGAAGGCTTTCGCAGCACCGGCATAGGCTTGGCGCATCAACTCAGTCCGACCAAGGAAAAGCCAATCGTCGACAGTGCCCTCGCCGCTTTCAAGACGTTTACGGAGTTTGGCAGCGGCTGCATCCAGGCTGCGGTCCACGCCTTGCCCATTGGCGCCCGGTTGGCCGCCGGCATGCGGATCACCCGGATCACCCTGGCTGCGGCTTTGTGCGAGAGCGAGCTCGGCAGCGCGTCCGGCAAGCGGATTGTCGGGGGTGCCGGGCATACCGGTTGTGTAATAGACACCGAATGCTGTGCCCGCGACCAGGATGGCGGCTACCCCACCGGTCACAGCGCCGGACGCGTGCCAACCGCGCCGCTGTCCCTTTTGCCGCCGATCATCTGCAGCGATCAACCGACGTCCGATTTCGACTCTCGCGGCGTCCGCTTCTTCCGGGCTCAGCCGACCGTTCTCCCGATCCCGATCCAGCTCTTCCAACTGGCTCTTATAGACGGCGATATCGTGATCGACGGCGTCCGGCGCGCCTTCATCCTCAGGCTCCGGTTTTTGACTTAACGGGCGCAGCAACAAGGCCAGGGCGCCAACGGTTAGGACAAGGGCGACAACCCAGAAAATCATGACTGGTCCTTCCCGTTTTGAGGGGAAATCAAGGATGAAAGCCGTGCTTCTTCCTCGGCGCTTAAGGTTGGGCCGGCGGCAGCGGTTTTGCGGCCCAGACCCCTGAACCAGAAGAACACGGCAATGCTGCCCAGCAGCACTAGAATTGCCGGCGCACCCCAGAGCAACAGTGTGCCGGCGCGCATCGGTGGGTTCAGCAGTACATACTCGCCATAGCGGGCGACCAGGTAATCCTGAACCTGATCATTCGTATCGCCTTCATTCAGACGCTCCCGGATCAGAATGCGAAGATCGCGGGCAAGATCCGCATCACTATCGTCAATCGACTGATTCTGGCAGACCAGGCAGCGGATGTCTTTGGAGATAACCCGGGCCCGGGCTTCCATCGCCGGATCGGCCAGCATCTCATCGGGCAGAACAGCCCCGGATGGACTTGGCGCCAACGCAATCAGGAGCGCAAAGCCAGCGCATAAGATGGCGGAGGACAGGCGCGACATAAGGCTGGGCATCAGCCTTCTCCCTTCAAGGCGCGGATGCGGGGCAGCAATTCCCGTTCGATCAAATCGGGATAGAGCGGACCGACATGTTTAAAGACGATCTCCCCTCGGCCATTGACCAGATAGGTTTCCGGGTAGCCATAGACACCCCAATCGAGCACCGCCTTTCCTTGCGGATCGAAGCCGATCTTCGCATAGGGGTCGCCCAGATCCCGCAGCCAATCCAGCGCTGCCTGTCGGTTATCCTTGGCATTCAGGCCATAGACTTCGATGCTTTCCTGCTTTGCAAGGGCAGTGACAAAGGGATGCTCCGCCCGGCAGGGACCGCACCAAGATGCGAAGACATTGACCAGGACAGGCGCCTTTTCCGCATCAGGGGAACCGAAATCCGCGCGGCCAAAGCCGGGTTTGTCGTCCTTCAGCGGTGGCAATTCCGTCTCCGGCACCGGATTTCCGATCAAGGCTGACGGGATAATCCGGGGGTCACGGCCATAAAGCAGCTGCCAGGCGAAATACCCGGCGACAATGATGAACAGGCCGAGCGGCAAGAGGAAAAGAATGCGCTTCATGGGATTTCTCGCCCTTATTCAGCCGGTGCCGATGTCGGTGCCGATGTTGGCGCCGGCGCCGATGTCGGAGACGCGGTTCCGCTTCGGACCGGGGCCCCGATCCGCAAGCGCCGGTCGGACAGTGACAATAGGCCACCCAGGACCATCAGAGCCGATCCGATCCAAAGCCAGGGTGCCAATGGCTTTACATAGAGCCGGATTGTATAGCCGCCGGATCCATCACTATCGCCGATGACCGCATAGAGATCGCGCATCATGCTTGAGCCAATCCCGGCCTCTGTCGTCTCCTGTCCGCTTGCGACATAGACCCGGCGCTCTGCCGTCAGGACCTGTCCGCCGCCGACAGTTCCTTCCTCCCGCACCGTGAAAGTGCCGCGCTGAGCACCATAGTTTGGCCCCCGCGCTTCGGTGACGTCTTCCAGGGTGAAGGCATAGCCGCCCAGCGTTACGGTTTCGCCGGGCCGCGTCTTGGTTATGAGCTCAGCGGTCAACAAGGTGGTGCCTGTTGCACCGGCAACGACAATGGCGACGCCGACATGGGCGGCGGTCATGCCCCAGCTTGCCCGGCTCAGCTTAAACAGGCGCCCAAAGGCATCACCTGCGGATACGCGGCTGGTCGGTTTGGCGCGGCGCCAAAGTTCGGTTGCAGCAGCGCCGACAAGCCAGGCGGCAACTGCAAAGCCGATCAAGGCGTAGCCGAGCTCACCCAGTATGGCGACTGCGGTTACAGCGGTAACAGCGACCGCGCCGACAAAGGCAGCCGTCAAAATTCTGAGGGCCTGGGGCAAGTCTCCGCGCTTCCAAGGCATCAAGGGACCGACCCCAAGCGCAATCAGCAACGGTATCATGATGGGGACGAAGGTTGCGTTGAAATAGGGTGGTCCGACGGAAATTTTATCGCCGGTCACAACTTCCAGGAACAACGGGTAAAGCGTGCCCAGAAAAACAGTCCCAGCCGCAGCGGCCAGCAACAGGTTGTTGAGCACCAACGCGCCTTCCCGGCTGATCGGACGGAAGAGCCCGCCGGCGGTCAGGGTCGGTGCCCGCCAGGCATAGAGTGCGAGTGACCCCCCGATTGAGATTGCCAGGAGCAGCAAGATAAAAATCCCGCGATCCGGATCGGATGCAAAGGCATGAACCGAGGTCAGGACGCCGGAGCGGACCAGGAAGGTGCCGATCAAGCTCAGCGAGAACGCCATGATCGCCAACAGGATCGTCCAGGTCTTCAGTGTATCCCGCTTCTCAACAACGATGGCTGAATGCAGCAGGGCGGTTGCCAACAGCCAGGGCATGAAGCTCGCATTTTCGACCGGGTCCCAGTACCAGAATCCGCCCCAACCCAGCTCGTAATAGGCCCACCAGGACCCAAGTGCGATCCCGGCGGTCAGGAAGGACCAAGCCAGCAAGGTCCAGGGCCGCACCCAGCGCGCCCAGGCAGCATCAACCTTGCCTTCGATCAAGGCGGCAACAGCGAAGGAGAAGACAACCGACAGCCCGACATAGCCGATGTAGAGCATCGGCGGATGGAAGGCCAAACCCGGGTCTTGCAGCAGCGGGTTGAGATCTCGGCCTTCCAACGGCGCGGGTATCATCCGCTCAAACGGGTTGGAGGTCAGGAGCGTGAAAAGCAGGAAACCGACCGCGATCATTGCCTGGACGGAAAGTGTGCGGGCTTTCAAGCCCGGCGGCAGCTTCCGTCCAAAGACCGCGACCAGCGCACCGAAAAGGGCCAGCACGGTCACCCAAAGCAACAGCGAGCCTTCATGGTTCCCCCAAACGCCGGAGACTTTATAGAGCAGCGGCTTCAGCGAATGAGAATTCTCAACCACATTGCGGACGGAGAAATCTGAGGTCACATAGGCATTGGTCAGCGCCACAAAGGCCACCAGCAGACAGGCGAGTTGACCGATTGCCGCCGGCTCGGCCAGTTTCATCCATCGCGGTTCCCCGCGCGCGGCGCCGGCCATGGGCAGGATGGCTTGAAACAGCGCCAGTCCCAGCGCCAAAGTCATCGCGAAATGACCGATTTCGGCTATCATTGGGTATCCCCCGTGCTTTGATCCGCCCCATAGCCCGCATTGCTGTCAGAGCCGTTTTCAGAACCGCTTTTTGGGCCGCTTTCCGGACCATCTTCTCCGTGCCGCCAGGTGCCGGCGCGTTTCATCGCTTCTACCGCTTCGGTGGGCATGTAGGTTTCGTCGTGTTTGGCCAGGACCTCATCGGCAATGAAGATCTTTTGGGCATTCAATTCACCCAGTGCCACAATGCCCTGCCCTTCCCGGAACAGATCCGGCAAGAGCCCCCGGAACTGTACGGTGACGTCTTCTGCCTGGTCGGTCACGATGAATTGGTGGGTGGCGCCGTCTTCGATCTGGGTCACGCTGCCATCTTTCACCAACCCGCCAAGCCGGAAGGTAACCCCTTCGCCGACATCACCGGCGACAACACCGGTCGGGCCATGGAAGAAGGCGATATTTTCTTCAAGCGCTGTCAGGGTCAAAACGACCGCAGCGCCCAGTGCCAGAACGCCGCCGATCACCAGCTGCATTCGAACGCGCTTGCGACGTCGTGCGGGGCTCATGCCAATTGCGCTCATCGTCTCGTCTCCTGAGCTTCCGGCGCGCCTTGCGCCGCTTCCAGGGCGGCGAGCTGGCGCTTCAGCCGACGGGACCAGAAAATCGATTGAATGGCCAATAGGCCAAGTGTCGCGGCCCCGATGGCATAGGACCACCAGACGAAGGCAGCATGCCGCCCACCGCCCAATAAGCTTCCCAGGTCACCTTCGCTCATCGCGTTGTTTCCTCGTGTTTTACGTCTTGTGTCGCATCATCATGACGATTCAAGCCGTGGCGCGCCGCGCGCAGCTTCACGACTGTCATTTCGCCCCGCAACCGGATGATGGCCATCGCCGTCGCCAGAAAACCTAGCGCGCCCAACATCAACATCAACGCCAAGAGCATGTCCGGGTCCATTGATGGGCCGCCTTCCGCAAACAGGGTCGATTTCTGATGCAGTGTATTGAAGAAATAGACGGAGAACTTGATCACCGGAATGTTCACGACGCCGACCACCGCCAGCAAAGCGGCCGGCTTATGCCCGCGAGACGGGTCATCAAAGGCGTTGGCCAGCGCCATATAGCCGAAATAGAGGAACAAAAGGATCAGCATCGAGGTCAGCCGGGCATCCCAGACCCAATAGGTCCCCCACGTCGGCTTGCCCCAAATCGCGCCTGTGACCAGACAGATGAAGCACAGCGCGGCACCGACCGGTGCCATTGCCCGCGCCATCAAATCACCCAGCGGATGCTTCCAGATCAGGAAACTGGCACTCCCAAGCGCCATGCCGAAATAGAAGCCTTGTGCCAGGATCGCTGCCGGCACATGCAGATACATGATCCTGACGGTTTCATGCTGTTGGTAATCCGCTGGGGATGCAATCAGACCTTGATACAAACCGGCCAGCAGAAGAATGCCACCCAGGCCAAGGAACCAGGGCAACAGCCGCTCGGCAACGCGCATGAAACGGGCTGGATTGGCGAAACGATGCATAGGGCTACCCAGTTATCCTTTTTATTCTTATCAGCCTTACTTTCAGCCGTCTTCTTACCAACGGTCTTATTCGACCGCATTTCTGATTGCCGCCGCCGCCGCCAGGGGCGCAAGCGCCAGGGAGGCCAGCAGGATCGCCCCCAGATACAGGAAATGGGGTCGAACACTAAAGCCGGCAACCGCCGCGTCCACAGCAGTTACCCCAAAAATCAGGACTGGGATATACAACGGAAGAACCAGCAAGGCCATCAACAATCCAGCCCGCCTTGCGCCCAGGGTCAGGGCTGCGCCGACGGCGCCGATCAGGCTCAGGCTTGGTGTGCCCAGCGCCAAGCCGGCGATCAGGATCGGATAAGCGGTTTCGGTCAGGTTCAGCATGATCCCCAGCAGCGGTGCCAGGGCAATCAGCGGCAGGCCGGTCCCGATCCAATGCGCGGCTGCTTTGCCAAGCACCAGGATTGGCAGGGGCGCCGGCGTCAAAGTGATCAGCTCCAGCGCGCCATCCTCCCAATCCTGTTGAAACAAACGGTCGAGCGAGAGCATGACCGCCAACAGGGCAAGCACCCAGACAATCCCCGGCGCGATGCGCCCCAATGTCTCGGGTCCCGGACCAACGCCGAAGGGAAACAGGGCGGCAGCGACAACGAAAAACGCCATGACCAGCGCGACATCCGTGCTCTGGCGGATGGTCAGCAACAGATCGCGCTTCAGGATTGTCAGGAAAACGCCGGTCATGCCGCCTGTCCCCGCAGGCGTCCTGGTGCAAAATCTGCCATATCCAGGTTTTTCGCGTCGGGCAACGCAATCGGCACATGGGTTGCGGCGGCGACGATACCGCCCTCTGCCCGATGCGCGGCGATCAAATGCTCCAATCGTTCTTGAGAGGCTTTATCCAGCCCAACCGTCGGCTCGTCCAAAAGCCAGATCGGGCGGGATTCGACGATCAGGCGGGCAAGGGCGACGCGGCGTTTTTGTCCCGATGACAGGATGCGGGCCGGCGTATCGGCCAGTCCGGTCAGCTCAAACCCTTCCAAGGCGGCGTCGACCCGATTAGGAAGACCGCCCAGATCGGCCCAGAACTGCAAACCTTCGCGTACCGTCAGGGCGGATTTCAGGGCTTCCTGATGACCGCAATAACTGACGCGGGCGCGATGGGCTTCGCGGTCCTCATCGATCGGAGTCCCGTGCCAAGACAGGCTTCCGGCAGCGGGCTGGATCAACCCGGCCAACACGCGTAACAGGCTGGACTTACCGGCGCCATTGGGTCCGGTCAGCTGGCACGCGGTGCCCGCCGCCCAGGCAAAACTAAGGCGCGCGAAGACCGGGCGCTCGCCCCGGATACAGGTCAGATCTTGGCCAGTTAACTCCGACATGGCGGGAATAGAGACTGCCAGACCGGATGGGTCAATGGGGCCGGCCCCGTGCGATGAACAAAACCCTGTGTAAGAGCAGCATTTTCAGGCAGATGGATCGTGAGATGTCGGCCAAAAAAGCGGCGACCGCCAGCGGGGGGAAAGCTGGCGGTCGCCTTTCGCGGTTGCAACGGTCCGGGGGAGGACCGTCACGAGGCCCCGTCAGGAAAATCGGAGCCCCGTTGAGAGGGGAGGTCTCAGCGCTTTAGATATAAGATGCCGGAAGCGTCCTTCCAGCGGTCGAAATAAGGCAATTTCGGGGCAGGTTGTCCAAGTTGCTTGCTTGCCGTTTCATCTCGGCAGGTGTTAGCCCGTGGAGTTGGCCCAGAAAGGTGGCGGTATTTCCATCGATTGTGGCTCGGCCTTTGCCAGGTGGTCGTAGGTCTCCAAAACACCTTGGTTGAACGCGCACCCATCAGGCAAAGCGGCGCGAAAGCCATCCCAATCGGAGGCTAGTTTTCCTTTCAGCGCGAGGCAGTCGCGGACCAGATTGACGGTCATGAACCAGAGGCCGGAGACCTCCCCCAATTTTCCGAAACAATCCGGATCCGCCTGTCCGGCGCGTACCAGTCGCCACGCGGCGTTTGCGTCAATGAACGCGTTTTCTGGCATGTCGGTGACGTCGTGTGTTGTGTTGAGATGTTTCGCCAAGCTTGGCGTCATCTGTGCATCTGCTCTCCGCCACCCAGCGCTTGGGTCGGTTTTCCAATATTCCGTAATCCAATGATCTTCGAACCACCCAGGTGTCTGCGCAGTAAAATAGGGTGCGTATCCGCATCGAACCCTTGCCGGTCGTCCCGTCGCCCGGATCAAACCGCAGAGCATCAGGGCAAAGTCGCGGCATGTTCCCACTGAACGCTGTGACGGTGGCTGTGGATCAATGGAGCCCAAAGCGGCTAGACGCTCGGCAAGCGGCTGGGTCGCGCGGGAGATGTTGGATCGGTTTGGGAAATCCTGGTCTTCAAGAAAGCCGAAGTGATCATGGATCAGAAGCCCTTGGACGATGGCGCACAAGGAGTGGATGTCCTCCGGCAGCGATTCGATGCATCCGCCGACATCGCCCAGATCGCTCCAGGCATCATGGGATAGGTACCGTGATGCGTCGGCTGTCATGCCGTGGCCTCAGCTTTCGCTCTCCAGCATCCGGCGGATCTCGAAATCGCGGGGGGTGAATTTGGTCAGGGATTCATTCAAGCGTCGGGTAAAGCCCTCATAATCACCGCTGCCATCCGGCTGCATGGTTTCAGAGATTGCCGTCATTATTTCCGTATAAAGCTCATGACCAGCCCGGGCGAGCTGCAGGGCCCGCATCCGATCCATCGTGAGTTCCCTGATCACGCGCTGAGCTTCTTCATCGGACATTCATTCTCCTCCTCTTGTTTCAGAGAAATTATCTTTTTATAAGGCGTTATGCTGCGTTGCTGAGAGCGGATTTGAAGGCGTCAATGGTGCGGTCAATATCCGCATCACCGAGATCGCGATGAACGACCAATCGCATCCGCGCGCCGCCAAGCAGCTTAAGCCCGTCAGATGCCAAGTTTTGCACAATGCGGTCCGGCTCCGATGTCTCCAGCGCGACATGCACCATATTCGTCTGACCAGGAGAGGTATCCACAGAAAGGCCGGGCATTGCTGCCAGCGCGTCGCGAAGTTTTGCCGCCCGGGCATGATCATCGGCAAGGCCTGCCCGGTGATGCTCCAACGCATGCAGCCCAGCGGCAGCAAAGACGCCGGCTTGCCGCATACCGCCCCCCAGCATTTTGCGCCAGCGTCGGGCTTTATCGATCAAGCTTCGGGGCCCACAGAGTACACTACCCGCAGGCGCGCCAAGCCCTTTTGAAAGGCAGATTGAG
>SPJK01107445.1_pt1 | contig 11974 bp, 11 predicted proteins | sample 3741771 | NCBI WGS metagenome assembly SPJK01 (sample SAMN10925997, study PRJNA522277) | cold seep metagenome | isolation source: Elba SIP-enriched marine methane seep metagenome, extraction at timepoint T2 | place: Italy: coast of Elba, Mediterranean Sea | reverse complement strand
GCTATCGAAGGTGGACTTAAAGTCCTGCGAGAGGCTGGCCTCCTGGCCACCAATCCCTTCAATCGGGTCTTGGAGCAAATGGTCGATCCTCAGCTCGATACCCAAAGTTATGCGCCGGCCTTTGCCCACATAGAAGATAGTTCCCTGCGGCAAGAGATGATCAAAAACCTCGCCTATGACTTTCATGGAGGCTTCTTTGAGACTTCTATGGCTTTAGCCTTAGCGCCTGACTCGGTTTCTGAGCGCTATCGGGAACTCAAGCCCTGCCCCGATTTTCAGGCGGTCCCTTGGATGAACAAGGCGTCCAAACTATTGGACACTATCGGTTTATCTCACTTTTCCGATGAAATGGCTTTTGCAGCTAAGGCCTCTGGCTGGCCACGCTTGCGCCCTTTTCCTGGGTACACCGGTCATCCTCATCTAGCGACTCAGCAAGCGGGAGAGTTCTTTGTGCAGCGTATTTTAGAGGCTTATCAAGAGGACTTCGAATTATTGATGAGCGGCGAACAAGAAAGCCCCCGCCCTATACTTTCATGGGTCGCTAAACTCACTTTGGAAGGACGCATCGAACCGCCCAAAGCCGGCCCCGAAGACGTTCATGGCTACGGATTGGGTTAGTTCTTTTCCGGCTCGGGAATATCTGTATACTCGTCAAACTCTTCCAATGGGGTCTGAGGAGCGGTTTTAGGCATGCCGACCTCGGTAATCGCCTTGAGTCGGGTCAGCGGCTCCGAAGGAGGCGCCACCGCCTGCATTAGATCGGCCATCGGCGCATCGAAAGTATCCGCCATATCATGAGGATACTCTGAGACCGTAGGCGCTCGGCGATGGCGTAAATCAGGTAGCAGAGCCCCCGCGCCGGGCTCAGCCTCTTCGGCGATGGGCTCGGAGCCAGTATTGGTCGGATCTTCGAGGTCAAGACCATCATCATAGGTCTTGGTTTCACCCCGCAAACTATCTGCAGATAGTTTAGCTTCGTCGATCACGTGCTCGGAGGTAATCTCATCCCAAGCGATAGACGGAGCTCGGGGAACGGGTCGTCTGGAGATTAGATCTGCATCGGTGGTCGCTTGCTTGGCTAATCGCGGCTGAAAAACCACCAAAACCCCCAATGGATCTCGGCTGACCAAACCCACCTCAGCGAGGCGCTCGTGGCCATCGATGGATAGCCGCAATTGCTGTCCAAAAACCAAGCCCAACTGACCGGCTAAGAAGACGCTACCCTCGGTCAAAAAGGAGATAGGTGCCGGCACGGGCGTGCCTTCGTCCGGGAAAAGATAGGCATACTCAGGCGCCATCGTCCCCATGCTGCAAAATTGCGCCGCGAACGGCAATGGAGCAGTGGAGTTAAGCTTCAATAAGGCGCAGGAGAAGCAATGATAAGCGCTTTACTGCCGGTGACTTACCGCAAACAGGCGCCCACGGTCCTTTGCGGCCCATAGACAGCTCGGAAGCTGCGCGCTAGCCTCAGGGACAGGCCGATGCGCATCACCACCCTCAGCGTCTGGTTCAACAACGCCGTTCACCAGGCTTCCCAGCACGGCAAACGACTGGGTCACGCCCTTAGTCGGAGGATGCGCAATCTGGGCATTGGGGTGGATCGCGGCGTAGGCGTGGGCGACGACGAGTCCAGCTTTGGAGGAAGAGGCAGCCGAGTTTGGTTAGAACTCATCGAGGAAGCGCAGAAGAGGTTATTAGAACTCTTCGAAAAGAGCGTCTTCGAGCGCTTTCCTCGTTTTCAAAAAGCCATGCGCAAATGGCTGGGCGGGGAAAGTCTCAAAAAACAAGCGCCCGCTTTGCGGCCGGCTCACCCCAAAGTCACTGGTCCCTTAGGCGCTCAGCAGCCCAATCCCCAAGCCGCCCGCATGCAGCAGCAAATCCGCAATCGCATCCACAGAGCCCACACCGAGGAACACGCGGGCTTGCGCCATCAAAGAGAAGCAGAGCGCGACGACTCCGCAGACTAGGCAACAAGAACTATCTTAGTGATCTCTGAAGGCGCCAAGAGGCGCATTGGCGGCCCCCAAAAACCTGTGCCTCGGCTGACATAGATCTGCGTGGTGGGGTCGTGCTGATAAAGGCCTGCCAAATAGGGATTAACTATGTCGGCAACAGCGCTGAAAGGCCAAAGCTGCCCGCCGTGTGTATGGCCAGAGATTTGTAGCCCAGCTGATAGTTTCTCCGCTTCCAGGATAGATCGCGGCTGGTGGGCCAAAAGGATACTCTCTCGAGAACTATCTCGCCCAGACATGAGCGAAACCAGCGGATCTATCCCTGCCCTGGAGTAGGCTGCATAGTCTTCGATGCCAATGAGATCGATAGATGCCGCTTTATCGCCAATAGGAAGCATCTGATTGCGTAGTACAGTAATACCTAACTTGCGCAGCGCCGCCACCCAAGGGTCTACGCCCGAATAGTATTCATGATTTCCGGTCACAAAATAGGTTCCAAAGCGGCTTTTGAGCCCTCCCAAGGGCGCAACATGCTCCCAAAGGGTGGGCACATTGCCATCCACCAGGTCGCCGGTGATCACCACCAAATCGGGCTTTAGACTATTGACCGTCTCTACCAGATAGTTGGTGAACTCTTTGCCCATAGTTGGTCCGATGTGGACATCGGAGAGTTGAGCAATAGTTAGGCCAGACAAAGCGGGAGGGAGACGAGGAAGCTTTACTTCCACCTCTTTGACCGCAACATCCGAAAGCCCGGAATTGAGAGCGATACCACTGACACCTAAAGTACCAACTCCCGAAGCTGCGGCCATACCTCGGGCGAGAACTATCCGCCGCTGGGGATCTAAGGGCGCGTCACTCTTCATGCTTTGGCTGAGTTTGGCCAGAGCCTGTAGTCCTTCGGAGACCAAGGACATCAAGAACAGGTAGAGCAGAACCCCCATCCAGATATACGCCACCCAGGCCAAGGGCCCGGCGATACTTCGCGGTAAGTTCCGCGCTCCAGCAAGCCCCACCGGGGTGAGCACCGCCATTAAGATCAAAAAGCGAGTGGCCCACATTTTGGCTTTTTCCGGCCATTGTGGACGTTTGATCAGGTGGTGGTAGAGATAGAAATGGACCACCACATCCAAGCCCAGGGTGACGACGAAGAAAAACAAAAGGCGGTACCAATTCATTGGCCCTCTCACAAGGGCCTAGAGACAACCGCCCTTGCAAGTAAAACTATGCCTTAAAGAGAACTAGATGGACGTCTTGGCAGTCTTCGCAAGTGCCTTCTTCTTTGCGGTATTGGGTATGACAGCGCGGACAATAGGCTTTAGATAGTTCCTCTTCCGGCTCTGGCGCCGCCAGAGCTTCTTCTTGTTGCACGTTTTCGCTGAGCTTTCGGCATTGGCGCTGAAGGCTTTCCCGCTGCTGCTGAAGCAGCTTTTGAGCGCCCTCCGTCTCAGGCTCGGGCCCCATGGGAAAGCCCAGATCGCGATAGGCTTCAGCGAAAAAGGAGCGATACTTCTCTTGTGAGAGCAATACTTTGGCCACCGCCATAGGGTGAAAGCCAGCTAATAGATCTCGCGCCAAAAAAGCCCGGGCCCTCACCGCTGCCGGCGGGCTCAAGAAGATCAAAGCAAAGCGAAACCAGCGCTCCTTTTTGCGACCAGGAAATAGTTTGCCGAAACTTCGAAAGAAGCTGAAGTCAATGGCCAGCTGCAAGACCAGCAAAGCCACAAGTATCTCTCTCCAGTAGGCTGCCACCTGCGGTAGATAGAAGAAGGATGGCGTGAAAACGATGAGACAAAACAGCTGAAGGTTACAAAACCAAGCCAGACTGCGTCCTTGTGCACTCAATAGTTGCAGCCTTGAGGATATCTCTTTCGTCGAAAAACTCTCTTCGCGAGCCTTCTTAAGTATCTCTTTGCGGGCCTTAGGTTTAGCCTTGGTCAGCTGCTCTAATAAGTCGACTAATAGTTCGGCCTGTTTGGCACTACTGGCCAAAGAGAACTTTTTGCCATTGATGAAGATCTTCTTACCCTCGGCTCGAGCGTTTTTGATCTCACTAAAAGCGAGATAGTTCCCGCCTCCCTGAGGCCGGCTTTTGCCCTGAAAAACCTCCAAGGGTTGGTCCAAAACTCCTTCACTGCCAATAGTTATCGGCCAAGCTTCCACCACCAAAAGCGGCGCTAAAGGAGGCAAAGAACTCTGCGGAACCAAAGAGGCGGCCGCATTGCCCAAAGGGCTATCCGGCCGTAACAAACGGGCTTTTTGAGAGGAACTAAGTTGAAAGCCAAAGGCTTGGCGACGGACCCAAAACAAGCCCTCCAAGAGATAGATAAGGAGGAGGACCAGCAATAGGAGCTGGATGGGATTCATGAATAGGGAGGAGTTAGACTAGGACTGAGGGCCTTGCCAATCATCTTCAGGCTTACGACGAGTGAAAAGGCTCTTCAGGAAGGCGCCAATGGCGACTAACCCGACGATAATCAGCTTTCCGCCCTTTGCAAGCAGTTTGAGTAGGCCGGCAAAAAGGCCCGCCTTCGCAGCAATGCCCACAGCGCCCAGACCGATCAAGCCTACCAAGCCGTACTCAGCAATCTTATCGCCGTCGCGGAACTCGGCGTAGCGCTGTCCTTCCACAAAGCCGAAACCATCGAGAATAGAACGATAGTTAGGCATCACTGAATCGAGCTTTTCAGGCTTCACCATCAAAGTGACTTCCATAACACCCTTACGGCCCAGAATACGGGTATTGTGATTAACGATCAGGTGTCCATCCCCCTCTGAAGTGCCTTGAATCACCCATTCGAGGTTCTTGGTGACTTCATTATAGTTAGGGGGCGTGTGCCACTGAATGTTGATGATGCCCGCAGAGCCCCGCTCGCGACGCTCTTCATTGGCAGCTTCGTTACCCTCTTGGATACCTTCGAGTAGCTCATCGGCGTCGATCTCATCTTTGTCGTCGTCCTTGACGTAACCTACGTCGGAGAACTCAAAGAGGGCGAACCAGCTGTAGTCGTTGGGCGCGAAGAGGCCTAGCTCCTTACCATTGGTAAGATTGCCCATGGCCTTCATAATGGCTTGGGCATCCTTGGCGGCCACGAAACGGTAGCCTTCGGGCACTTTGACCCGGCCGCGAACGCCAAGTACGCCGTCGTTAGGGCCTTGAACCCAGTTGAACTGGTCTAAGGGACTGCCTTGTTCTTGGGGTGCGGGTGCCTGCCGAGCACCTGCGCCTTCAGCACCGGCCTTAGCCTCGGCTTGGGCCGGAGCCTTCTCGCCCTCAGGGGCCTGCGCGAAAGCAGCCCCGCCAGAAAGTAGAATGGAAATAGATAAAGCGGCGGTACTAGGGAGAGCACCGTGGTTAGTCGAACTCATCGACCGCACCTTGCCCCAAATATCTCTAAGAAACCATGGGAGATTCTGACAAATTTCGTGTGCTTCGTCACAAAATCGTAGTTTGAACTATTTGTATTCGATCTTGGTGACCACGATTTCCAGTTCGCCAGCAGGGCGCATCACCAAACTGTCATCCCCCACCCGCTTGTTCATCAAGGCTTTGCCCATGGGCGAATTCATGGAGATCTTGCGGGCTTTGACGTCGATCTCATCCTCGCCCACGATCTGATAGCTGCGCAGCTTGCCCTCTTCGTCTTCGATCTGCACCGTGGCGCCAAACTCTATCTTGTCGCTCTTAACACCGCTGGGATCTATCACGGTGAGCTTTTCCAATAGTTTAGATAGATATCCCATGCGCTTGTCGATCTCTCGCAAGCGCTTTTTTCCATAGATGTATTCAGCATTTTCCGAGCGATCGCCCATAGCTGCGGCTTCGGATACTTCGTTGACGATCTTGGGCCGCTCGTCGTGCCATAGGTCATTAAGTTCTCGTTCGATGCGCACCCGACCAGCGGGAGTGATGGGACGAAAAGGCTTTTTGCTGCTCATGGGAGCCGCCGCAGGTAGCGCAGGGGGCCTTTTGGCACAAGCCGGCTAATCCCCAAAACATACCGACATCCGCCCCTTCGCATTTGCTCCGGCTTAGATACACTCCACGCCGTGAAGCCAGATGGTAGAGCACTCGACATTGCAGTCATTGGCCTAGGCCAAGCCGGCGGTAACCTCGCGGCGGAGTTCTTCCGTAGGGGCTATCGAGCCCTCGCGCTCAACACCGCCCAGACAGATCTCGCCTCTCTTGAGCCTGGTGGCGTCTTTCCCTCACTTCCTCAGGAACGGCGTTTATACATCGGTTTGGACGGGTACGACGGAGCAGGTGCCGATCCCACTTATGGTCAGGATTGCATCCACGAGCACGCCGATCGCATCCGGGCCGCGGTCCTCAAGCAAGCGGCTAATGCGGATGCTTTGATCATCACCGCTGGACTCGGTGGCGGAACCGGCTCCTCGGTGTCCGCTTTGGTGGAGATTCTCAAAGACGAATCCTTGCCTTTGATGGCGCTGATGACCCTGCCCACCGAAGGTGAAAGTGGTTTGGCGAAGGTCAATGCTGTCCGAGCGGTCAATGAAATGGTGGACGCACAACTATTGGGTTGGGTCTTCGCAGATAACGCTCGCATCGCTTCGCTCAACCCCAATGTATCTATCGTGGACTACTACGCTCATATTAACGGGCAAATCGCCGCACCAATAGATGCCTTGAACTGTCTCAATGCTCGAGAGGACCTCACCCCTATTCGCTCCTTCGACGGTGAGGACTTCCGCAAACTATTGCTCTCCGGCGGCGTACTCAACTATGCCGTAGCCGAACTACCCGGCATATCTATCGAAGAAGTGGTGGGAACTATCCGCGACTGCATCGAAGAGAGCGATATTATGCCCGCTGGCTTCGATATTGCCCGGATTTCCTATCTGGGAATAGTTATCGAGGCATCTGAGAGCGCTTTGGCCGAATCCCCCATCTCAGTTTTCGAAGATATTTCCGCTCAGCTCAAAGCCGAAACGGGCGGCGCCGCCGTGTACTACGGTATCTATCGCGCCAGCGATGAGCGTCCGGTGACCTTACGGCTGGTAGCCTCCACCCAATCCTTGCCTCACCGCATGCGGCAAATCCTCACCGACGCCAAACGCGAAGGCATGGCTTTGGGCGCCAAAGTCCAAGAAGAGCTGCCCACCTTGGAGTTGGGCGAAATCTCTGACTTCGACCTCTTCCGCACTAAGACACGGCCCGGCCCCCGCTCACAGCGAGCCAGCGCTGCTGGTAAGAGCGGTCGCTCCTCCGCTGGTATCATCGACGATATGGCGTTGGAGATAGGTGGAGGCGCAGCAGCCACCGCCCGAGCCGCGACGCCGGTCCCTCGGAAGGCTACCGGTCGCAAACCCAAAGCCGCCAGAGCCAAACCGGCACCAACACCGCCTCCTGCCCCGGTGGAACCTGCAGCGCCCGAACAACCCCCAGCTGCCTCCGAAGACGAGACCACGCCGCAAGCTCAGGAAGCCCGGCCCTCCCGCCGTCGCAATCGGCCTCGGCGCCGAGCGACCACTACCGCGGAAGCCAAAGAACAGCCTGAGCCCAAAACCGAAGCAGCAGTTGAGCCCCCTCCTCCTCCCGCCAAAAAAGGCAATGACTTAGGCACCGAGGAGATAGATGTGGTGGCGGCTTTGGCCAAAGTGGATGGCCCCATGCCGGAGATAGAAGTGGAAATCATCGATGCGGCGCCACAACCCTCTGGTGGGCCACCTCCAGTGCCGGTAGAAGGTTTGGCCAGCAGCGATCTGCCCAATCCAGAAACCTATGACCAGCTGGTGACCCAATTCATTGGTGCCCAAGGCACTGATGAAAAGGACGAGGTGGTTAGTCGACTTGAACAAGACTCAGCCTCGGAAATGACCGTGGTTCGCTACTATGCGGTAGAAGCGATGAGTAAACTCGGTCGCAAAGTCTTTGGCGAGGCTCTCCTACAGGCCACAGAAGACGAAAACGAAGCCATTCGCTCCTTGGCGGCAGAGGCCCTTCGGCGTTAAAACGGCCCTCGTGGCCACCCCTCTTCTCTCCCTGCTGAAAAGCAGTCCCCCCGCAAAAACGACTAAGCTCGACAGTTTCTTGGAGAACTATGCCGCCTCAGCCCATCTAGGCTTAGATCCCATAGAAAATGCCTTTTTGAATAGTTTTGGCTGCGATAGAGCGGGTTTCGCTTTCCTTTTTGGCTACCAAGCCGCCCTGCACAAACTCTGTCCTCAGCTCTCCAAAGATACTTTAGCAGCCCTTTGTGCCACTGAAGCCGGAGGCGGACACCCTCGAGCTATCGAGACGCAGCTAAGCTCGGCTGGAGATAACTATCTACTCAATGGCCAAAAGAGTTATGTCACCTTGGGTGCCCACGCCCAACAACTATTGATTATCGCTAGGGCCCCTGAACAAAACCAAGACCGCCCAATGCTCAAAGCAGTACTCATCCCCGCCTCAAGAAGCGGTATCGAAGTCCAAGAGACTGCCCCAACTCCCTTCGTACCCGAGGTAGCTCATGGTACTTTGATACTTAAGGACGTAGAGCTTTCTGTTTCAGAAGTACTGCCAGATGATGGCTATCTCAACTATCTCAAAGCCTTTCGAACTATCGAAGATATCCATGTCTTTGGCGCTATCCTCTCTCTGGTAACCGCGCGGATACTTAATGAGGTCCAAAGTTGGCCTTCCTCCTTAGTCCCTCAGCTCATCGCAACTATCGAAGGCCTGCGACGACTTTCCGAGCAGCCAAGCCTCGCTGCGGAAACCCACCTTCAACTGGCAGGTCATCTGGAACAAGTACGCGGACTCCTGAAGCTCTTTGAAACCCACTACCCCGATGCGGAGGATAGTTGGCTGCGGCGCTGGCAAAGAGATGCGCTCTTATTAAAAGTGGCTGGGAGCGCAAGAAAGAAGCGGGCCGAAAAGGCCTATGCTCAGCTTCTAGGAGAGCCGAAGCGGTTGTGAGGAAAGGCGGGCTTGGGGCCGTCGACAATGAAGCCTAAGGGAGAGCTTTTTGAGGGCCGCAAGAGACTCTGAGGCAACACCGAATAACGCGCGGCAATCTCCTGCAAAGTCTCCCTAAACACTCGCATCGAGACCGGGCGGTCGCTCACTTGAATAGCTAGGCAGCTATGAATGAGTCCATGCAGCGCCTCTCGAAAAGGTGGAGGCATGGGAACCTGGGCGGCTGCCGAGCGGAAGGGATGGATAGATTGGGTCTCGCCTTGCCCAAAAGGACTTTGGCCAGAGAGCATCTTGTATGCCAGCGCGCCTAGACCAAAGAGATCGATGCCATGAGAAACCGGAAACTGGTTGCGGACTTCAGGTGCAAACCAGAGCTCTGAACTATCTTCAGGAACAAGAATACGCCCACCGGGCGTTCCCGACTCAAAATCCAGCAAACGAATATTACCGCCTCGGCTCACCAAAATATGCCGAGGCTGTAAAGCGCCGTGGATATATCCTTCTTGGTGGCAACGCTCCAAAACCCCCGAGAGTTGCAGAAGAATATTTACCCGAGCCGCCACACTGAATCTGGGGTCGGAACAGGCCGCGTCGAGGTGGGTTCCTGGGAAGTATTGATATGCTGCCCACTGGTGCAATTTTGTCCTACCTTGAGCGACTAAACGCACCATGTGCGGATGGCTGAGCTGAACCACCCGCCGTGCCTCATTGAGCAAGGCTTCGGATGCCGCCAAAGGGGCGGTTTTGATCACCACCGAAAGGGCGTCCCGGCGGCGAATCCCCCGGTAAAGATGCCAGCGTGCCTTCTTCTCAGACCAAAGACTGTGGAGTTCGAACTCCGCGCCTAAAGCGGCCTGTTCAACGAGGAGGGGCTGTTCCTCGTGGGTTGCAGCATGCATATCTATCCTTATAAGCAGCATTCATACCCGTACTAAATTCTTTATTTTCGCCGCGATGCAGCGATATTTGTGCGGCGGTCCAGGCCGAGTGGAACAGGCTGTGTTAACCCGCTGCCGCCCGGCGATATCCTGCCCATCCCAGGCCAAGATAGAAGAGCAAGGCCACCGGCGCGTGATGAGGAGGATGGTGAGCTAGGCCCAAAATGAACATGAAAATCAGCACAAAGAGGGCCCATTGGTCGGCCGCTCCCACCGCCGAAGCCTCTCTTTCCCGCAGCCGACGAATCAGGGCCCAAATTCCTACCGCCAAAGCCACAGAAAACCCTAAAAGCCCGACAATGCCGGTCTCACAGGCAATCTGTAGCAGCAAATTATGAGGTGAATCGAGCAGTACCCCACTGCGCCGATTCTCGGGCATATAAGGGCGAATCAGTCGATGATAAGCCCCATGTCCTATCCCTAGCCAAGGATGGTCGCTCCATAACTTAAGGGCCGCCTCCAACATGATCTGCCGCCGGTCAAAGTCACGAATTGTCCCTAGCAGCCGCCCTTTGCCATATCCACTGGAGGCATAGACCGCTAAAGCGGTGAGCAAGGCAGATAAACTTACCAAGGCTGGCTTCAAACTATTCTTCTTGAGGACCAAAACTATCAAAAGAGAGAGTCCACCCGCCAAAAAGGCCATTCGGGTATGGGTCCAGAGAACGGCTAGCAAAAGTATCGCAGCTGCTAACAAGTATCCTGCGCGACGTAGCCAAGAACTCTCTTTCCAAAACGCAGGAAAAAGACACCATAATCCAAGGGCAGGAACGCCCATATGGGCCAGTTTCAGGCGGTTATAATAGAGCCCCGCCGCAGCTCTTACTTCTTGCAGTTGCTTAGGCGCCCACAGCTGATTGGAGCGAGGATTCTTAAGCAGAAAACTATCTAGAGGAAGCTGCCCGAACTTGAGTTGAAGTAGCCCCCAAAAGCCGTTAACAGTAAGGGCGCCCGCATAGGTTTTGGCTAATTTAGATAGTTTATCCTGGTCGAAATGATAAAAAGCTAGTCGACCCACCAAATAACTTAAAACCATCAAGGGCCGAGTAAGCTTGCCCGAAGAAGGTAGTTTATCGAGTTGACTGAGTCCATAGAGTCCGCTGAGCAACCAAACCAGCAGACCTACCTCGATGAGCCCCAACCGGAGATGCTTAAAGCGACCACTAAGAATACAGGTCACCAGGACCAAAACACAGCCGACTTGCCCTCCGGCTTCAACTATTCCCAACAGACAAAAAAAGAGCAGTAGCGCTCGGTAGTGCCACTGCTCCAGACGGGAATTCACCGGGGCAGCTTACTGCATTTGCTCCATGCGGCAAGGTCAGTTCCATGTTTGAATGAAGCATGAGCTTTCGTTTTGCCCTTAGCTGTGAGCACGCGCACTGGGAAGTCCCCGATTCTCACCAAAACTTGGGGCTCACTGAGGACATTCTCCGCTCCCACGTCTCTTGGGACCCTGGCGCCCTTCCCGTTGCCGAACGACTGAGCGAGCGCCTGTCTCTACCTCTCCACCGCGGACGCTGGAGTCGTCTACTCACCGATCTCAATCGCGACCCGGAAGGCCAAGAGGTAGTGCCCAGCACTGCTTTTGGTGTCGAAGTGCCAGGGAATCAGGGCCTGAGTCCTGACGATATCCAGCAACGCATCGCTCGCTTTCACCAACCCTATTGGCAGGGGGTTCAGGGGGAACTGATCGGCAAACTCAACGCCGGCCCGGTGGTTCATCTATCTATCCATAGCTTCAGTCCAGACTACGGCCAGGAAGAGCGTCCTATGTCTTTTGGGATCTTGCATGATCCATCTATTCCTTTCGAAGCAAATATTGCCGGACAACTCCTCACAAATATTCAAAACCAAGGTTTTAGCGCCGAACCTAATCGCCCTTATCTCGGCACAACCGATTATTTAGTCACTAGCTGTCGGAAGCGCTTTGCCGCCACCTCGTATGCCGGCATCCTCGTGGAAATAAATCAAAAGCATCTTCATGAATTCCAAAACGCATTACATTCGTCCACTTACCATGGCAAATCGAATAAACTGCACAACTGTTAATACGGCTATAATCTGGTAAATCAATTACTAAGGCAATTTCATCTCTACCATTCTGATTTATATCACCAATATTAATCAGGCAATACAATCCCATGCCTGTTCCCACTTGG
>SPJK01024806.1_pt1 | contig 11976 bp, 11 predicted proteins | sample 3741771 | NCBI WGS metagenome assembly SPJK01 (sample SAMN10925997, study PRJNA522277) | cold seep metagenome | isolation source: Elba SIP-enriched marine methane seep metagenome, extraction at timepoint T2 | place: Italy: coast of Elba, Mediterranean Sea | reverse complement strand
CGATATTGGTGACCCACTATTTTTCCATTCGGCACATAGGCGTTAAAGCTTATATGCAGAAGTGGCTGAGTTTGAAGATGTTCGGGGTTGCCTTGTTTGTCGGGTTATTGGAGTTTGTCTCGGAAATCACCAAGGTGATGTCTTTATCTTTCCGTTTGTATGGTAATATTTTAGCCGGAAAGGTGTTGTTGAAAATGGCGAAGTCAGCATTTCCGTTTTTTTTACCATTGCCTTTCTATTTAATGGAGGTTATGGTTTCATTTATCCAGGCTGCGGTTTTTATGATGTTGACGTTGGTGTTCCTGATCCTGTTAAGCAGAAAGAGCGAACATTAAGCGTTATTGAACAATTTTATCTATTAAAAATTAATTTTACTTGAGGAGCACATAATGGAAGCAATTACACCGGCATTAGCGATTGGTTTAGGGTCTTTTGCCCCTGCTTTGGCTATCGGATTGATGGGGATGAAGGCGATGGAGGCAATAGGCCGTAATCCTGAGGCGTCAGAGAAAATTTTACCCGTTATGCTACTGGGCATGGCTTTTGCTGAAGCGATTGCGATTTATGCCTTGATTGTCGCGTTTACTTCTTAATAACTGAACGCTAGCTAATGGAAAAAATATTCACTGATTTTGGGGTAGACCCGCTGCTGATTTCAGCTCAGGCTGTGAATTTTTTAGTTCTGTTTTATATTCTGAAGCGCTTTTTGTTTAGGCCGCTATTAAAAATTATTGAAGAGCGACAAAAAGTCGTTCAGGATAGTTTGGATAATGCGGATAAAATTGAGCAACGGTTACAGACAGTAGAAAGTGAATCTGCTGAAAGGCTGGATGTGGTTTCCAAAAAAGCGCAGAAAATCATTGATAACGCCACGCTTGCTGCTGATGTCATTATCGAAAAAGCACATAAAAAAGCTGAATCTGACATAGAAAAGATGATTGTAGATGCGCAAAGGCATATCGCCGAAGAAAGGAAAACTATGCAAAAAGAGTTGCACCAGGAATTGGCGAAACTGGTCATTTTCGGGATAGAAAAAACCTCGTCCAAAATTGTTGATGATGAAGATCATAAAAAACTAATTGCTCAGCAGTGCGATGAACTATCAATGGAGAAAAGCGGTTAAAAGTTTTTTGCTATGGACTAAGATTAGCGGTTTTAGTTGAGTTTATTGGCTGTAATCGCTGTAGGGTACGCTTTGCGCACTATTAAACGGCACTCGGTAGGCGATGTGTACCCTACGTTTTCCAAGTCTTGGATTGCACTTTTATGTTTTTCTTACACAGTTCCAATAAAACTGAAAACCTGCTCTATCATTTACAAACAGTGGTTGAGACTGAGCCATTAAGCGACCCGTTTGCAGCAGAAGTTTTTTTAATTCAGAGCCAGGGCATGGAGCGTTGGCTGTCTCAACAAATGGCCTCGGCTTTTCAGGTTTGGGGACATTATCAATTTTTATTCCCAAGTAAATTCTTTGCCGAACTTGCTGACCGATTGCAAGCGAGTTTGGTCAGCGAGGCGTTTGACCGTCACTTGATGCTATGGCGTTTTGAAGCCGCGCTGCGTGATTTGGATGAGGATGCGTTTGATCCGTTAAATGCTTATCTTCAAGGTGATGAGCTGGATATTAAGCGTTTTCAGTTGGCGCGACAATTAGCGAAGATTTACGATCAATACCAAATGATGCGCCCGCAAATGTTAACCGTTTGGCAACAGGGCGAATTACTTTACCACACTGAAACCGAGCGTTGGCAGGCTGCGCTGTGGCGCAAAATCACTCAAAATGTCAATGAGCGACATCGCGGCGAATTGTTTTTACAGGTGATTGCGCGGCTGAAGCAGACAGAAGCTGGGCAATTAAACGCGGAATTGCCGCAAAGGTTATCGGTATTCGGCATTAACAGTATGCCGCCTTTATTATTAAACTTTTTACAAGCTTTATCTCAGCATTGTGATGTTCATTTTTATTTATTGAATCCGGCTCAGGAATATTGGGCGGATTTACCGGCGCGTAAAATGCTGGATGCCGATGAAACCGTTGACGCTCATCCGCTATTGGCTGCATTGGGTCAGCAAGGTCGTGAATTTCAGCAAATGCTGCTGGAACAAGTCAGCTTTGAATTGGAATTTGACAGTTTTGAAGAAAGCGCAGCGCTGAACAATTTGCAGCAATTGCAAAACGATTTATTAGCTAATCGCAGACCTCAGTTGGCCTTATCTGATGATGGTTCAATCAGGATTAATGCTTGCCATTCGCGAATGCGTGAAGTGCAAGTGGTGAAAAGTCAGTTGTTATCCGCATTGGAGGCGGATTCGGATTTACAATTGCGCGATATTGTCGTCATGGCGCCGGATATTCAACAATATGAACCGTATATCGCCGCCGTATTCGATGATATTCAACATGCAATTGCGGATCGTAGTTTGCAATTGAGCAACCGCGCGTTAGAAGTGTTTCTGCGGTTTTTGCAAGTCAGCCAAAGTCGTTTTGGCTGGCAAGCTGTTTTGGATATTTTGGAACACCCGCTTGTTCATCCTAATTTTGATCTGCAAGCACAGGATTTGGAGTTAATTGCCTATTGGGTGGCTGAAACGCGGGTGCGCTGGGGGCAATCGGCTGAACATAAAGAACGTTTGGAACTGCCGCCTTTGCAGGCCAATACCTGGCAAGCGGCGATGGAAAGGTTGTTGATGGGTTATGCGGTTGCCGGGGATGATCAATTTGTTGCCGAGGTTTTGCCGTTTTCAGCAATAGAAGGTTCCTCTGCTGCGGCGCTGGGTGGTTTGTATGATTTTTTACAATTACTGTTCAAGGCCGAAGAAGTGTTCAGAGGCAACACTGATCTGGCGCAATGGAGTGAGTTGTTGCTGGATTACAGTCAACGCTTATTAACCCAAACGGAATCCATTGAATTACAACAACTCAATGAATTGCTGCTTGAATTAAGTGATAAAAACAGTCTTGTTCATCAGCACCCGGTTAGCTTAACGGTGATTATTCAATGGCTGGAGAGCCGTGTTTCAGAGACTAAGTCATCGAACGGGTTTTTACGCGGTCAACTGACTTTTTGTTCTATGCTGCCAATGCGTTCGATTCCATTTAAAGTGATTGCGTTAATGGGCATGAATGAAGGCGAATTCCCCAGTCGGGATTATTATCCGACCTTTGATTTAATGGGCGCGCATTATCAATTAGGCGATCGTTCCCAACGCGCTGATGATCGCTATCAATTTTTGGAAATTTTGCTATCCACCCAACAACAATTAATTATCAGCTATATAGGGCAATCTATTCGCGACAATAGTGAAATCCCGCCTTCGGTCATTATCAGCGAAATGCTGGATGTGTTGGGTCAGGACTATCAATTGGATGAGTTGATTATTAAACATCCGCTGCAAGCCTTTAGCCAGCGTTATTTTAATCAACAAGAGCCGCAATTGTGGAGTTATAGCCAAAACGATTGCGAAACCGCCCGGCAATTACAACAGCCTAAACAGGCGGCTGAATTTTGGTGGCGGGAAACTCTTGAGGAAAAGCCGGAAAACATCATCGAGATCAGTGAATTGATGCGTTTTTTCAATCACCCGCAACGCTATTTTTTACGCCATCAATTGGATTTGAAATTTTTCGACGCTGCCTCCTCTATAGAAGAACGCGAACCCTTTGCGCTGGAATTTCCAGATAACTATCAAATTCCTCAGCTTTGGATTGAGCGACAATTAAATCGCCAGGACTTAGCCTTAGATTTATTGACAGCGGAAGGTAAATGGCCGCAGGGCGCTCCGGGGCAGCGTTTGTATGACAGTGAAAAGCAGGATATTGAAGAATTTACTGAACAAATACAGCAGCTTGATTTAGGCGAACGCTTAGCCGACCAGTTTGTAGAATTTAATTTAGAGGAGTTCACTGTAGCCGGAACATTAGCGGATTGTTACCAACGGGGTGTGTTGCGCTATCGCTATGCCGATGCTAAAGGCAAAGACTTTTTTGCCGCCTGGTTACAGCACTTATTAAGTAACCAAGTATCGCCTCAGCATAGTTACTTTATCGCTAAGGACAGGCAATGGCATTTTCTGCCGGAAGACAGCCAAGCAAGCGATTTAACGGCATTGCTCAGGCTGTATCAACAGGGGTTGCAATCTCCGATGAGTTTTTTTGTTGAGCCGGCTTTTGCTTATATACAGAAAAAAATTAAAGCCGAGCAAAGCAGCCGGACGACATCGCCGCCTTTAGCCGATGCCCAGCAAGCTTTGCAGAAAATGTGGGAATATGACAAGGAAATTCGCTTGTTGTTTCCTCAAGCTGAAATGCTCGACGATTATCCGGATGAGTCTTTCGGGGCGCAAACCGAAGCCTTGTTGGCGACCATTTGGAGGGCGGTTAATGATCGAACAATTTAACGCGGCCGATACCGAACTCACAACCGGGATTAATTTGATCGAAGCCAGCGCCGGCACGGGAAAAACTTATACCATCGCACTGCTGGTTTTGCGTTTCATTGTCGAAAAGCAAATGCAGATCGATCAATTATTGATTGTGACCTTTACCAATGCGGCGACGGATGAATTAAAAGCCAGAATTCGGCAGCGCTTGGCGGACGCGCGCTTGTGTTTGAGCGGTGCGGGAGAAGGCGACGCAGTGGTCAGCGAATGGCTGAATTCCTTGGCAATGGAAAAGGCGGATATTAAGCAATGCATTGATAACGCTCTGCTGGAAATTGACCAGGCTGAAATTACCACCATTCATGGGTTTTGTCAGCGGGCATTAAACGAACATGCGCTGGAAAGCGGTCAGTTATTCGATTGCGAACTGAGCGGCGATATTTCCGCTATTCAACAAGCTTGCGCCGATGATTATTGGCGCAGGTGGCTGTATCAATGCGATAGTCGTTTTGCGGCGATATTGATGGCCGAATTCAAAACGCCTGCCGACTTGCTGGGAACGGTTGTCGCGGTTTCGCCTCATGAAAAAGTCTACCCGGAGGCTGAAGACTTGTCGACGCTTGCCAGGCAATTGGATCAGATCATCACTGAATTGCAGCCCTTATGGCGCAAGCATGGCGCAGCTACGCTGGAAAAAATTCAGACGGGTAAATTTAAAAAAGACATCATCGCCTTTGCCGAACAAGCGCAAACGAAAATTGGCGACTGGTTAAACGGTGAGAGCGATACGCCGCCGGAATGCGAATGGCTAACCGAACAAGGATTGTTGAACAATCTAAACGGCAATAAATTGAGAGGCGAAGAAAAAAAACAGCTTTACTTACAGGAACTCGATATAACTCTTTGTCCGTTTTTTGAGCAGTTGGAAGCGATAATCCAGCGAATTCAACTGGCTTTTCGACGCGGACTGCTGGAGGCTTTGCGTAGCGAAGTCGATACGGTGATGCGCAAGCAAAATGTGATGTCCTTTGATGACCTGATTGGCCGCTTGGCGGAAGCGCTCAATGGTGAAAAAGGACGATTTTTGAGCGAAGCCTTACAGCAGCGTTATCAGACTGCATTAATCGACGAATTTCAAGATACCGACAGCAATCAATGGGCTATTTTTTCAACCTTGTTTAGCGGCGGACAACATTATTTATATTTAATCGGCGACCCCAAGCAAGCCATTTATAAATTTCGCGGCGCCGATATCGCCTCTTATTTCGCCGCCCAGCAACAAGCGCAGCATCACTTTACTTTGGCTAACAATTGGCGTTCTCATCCGGGTTTGGTGGATGGCGTTAATCAGTTGTTTAAGCGTCAACAAGCTTTTTATTCGCCCGAACTGGCGTTTTATCCGGTTAACGCGGCCATGCATAAGGATGACGGGGCGTTATGGTCGGCGCAGCAAGCGGTGACGCCGTTACAATTGATCCAGCTTGATGCGTTTTCGGAAAAAACGTCTCATTGGAAGGCAAAAGAAGCTAAGTCACAGATTACCATTGCCGTCGTTGATCAAATCGTCAAACTGCTGAATCAGGATTATCGCGTTCAAAAATCTGATGACAGCCGCCCTGTTAAGCCGCAAGATATTGCTATTTTAGTCAGAGATAATGAAAGCGCCCGGCTGTATAAACAAGCTTTATTGTCTGTCGGTGCGCCTTCGGTGATTAACCAGAAACAATCGGTATTTGCGACTGAGCAAGCGCAGCAACTTTATCAGCTTTTGCAAGCGATTGTGTATGCGGGCGATGCGGACTTATTGAAACAAGCATTGACAGTTCCTTGGTTCGGCATAGACGGGAGACAGCTTTACGGATTAGTCCGGGATGATTCGGCAATGGCTGAATGGATGCAGCGGTTTATGGTTTATCAACAGCGCTGGCGGGAAAAAGGCTTGTTAAGCATGATGTTGGCGTTGTTCGAAGAACATCAACTGGAAAAGAGACTGGCTGGAGATATGTCTGGCGAACGTTTGATCAGCAATTTACAGCAATTAATCGAATTATTGCAACAAGCGATTTTGGAGCATCAGTTGGGCATGAACAAAGCGCTGGACTGGTTGAACCAAGCGGTATTGAACAGTCAAACAGTGGCTTCGGATGAGCAGCAAATGCGTTTGGAAAGCGATGCGGCGGCGGTGAGCATCATCACTCTGCATAGCGCCAAGGGCTTGGAGTATCCGATTGTCTTCTGTCCGGATTTATGGCGCAGAAGTAATCGTTTAAATTTGGAAAAAAAGCTTATTAAATGCCATCAGCAGGGCGCAATGATAGCTGATTTAGGTTCGGAAGATTTTGAAAAGCGGCGGCAAATCGCTTTGCAGGAAGAGCTGGCGGAAGATATTCGGCTGTTTTATGTCGCCGTCACCCGGGCAAAATATGTTTGCTATTTATATTGGGCGAATGTACGCACGCAAAAGCAGGCGAATCAATCGGCAATGGCTTATCTTTTGCAATTTGCAGAGGCCGATCATAAGGAACAAGTTCAACGATTAACTGAATTGGCGAGCGATAGCGATGATGCCATAGCACATCATTTATTGGATCAGGAGATTGCCCTCTCCGAAACTTATCAACAAACGTTATCAAATATAACCCTGACGGCGCGACAAAAGCAAAGAAAGTTGTATAGCATTTGGCAAATGAGCAGTTATACCGCCTTATCGGCGCTCAGCCATGATGATGCGCCTGAATTGCCTGAAACTAAAGCCGACGAGCAGCCTTTAGTCGTAATCGATGAAGCGGAAGAAACGGAAGGCTTGCCGAAGGGAGCGGCCACCGCTAATGCCTTACACCAAATACTGGAAGACATCAGTTTTCAAAAATTGGCAATAGGCGCGTTGGATGCAGACTATCGGGCGAAAGTTTGCACGCGCTATGGTTTAGCGGTTGATAGGCCTGAGTTGATAGATCAGATGCTGGAGCAATCTGTTAACACGCCGCTAGCGGAAGACTCAGGGTTTGCGCTTAAAGACCTGGACGAAAAACAATGTTTGAAAGAAATGCCGTTTTATTTATCAATGAAAACCGTGGATGTTTCCGGCATTAATAGCATCCTGCAAGACTGTCCGGCTTTTAAACCGCTAAACGCTAAGCAAATGAGCGGCTATCTCACCGGGTTTATTGATCTGATTTGTTGTTATCATGGCCGTTATTATGTGATGGATTATAAATCCAATAGTTTGCAGAACTATCAGGCCGAAAGTTTAACCGAGGCGATGCGCGAACATAATTACGGTCTGCAATATTGGCTTTACACCTTGGTTTTACACCGTTATTTGCAAAATCGTTTGCCCGGCTATGATTATCAACTACACTTCGGCGGCGTAAAATATTTGTTTTTACGCGGCATGGAGGCAGAGCAGGCGGGCGGCGGGGTGTATCAAGACAAACCTGGATTGGAGAAGTTGCAGGCGTTGGCTGATTTGTTTTTTTGATGCATTATGAAGTTTTTCTTGCTATTGCTTCAAATAGCCGATCTTTTGGGCGATTGTTCCTCTTTCGCATATTCTTATCAAAAATAGCAGAATGGAAATTCGGGCGCCTGGTTTTTTTATCGTACAACCGAGTTTTTCGACGATGCAGTCCGTCAGTTTGATTTCTTCTTGTTGAGCCTGTACATCCAACGGCGCTAGACGAACAGCGAAGTTCCAGGCAAATTGCCGCGCTGTTTCCATACTAAAACCAATGATTTTTTCATCCAGCCTGCCGAAAATTCGAGTAACCCAGGCTAATGGCGGCCAAATTTCGGCCAGATCTGTTTCCACTTGTCCTGTTAAGTCGGCCAGAATTTCATTGATCTTGTCAAAATCGTTTTTTAAAGATGGCAGTTGATTACCGGGACTGGTGCGCGCGGCGGCTATGCCTAAATCCAGATTGATGTGAGCGTTCATACCCAACAATAAATGCTGAAGCACCAGTGGCCGCCAGAGCGGAATTGCGCTGAATGCGACAGCCCAGGATTTTGTTATGGCTTGTTTGTTTTGGTCTTGCTGATAAGCCAGTAAATAGTGGTTGGCAAAAATTACATCAAAGCGTTCCATGCGTGGACCATCTTCGAATTCGCCTTGCTCAATGGCTTCTTTAACCGCCACAGTTACCTTTCTATACAAGGCTGGAAAATATCCCGCCTGACTATTATTGGTTTCGCTATGCTGGATGATGTTATCCAGTTCTTGTATAACTTCATCAATCGTATCTGCCTGCATTTTGAACTCCAGATTGAATTAACGTTATGACTCATCATACAGAAAAAGGTGGGTTTTGAAAAATAGGCAGATATTTGATTGGGTATCATATGCCATGTTTGATATTATGCATGGCTTTGCTTTTGAACGTCATAAATTATTTTTTGTAATAATTTGATCCAGCGGTTTGGGCTTTCCAATAAAATATCCTTGCGCGTAATCTACGCCTAATTGCATTAAATGCTCTAAAATTTCTGCCGATTCTACAAATTCCGCAATGGTTTTTTTACCCATGACCAGGCCGATTTCATTGATCTATTTCACCATCGTCAAGTCAATTGCCAAGATCCTAAATCGCTGTTTTGGGCGTGGAAACAGCGATTTTGGGAGGAAGGTATTGGTGAGTGTCTATTGCGTTATATTATCTTCAATAATTTCAAAGCTATGAGTGATTTCGACGGCTTTGCTTAGCATAATGGATGCGGAGCAATACTTTTCGGCTGATAATTTTACCGCTCGTTCGACTGCCGAGGCCTTCAGGTTTTCGCCCAGTACTTTAAAATGTAGGTGTATTTTGCTAAATACACTGGGAACGGCATCGACGCGCTCGGCGCTGATTTCTGCTGTGCAATCGGTAACAGCGTGACGACCCTTTTGTAAAATTTCGATGACATCAAAGGAGGAGCAGCCGCCTACGCCGAGTAATATCATTTCCATCGGGCGTACGCCCATATTGCGGCCGCCGTGATCTGGCGGGCCGTCCATGACGATGGCGTGACCGCTGCCGGATTCACCGACAAACATACGTCCGTCCACCCACTTTACTGTTGCTTTCATGCTCTTTCTCGTCAATAAAAAGAATTATTTTACAATGAAGGGGCGGGAAATTTAGATTTTTTGAAAAAAATTTTATATCTGGTTTAGAATATAAGTAATAATTTTGAGCTGGTTCTCATAATACAGACGGAAAAGGATAGGAAATCTATGGCGCTAATAACTGATAATATGATAAATAATGAAGCCTTGGATCAATTTTTACGACTTTGCCATACGCGCACGTATCCGGCTAAGGTTACGATTATCCATCCGGGGGATGTTGGGGATAAATTATTGTTTATCCTGGATGGCTCTGTCAGCGTTAGCGTTGAGGATCAGGATGGACGCGAGTTGATTCTGGCTTATTTAAACAAACATGAGTTTATCGGTGAAATCGGCGTTTTTAAAGGCCCGGAGATCAGAACGGTAACTGTTAAAACGCGCAGTAAGTGCCAATTGGCGGAAATTGCTTATGATCGTTTTAATCAAAGCTTAAAGCGCGAACTGAAAGAGTATGCGCCGGAAATTTTATCTATGCTGGGCGAGCAGATTTCAGCCAGATTATTGATTACCAGTCGGAAATACCGGGATTTGGCGTTTATGGATGTTGAAGGCCGCATCGCCCGAACGTTGCTGGATTTGGCTAAAGAGCCGGATGCTATCACCCATCCGGATGGCATGCAGATTCACATTACCCGTCAGGAAATCGGCCGCATTGTCGGTTGTTCCAGAGAAATGGCCGGCAGGGTGTTAAAAGAGCTGGAAGATAAAAAGTTAATAACCGCGCATGGTAAAACTATCGTTGTGTTTGGAACGCGCTGATTCGTTATAGAGTGATGTCAGAAAATCTTTCTTGTTTATGCGGTTCGGATTTGTTGCCGAATCAATGTTGTTCTTTATTTCATTCAGGCGAAGAAAATGCGGATACAGCGGAAAAGCTGATGCGTTCGCGTTTTACCGCTTATGCGCAGCAAAACGAAAGTTATTTGTTGAACACTTGGGATGGCGGTAAAAGACCTGAATATATTGATTTTTCCCAAGAAGGAAATGTAATTTGGCAACGTCTGGAAATTGTCGGCAAGAAAAAAGGCGGCGCCAAGGATAGTAAAGGCATTGTCGAATTCAAAGCTTTTTATCGTTTAGACGGTGAGGATTATTTAATGCACGAAATCAGCCGTTTCGTTAAAAAACAAGGCGAATGGTTTTATCTGGACGGTATGGTGAAGTCGGTCGGAAAAGTGAATAATCAAACCAATTTGGGGAAAAATGCGCCGTGTTCTTGCGGCAGCGGGAAGAAATTTAAGCGTTGTTGCGGCGCGTAAATTAATTATACTTGGGCGCTTATGTAGGTGCGGATTTATCCGCATGGCGCGAATATCCTCAAGGGCGCAAGTGGATACGCACCTACATTATCGTTGTGTTTGATTTATTTCATCCTCAGTGCTAAACAAATTTAGGAACGGGGATAAAATTCACGTTCCTTACCAAGTACCGCTATTTTCCATGGATGCCCAAGGTTCCGCAGGCTCCAGTCTGCCCCCTTTTTGCAAAAGCTCGATAGAGATGTTGTCGGGGGAACGAATAAAAGCCATCCAGCCATCGCGAGGCGGTCGGTTAATCGTGACGCCGCCATCCAGTAGTTTTTGACAGGCGGCGTAAATATCATCGACTTCATAAGCCAAGTGGCCGAAATTGCGACCGCCGTCGTAATCTTCCGGGTCCCAGTTGTAGGTGAGTTCCAGTTCCGGCGATTCACTCGCGACCGCACGCTCTTTATCGGTCGGCGCCGCTAAATATATCAGGCTGAAGCGGCCTTCTTCATAATCCATCCGGCGGGTTTGCAGCAAACCCAGTTTATTACAATAAAAATCCAGAGAAGCCTCCAGATCTTTTACTCTGACCATTGTATGTAAGTAGCGCATAATTTAATTGATGATTCAAAAGGGTTATTATGGTGCAAATAAGTGGGCGAAACAAGTTGCTCAAACATTGCTTTCATTACTGGATTATTCACCATACAATAAGCCTTCAATGATTTTACATGCTAACTATAGTTGAGGGACTATGACTGAATATCCGGAAAAAACTTGTGAGATAGATCGTTTGATTCGTCATCCGAAATTGGTGGAAGCGGCTTTGAAAGGCCAAAAAACCCAGCAACGCCGTGATGGTTTATATGCTTACCCCGATGAAAAGTTTGAGCTGGAGGGCGTGAGCTTTACGGTGACCAATGTGGAAAGAAAAAAGCTGGGCGAGATGACAGACCAAGACGCTCAAGCCGAAGGCTATCCCAATCTCGAATTTTACAAAAATTTAATTTTAAAAATGCATCCGGGTATGAGCTGGGAAGATGAAAGTCTGGTCTGGGTGCATAGCTTCAAGCGCGATGAATAACGCCTTTTTCGGCCATATTCATTAATATTTCCAGGCCGCTCTCCTTGAATTTTTGAGGGTCCGGGTGGCCTGATTCTTCCGCTAAACATTGCAGGCAATGATCAGCGCTTGCGCCCTTATTTTCATCAATGATTTGTAATGAGCGAAAAGTGATG